>WNFP01003606.1_pt1 | contig 12457 bp, 8 predicted proteins | sample 5400201 | NCBI WGS metagenome assembly WNFP01 (sample SAMN13153355, study PRJNA577476) | soil metagenome | isolation source: 115 cm saprolite under Madrone tree | place: USA:California | collected 2016-06-14
ATGGTCACCCACGTTGCCAAGAACAACGTAGGCCTGGATATCGCCAAGCTTCTGATACCCAGCCGCCAGTTCCTTCTTTAGAGCGGGATCATCGGCTGATTCGGATGACAGACTATCCAAAAACTCAACTCCCTGTTCAACAATCAGCTTTCTTGCAGAGGTTGCTCCTGGCAGAAACTGGATCGAGTCGTTGATACCAAACAGCAGCGAATTTGCCAACTTGCGAACATCGGTAAACCGGCGTTCGGCCCGAGCGGTCTGCAATCTGGCAATTTCCGCCTGTCGTCGGGCGACGCGCGCCTCCTGGAGTGTTACCCCCAGACCAGCCGAGATAGTTAGGGAAACCAAAGCGGCGGCCGCAAGTCCAATTTTGTGGCGAGTAACAAACTTCGAAGTCCGATATCCAAAGGTGTCTGTGCGTGCAAGAACCGGCATGTTTTCCAAATGACGCCGAATGTCTTCCGCAAAGTGTTCTACCGACGCATACCTGCGCTTCGGTTCCTTACGGAGGGCCGTGAGAATGATGTTGTCCAAGTCGCCGGAAAGTCGGCGTCTGAGCTTCTCCGGCCTAGTGTTCCGGGCCACGCTGACGGATTCAGCAGTCAGGTTGAAACCGCGGCCATGGGAACGGATGTCTTCTTCGCAGCGGTGAACAGTCTCACTTGGTTTCAAAGGTTCCGTATCACAAACCGCTTTCGCTACATCTAGCGGAGAGTGACTAGCGAACGCATAAGGGTCACGTCCCGTCACCAGAACGTACAGAGTTACCCCGAGGGAATAAACGTCGCTGGCGGTAGTAATAATCTCGCCACGCACTTGCTCCGGGCTCGCGAACTCCGGCGTCAAGACCCGCATTACCGTCAGAGTGGGGTCAACGGCCGCCGGTACGGAGGGCGCATCCAGAATCTTGGCGATGCCGAAGTCCAAAAGCTTGGGAACGTGGTCGATGGTCACAAGAATGTTGCCAGGCTTCAGGTCGCGATGAATCACGAGATTCTGATGTGCATGCTGCACCGCTGAACACACGGTGAGAAAAAGATTGAGACGTTCCTCGATGGGAAGCCGGTGCGCGTCGCAATATCTGTCGATAGGTTGTCCCTCTACCAGTTCCATTGCGAAATAGGGCAGACCTCCGTCAGTGGTACCAGCATCCAGAAAGCGCGCTATGTTGGGGTGTTCCAGGCCGGCCAGAATCTGGCGCTCGTTTTTGAAACGATTGACGACGAAAGCCGAGTTTTGACCGGCGCGGACCAGCTTGATTGCGACCTGCTTCGTGTACTCACCGTCTGCGCGGAAAGCCCGGTACACCTCGCCCATGCCTCCGGCCCCCAGCCACGAATGGATCTCGTACGGTCCCAGCTTCATGCCGGTTGTCCAGGCGGCGACCGAAGCGGTGTCTTGGTCCGGAACCACCTCCGCGACTGCGGGGCACTCCAGAAAACTCGAGTTCTGTTCTTGAGCGGCGATCAGGGAGTCGACTTCGTGGCGTAGAGCAGTGTCTGCGCAAGCGCCGTCCAGGAAGGCCGGACGGCTGGCGGGGTCCAGTTCCAGCGCGGATTCAAGGATGGGCCTGATTCTCTGCCATTGTTCCGGCGTCATGCGGGCGACTCTCCCCGACTCATCTCGCGAAGCAGCCAGGCTCGGGCCGAGGACCAACCGCGTTTGACCGTGGCCGTAGAGACTCCCAGGAAGTCCGACGTGTCCTCAATCGAAAGCCCGCCAAAATATCGCAGTTCGATGATCTGGCTCTGTTGCGAATCAAGTTTGGCAAGCCTGGTGAGAGCTTCGTCCAACGTCAATAGATCCACAGCCCTTTCTTGTCGCGAGCCCGGCGAAGCGAGGTTGGGATCCAAGGTCAATCTGGTGACGCCAGCTCCCCGCTTTGCGGCGCGCCGGTTCCGTTCGTAATCCACCAGAATCCAGCGCATCAGTTGAGCGGCGATGCCAACAAAGTGAGCCCGGTTTTCGACCTGTAGACTTTCCTCCTCGGCCAGCCTCAGGTAGACTTCGTGGACCAGCGCGGCGCTTTGCAGGGTGTGATTCGGGCGTTGCCTCCGTAGATGGTAGCGAGCCCGGCGTCGCAGCTCGTCATAGACCAGCGGCAAGAGAGCATCCAGGGCCTTTCGATCTCCCTGACCCCAATTAACAAGCAGTTCGCTGACCTGCCTGGACGGTGCTGGGCCCACTCGGTACCTCAAATTCTTGCGGAAGACGATGGGGCAATGTCAGGGAGAATAAACAAAACCAACGCAAAATTCAACCCATCCCCTTGATAACGCATGGATTGCCAGGGCACCGTTAGTTCGCGCCGCTGGATAGCAGGAATTCTTTCGATTCTGTGAGCCGGTTTGTCTTCTTTTTTCGATTAATAGGGTAGGAAGGTCCTGTGGCCGGAACAGCACGCGCAAGCCCTTTATAGGAACAATCTGGAAGTAAGACTGGCGGGGGTGGGGAATGTCAAGCGTAAGTAAAGCTCGTGGGTTTCATCAAAGCACACCGTGCATTAATCTAGCTCTGTCTGGGAATCCGTCGCGGAAACACCGACGTCAGCTTCTGCTGCTCCCGCTGTTGACGCTTGGGTCGGGACTGTTATCGGGCTGTCCGCACAAATTGCGACCCGAACCTCCCCTGAATACCGCGCCCGCGGCCAAGGTAACCAGCACTGTATGGGAAGGCTCAAGTGTCGAAAGGAATCGTCCTGCAAGAGTTCCTCCCGACGCACAACCCTCGCAAGTCATCGAAGCGCCGACGAAAGGTTTTGTTGGAACGACTCCTCAATTGCCCGAACCATCTATTGCCGGACCGGGTTGGCAAGATAGCAATTTCCAGCGAGCTTTTGAGATTGAGAATCGCCGAGGCCGAGACCCAGTCAGACACTATTCTAGGAATCAGTCTCCGTTCCCCGACAACGTTGGTAACGGGAATTACCTGCTCACGGTGCCGCTCCTAAGCCTCCCCGGCCGCGGGCTAGACGTGTCGCTGAACCTTTTCTACAACTCAAAGCTTTGGACGAGAATTAGTGATCAGGAAATCGTATTTGATCACGATATTGGGTTTCCCGCGCCCGGCTGGTCGCTCGGTTTCGGCAAGGCAGTGAGTATGGGTTCGAATGGGGTAGCCTTGGAGGATGCCGACGGTACCCTTCATCCTTTCAGCGGTGTAGCGAAGACCTTTGGTAATATTACTGTTCTTAATTTTCATTCGATCGACGGCAGTTTGATTGATTGTCAATTCGAAAAGCGAAACATTGATGACTCGATTCAAGATGGGTGGGCATACTATCCGAACGGCACAGAGGTCCAATTTGGGGCGACCAGCGGGGACGCAGTCTATCCAATAGTAATTGCGGACGCCAACGGCAATTTTCTGACGATCTCCTACCGGAACAATATCGGTCCACAAATCGACTTCGTCAAGGATACTCTAGGCCGGATCATCAACTTTCACTATGCCGGCGATCTCTTAACCGCCATAACGGCGCCCGGAGTTCAGGACGGTACACGAACACTGGTCAGGCTGAATTACAAAACCTTGTCCATCAGTACTTCATATCCGCCGCCTCTCGGCTTGCGGACTATTCACAGTACGTCTTGGGGGATTGATGCGATCTACTACCCAGGGTCGGCGACGGGCTTCTGGTTCGGCGATCTCGATTCGTATTCTTCCTACGGCATGATTGCTAAAGTGAGCCAGCGCACTGGCATGACTCTAACGCCTGCTTCCGTCTCTCTGACCGATCAGGGAACGATTTCGCCAGGCAACATGCTGCGGGAAAGAATCTACAATTATCCGATGAGGCCTGTCTCGACGCTCACGGAAGCGCCGACGTATACGAAAATGACCGAGACTTGGTTGAGAACTGAGGTCTCGCCCGCCATAACTGCCTACAGCGCTCAGTTGCGCGCGAATCCGCGAGAGTTTGATGTGACCTTTCCGGATGGGACGCAGGTCAAAGAGTTGATGTACAACCATCCAGGCCAGTTTGACGATAGCCTTGTGTACTCGCAATCTACATACGACGCATCAGGAATATTGGTTCAACAAGTCGCGACAGCATGGGAGATCGGAGACGACGGGTCGCCCCGCACTACCAGTGTGCAAGTTACCGATCGACTCGGTCAGACCGTGAAGACAACATACGAATACACAGGTACACACAATCAGATTTTCAAGGTGCGTCAATTTGACTACGACGGAACAACGGTGCTGCGCACGGTCCAAACGGACTATGTCTCAGACCTCGGCTACAACATTTCGCACGTATTCAATCTGCCCAAAGTCGTGCAAGTATTCGGTAGCGATAGTCAAGGCGCGCATCAGGCCCGATATACTGAGTACCAATACGACCATCAGACGCTTATGGATACCCCTGGGGTAGTGCAGCACGGCCAACAGTTTGATCCACACAGCCCGCTCTATCAGCCGTCAACCGATTTTAGGGGGAACCTTACCCAGGTAACACGGTACACCGATACTGGTCCCCCCAGCGGGCGGATCATCGAGACGCGCCGCTACGATATTGCTGGAAACATGGTCGGTGCAACAACCTCGTGCTGCGACCTCACCAGTGTTCGCTATGAGCTAAATACGCAGTTCGCATATCCCTCGGCGGTTACCAAGGGTGCGGCCCCGGTCACGCCGGCAGCCCAGATTTCTAACTCCTACACATACGATTTCAACACAGGATTATTGCTTACAAAGAGCGATCCCAATCGGCTCACGACGACAATGTTTTATGACGGCGCGTCCTTGCGATTGCTTCGGCTTCTCCTATCAACAGGAGCATCTGTAACCTATGGATACGACGATGTGAACGAATCGATAACCGAGACGGTTAGCGATGCGGCCGGAATTGTATCGGGTCAGAGGGTGACCGAGATAAACGGGTTGGGACTGGTGAGCAGCCAAATTGCGCTGACTGATAGCATAATATCAGATTTCCCCGCACGGAGTGTCGTGGGGAAGCAATATGATCAGATGGGGAGGATTTCTAAATTCTCACAGCCGTACTTTGTCGCCGGACCGTTCCGAGAGACACCTGTCTGGAACGAGGTCTACCATGATGCCCTAGGACGCGTCACGCAATTTAAGGCTGCCGATGGCAGCCTTACGAATGCGTTCTATGACGATGGAACTCGACCTAGTTCATCGGATGGTGCGCCCGGGCACACTGTTCTAAAACACGACGCTTGGGGACGTGAACGGTGGTCGCGATCAGATGCGCTTGGGCAATTGACGGAGGTTGTAGAGCCTAACCCAGGAGGTACTGGGAAGGTCGTGGATCAGGGAAATATAGCGACGCATTACACCTACAACGCACTAGGGCAGATCGTTCAAATGGTCCAAGGTCCCGATCGGCAACAACGTGATTTTAGGTACGACTCCCTTGGGCGTTTAATCGCGCAATCTCTGCCTGAAAAGAGCGCTACCTTGGGCTTTGATGGCCGCTACCTCGGGCGAACCGGATCGTGGAGCGACGTGTTCACCTATGATAGCCGCTCGAATCTCACCTCTCACACGGATGCACGTGGCATCAGGACGATCTTTGATTATGGGCGCCCCCTAGACCCCTTGAATCGCCTGCAAGGGATCAGCTATGACATGAAAGGTTTCGGAGATGCGGCAAACGTAGTGACTCCCGTGCAACCGTCTTATTACAAATACATGCCGACAGGAGATGTGACGCGACTTTTTCGAGTGGAGATGCCTCAGGCCAGTGGCACGTCGAGTTTGGGGGTCGCGGAAGAGTATGGATACGATGGGGAAGGACGCCTCAGCTCGAAAACGGTGACCTTTTCCGGGGCGTCCCCGTCGCTCAGCGTGGTTTACGAGTACGATAGCCTTGGCCGGCGGAAATCACTGACATATCCCGCTGAGGTTGGTGTCGGCGCTGCCGCCAGCAGTAAAGTCGACTATAGCTATGGGCCGGGCGGGCATCTGTTGGATATGAAGATCGACGGCGTGGAGCTTGCCTCACAGTTTGCCTACAACGCAGCAGACCAGCTCACAATGCTCGCGACGGGGGCCGCGGGTGCGCAACAAATCTTGGAGACATACACATACGATCCGAGGAATGGACTGCTAAGCGCACAGAACGTGTACCAGGGAGGTGTGGAGCTGCTAGATCAGAAATATGAGTTTCAAAAACCGGGCACCAGCGGGATTACTGGTCAGGTCACAGGGATTACCCTTGGCGCAGCTCCCTACCGAGGCTACAAGTACGATGCATTGGGGCGCTTGACCGACGCGAGCGGCTTTTTAGATTCGCACAGTTGGACGGAGTCGTACACATATGACTCCTACGGCAATCGAATCGGTGTCACGAAATCGGGACAGTCAGGGAAAGGGTCACACATTCCGTTGGACGGATCGGCGATTCTGGCTTACGACCCGAAGACTAATCATGTTACTACCTCAGGCTTTGCTTACGATGCGGCTGGCAACCAAACAGTCGTCAAGCGGGCTAGGAGTTCTCTGACCTACCGATACGACGCCGCGAATCGATTGTCGACTGTGTTAGACGGAGACAAAGAAATTGACGTCTTTGCGTACGCAGCGGACCGCCGTAGGATCTCTCGGATGAGCCCCGCACAAGCCAACGCGTGGACCTATTACGTTTGGGACGGCGACAATGTTCTTTCCGAGTACTCAACGAATGCACTTAGTTGGTCAAAGAGCAGCGTCTATCTCGGCAACCGTGTCCTGGCTACGAGAACGCCCGGTCCATCAGGTACCCTCGTCTACTATCATCATAGGGACCGTCTTGGTACTCGTCTGATCACGAACAACCAGGACTCGACGATAATTCCGAGGGTCACGCTGCCTTTTGGGACGGTAATTGCTGACGAAGGGGACGCAACAGTCAATCCGATCTTCACGACGTACGACCGAGACGCCGCGACGGGGCTCGATTATGCGGTTAACAGGACATACGACCATGAAGGACGATTCACCGAAGTTGATCCTGCCGAAATGACAGCAACAAGTCCAATGAACCCCCAGAGCCTTAACCTATACAGCTATGTGGGTAATGATCCAGTGAATTACATAGACACTACTGGCCTAAAGTCTTGCCAGGGTTCTGGCCTAGATCCTTGTTACCATCCGAGAATTTCAACGGGAATTGAAACCTTCGACATGCTTACAAGTTCATGGAGTTCTGGTGACCCCCGCGCCGCACAGGCAATCCAGGATCTCCAAAATTGGTATGCGAACGGTGGAGATTTCCCCGCTGGAGCATTTGAGTATTTGAGTTCAATCATGTCACCGGAGCAGTTGGACCAAGCAATGTACGGAGTAATGGCATCGAATGCAGAGTCGTGGCAACAGAACACTGATGCTGGGATGCTAGCCGCCATCGGCGACGATGCGCTTAAAAAAGTTGGCTTGGGTTTGGGTGCAGTCTCTGGCTATTTAGCTGCGGCACGTGCTGCTCAACAGACCGTCACGATCGCGGAAATCTCTGGTTTGGTGGCGGGAGATATGCCTGCGGCAATAGTTTTAACTGAATCCGGAGCTTGGGCGGCCCCTGCGGGTGGGGTAGTCGCGGCGTTCGGAGCCGGTTACGCCGTTGGTACTTTGGCGAATCAACTGTTCATAGGTGATCTCATCGACAAGGCTGCACCGGGCTCTGGCGCACTAGGAGACTGGTATTACAGAAATTTTCTTCATTGAGGTGACGCGGGCGGCGCCGGTCAGACGTATGCGTCCGGTGAACCCGGTATGGTCAAAAATCTCACCGTCCCAACGCTCACGTTTGGTGTTCTGTACTGGCATGCCGCCTTGCCGATTATGCCGACTCCTTACTGGAGTCAGCAGCTGGGAGGGGCTCGAGTGGTGTTCAGAGTCGGCATAGTTAGAGGCTTTCCAGGAAACTCAGTAGCTTGTCACAAGGGCGGTATCTTGCTTGCTTGACGCCGAGCGGTGCAGTGCGCGCAAGCGCTTTCTCCTTCAAGCGTATGTCCGCATGAAGATACATCTGAGTGGACTTCACGGATTCGTGCCCCAGCCAGAGCGCGATCACAGAGCGGTCCACGCCGTGGTGAAGAAGGTCCATGGCTGCGGCGTGGCGACAGACATGCGGGGAGACCCGCTTCCCTTTAAGCGAGGGACATGTCTGCACGGCAACACGGGCGTACTTGGCGAGGAGACGCTCGACCGCATCACGGCTCAATCGACCGCCCCGAAGGCTGGGAAAGACCGGACCTTCGGGCTGACCGTGGCGTTCCCGAAGCCAGGTGTCTACCATCTTAGCCGTTTCCGGACGGAGCGGCGTGCAACGCTGCTTTCTGCCTTTCCCGAGACAACGCACGTGAGCTCCGGTCCCCAGCACGACATGCTGACAGTTCAGCCCCGTCAGTTCGGAAACTCGTAGACCCGTCTGGATCGCAACCAGGAGGAGGGTCCGATCACGACGCCCTATCCAGGTGGAGGGATTGGGAACGGCGAGCAACGCCTCCATCTCTTTCCGATCGAGAAAATCGATGGGGCGTTGTTCGTGGCGTTTATTGGGCACGGCCAGGATCCGCTGGCAGTGCAGGGCATGCGCGGGCTCCTCTAAAGCCACGTACCGGAAGAAGGAGTGGATAGCTCCCAGGCGGGCGTTCCGGGAGCGAGCGCTGTTCTTACGATTGCTCTCCAGGTGATCGAGGAAAAGACCAACGAAGGTTGCATCGAGGTCTTCGATGCGAAGTTGGGATGGGCTTTTGTGGAGCCGTTCTTGCGCAAACTTCAGAAGCAGGCGGAAGGAATCGCGATATCCCGCGATGGTATGCGGGCTCGCTTGCCGTTGGCGAAGCAAGCGATCGGTAAAGAAGGATTGAAGAAGAGAGGGGAAGCTAGCGGACATCATGGATGCACTTCCCGAGGGACCAGCCGGTCGGTAGCCAGCTGAAGGAGTTCGGGCACGGCTTCCAGGTACCAAAAGGTATAGCTCGTGTGGACGTGCCCCAGATAGGTGGCCAGCTTGGGGAGTTCTCGTTCGACATCGAGCCCGGCGCGATACCAGTGGATCAAGGTGCGGGTGGCAAATCGGTGGCGTTTATGCCGACGTCGGCATAACCGCCAGCATGCCGACTCCCCGATTATGCCGACTGTAGCGTAGTAGTTCTCCTGTCGGCTCCGTTTGGCGCTACGTTTTACACTTTGCTGACAAATTGAATTCGGCATAATCCGGCTATCTTCTCCGAACTGGCTGTGAAGCCAGTAAGGGGGAGATCATGATCGAAAGTTCTTGCCGAAATTTAGTAGCAGCGAAACATCTTCCTGACCCATTGGTTGCCCAGCTTCGGAGATTCACAACCTCACTGGTAGAGCAAGGCTACGCAGATGAGACAGTGCGGTTGAAACTGCAGCTCCTTACGAATTTTGGGCAGTGGTTGGGACGAAACAACCTCACAGTCACAAAGCTTGATGAGCGGTTGGTGGAGGCATTTCTCAAGCGCAAGCGACGAGTTCACAGGGGCGATTTAAGAACTCTCCAGCAGTTTCTCGATCATCTGCGAATGCACAACGTTGTTCCAGCTCGAATTGTGGCTTGTGACAGATCACCGTGGGCGGACATTCTGAACCGGTACGAGACACATTTGCGTACAGAGCGGGGACTCGTCACAGATACGATTCGCGGTTACTTACCTTTCGTTGGTAAGTTTCTCCTCGAGCGCTTCCGAGGAAGACCTTTCCTTCTTAAAGCAGTGAACGCTTCCGACATTTCAGATTTTGTCTTGCAGCACAGCCACAGTATGGGTGTCAGAACAGCGCAACTGATGACGACGGTTTTCCGCTCTTTCTTCCGGTTCCTGTTTCAGAAGGGAGAACTACAAGCCGACTTGGCCGCTTCAGTACCCACGGTGGCGGATTGGCGGCTGTCCACCGTGCCCAAGTACCTGGCTCCGGAGGAAGTCGAACGTGTGCTCAAGGCTTGCGACCGTCGCACGGCGACTGGCCGCCGCGACTTTACCATCCTTCTTTTGCTTGCCCGTCTTGGTCTTCGCGCCGGGGAAGTGGTCGCTCTCCAGCTCGAGGACATCAACTGGAGAGCGGGCGAAATCCTCGTTCGGGGCAAGGGACTGCTTCACGACCGAATGCCCCTTCCTGCGGATGTAGGCGAAGCCCTGGCCTCCTACCTGCGTCGAGATCGCCCTCCCTGTCAAACGCGCCGAGTGTTCGTTTGCACGAAGGCGCCACGACGGGGCTTCGCTGGTCCCTCGACTCTGACAACAATCGTTCGCCGTGCACTCGACCGCGCGAACTTACAACCCGAATTCAAGGGAGCCCACTTGTTTCGTCACAGCCTGGCTACTTCCATGTTGCGCTCCGGGGCGACCATGGGAGAAATCGGCGAAGTTCTTCGGCATCGAGCTCCGAGCACAACGGAAATCTACGCGAAGGTCGACTTCGAAGGCCTGCGCTCACTGGCTCACTCCTGGCCGATGGAAGGTGCACAGTGAAGCGACTGGAACAGGCATTGAACGATTACCTACACATCCGCCGCAGCCTTGGGTACCGGCTCCGGGAACCGGAAGGTCTGCTAAGGAATTTTGTGGCGTTTCTCCAAGCCGAACGTGCTCCCTACATCACCAGGCAACTGGCGCTTCGCTGGGCCACCCAGCCCGCGAAGGCCCAACCCGCTACTTGGGCGGAACGTTTTGGCATCATACGACGCTTCGCCATCTGGCATAGCGCCACCGAACCGCGCACCGAAATTCCCCCCGCAGGACTTCTCCCGCATCGTTATCGACGCAAGCCTCCTCACATCTATAGCGACGAAGAGATTGAAAAGCTCCTTCGCCGAACTCAACAACTCCCCTCTCCCAAGGGACTTCGCGCCCGCACCTATACGACCCTTTTCGGCTTGCTGGTAGCGACCGGAATGCGGGTGAACGAAGCCCTAGGTCTGGACCGAGTGGATGTTGATCTCAAGCGCGGAATCCTTCACATCCGGCGAACGAAGTTTGGAAAATCGCGATATGTGCCCGTTCATGCTTCCACTGTGGCGGCTCTGAAAAAGTACGCCGAAGTCCGAGATCGCGTTTCCCCCGCACCACTCATTCCCGCATTCTTCATCTCCGAGAAGAGTAGTCGGATCACCGAATGGATAGCGCGATATACCTTCGCCAAAATATCCCAACGAATCGGCCTACGCGCATCGGCCAAGGGTCACGGCCGCGGTCCCCGGCTGCAGGACATGCGTCATCGATTTGCCGCCCGCACCTTGATCCACTGGTATCGCGCCGGGTTCGACGTCGAACGGGAACTCCCCAAGTTGTCCACGTATCTAGGACACGTCCACGTGAACGATACCTATTGGTATCTGGAAGCCGTGCCCGAACTCCTGCAGCTGGCTACCGACCGACTGATCCAGCGGGAGGTGCGGCAATGATTTCCGCCAGCTTTCCCTCTCTTCTTCAATCCTTTTTTACCGATCGCCTGCTTCGCCAACGGCAAGCGAGCCCTCATACCATCGCGGGATATCGCGATTGTTTCCGCCTGCTTCTGCAGTTTGCCAAAGAACAACTCGGCAAAAGCCCTTCCCAGCTCCGGATCGAAGACCTCGATGCACTCTTCATTGGTCTCTTCCTCGATCACCTGGAAAGCACTCGCAAAAACAGTGCTCGCACGCGGAACGCCCGGCTGGGAGCCGTCCACTCTTTTTTCCGATACGTGGCTTTAGAGGAGCCTGCGCATGCCCTGCATTGCCAGCGCATCCTGGCAGTGCCCAATAAACGCCACGTACGAAAACCGATCGAGTTTCTCAACCGAGAAGAGATCGATGCACTGCTCGCGGTTCCGAATCGTTCCACCTGGGTAGGGCGTCGCGATCGAACTCTCCTTCTGGCCGCGGTCCAGACCGGTCTACGAGTTTCCGAGCTGATTGGACTGAACTGCCAAGATGTCGTGTTGGGGACAGGAGCCCACGTGCGCTGCCTGGGGAAGGGCAGAAAGCAACGTTGCACACCGCTCCGTCCGGAAACCGCAAAGATGGTAGACGCCTGGCTACGGGAACGCCACGGTCAGTCCGAAGATCCGGTCTTTCCCAGCATTCGTGGCGATCGACTGAGCCGTGACGCGATCGAGTGTCTTCTCACAAAATACGCCCATCTGGCCGCGCGGAGTTGCCCCTCACTCAAGCGGAAGAGAGTCTCCCCACATGTGTGTCGCCATGCCGCAGCCATGGACCTTCTTCACCATGGTGTGGATCGGTCCGTGATCGCGCTCTGGCTGGGGCACGAGTCCGTGGAGACAACTCAGATGTATCTTCACGCAGACATGCGTTTGAAAGAGAAAGCGCTGTCGCGCACAGAGTCACTCGGAGTCAAACCAACACGATACCGGCCGAATGACAAACTGTTGGCCTTCCTGGAAAGCCTCTGATTATGCCGAGCCAGAACACGGCCCGAGCCCCTCCAGCCGCTGCCATTCGATAAAGAGTCGGCATAATCGGGGAGTCGGCATGCTG
>WNFP01009762.1_pt1 | contig 12457 bp, 13 predicted proteins | sample 5400201 | NCBI WGS metagenome assembly WNFP01 (sample SAMN13153355, study PRJNA577476) | soil metagenome | isolation source: 115 cm saprolite under Madrone tree | place: USA:California | collected 2016-06-14
CGAAAAAGAACTGACGAGAAAAATCAGGAGGGAAGGCCTGACCCTAAAAGCAGGGGCTTCCAGGCTTGCACAGGCGATCCACAGGCGCAAAATTGAGGCCCATTTTGTAGTTAACATAATATAACTTATAAGACGCTGTGTCAAGAGAATTCCTTCGGCAAACGCCATGGCTGTGGATATTTGCTTGGCCCGGAGGGTGTTCTGGGGCTTTGTTTATCCCCTGGCTGGCGCGCTTCCGGCGCGCCAGCCAGGGGCGGATTTCGGTTCGCGTTTAGCGGAAGCGTGTGCTGCGGAGACTTATATAAGCTGCCTGGGTTGTGGGCGGCGGGCCGCTGGCGGAGGTTGAGCTCGTGGATGACACGTTTAGGCCTGAGAACTGTTGCAGCTCCTGCTGGAGGCTGATGTAGGGGCCTGCAGGTATATGGACGAGCGAGAGTCTCCGGTCTCGCGACTCGACCCGTACCAGAGTTCTTATCGGCAACGCCCTGCGAGGCTCGCGCCGAGCGCGCAATTTCCGTCCTCCGGAGCAATTTCGCCAGGAGCCATCATTTCGATTGGTTTAGTCATGGAATCTCCTTTTCGCCGCGCAGCCACTGATTTTCCGCGCGCTCAGATACAACTTCTTCTTCGAGCAGGCTGACGTAACGCCCCCGGCATAAAATTCTTTGCAAAATCGAGCATAGTCAACGGTTCAGCGTGGAGGAAGTGGCCGCGACAAAAGCGAAGACGCTGGTCGCCTTTCCGCGAAGATTATATTTGCAGCACAAATCAGGACTGCCAAACAGAAGAGCGCGCCAACTTCAATGGCATCGCTGCGAACATTACTCGCGGCCAGCCTCGAAACATGCGACATCACCCAGCTCACCGCGAGCCTTACAGAGTCAATTAAACCAATGATCGCCACCCAAAAGTGAAAACGATTCAACTTGTCGTTGAAAGTCATGCCGTACCGTCCACCGCAAATCCAGTACAGCGAAGCGAAGAACGCAAATGGCAGCGCGCCAATCCACAAATACAAACCCATGGAAACAAAACGCGGCGGACCAGGCCACGGCAGAACCAATTTGAACGACGGCGCGTTGTACAGGACCATCAACAGGCCGGCACAAAACACCAACGCCGCTGTGATGCCGAACAAATGTACAGGCGACTGAGGCCAGCCCCAGAGCCAGATGCCTCCAAGCTTTGGCGAGCTTGCAGGTTGCGGCGATACTACTATTGCCGCCGGCACAAACTGTGCGGGGGCCGAGATGTCAGCGAACGGCCGCGGCACATACCGAGGCTGACGCAAATATGTCCAAACGATGTTCCCCAGAAACACGGCCTCGCCCAGAATCGCGATGCTGGTCAAATACCCATTCGAGTGGAATCCCGATTCGATTTGCAGATTCACCACTTCACGGCGGCTGAGAAGCCCAATTGCGCCAATGAGCAAAAATAAAAAGCTGCCAAGCGTCTGCAAATACCCGAGCGCAACATTCAACTCCACTTTCAGGTAGCGGGACGCGGCTCCGTACTGCAAATAAAAAAGCCCGAACAACGCCATGCCCAGGAAAAAATAACCAACCAGTTCGCGCGACCTTTCCATCGGCGGCGAATGATCTCCCGGATGGCTTGCCACAATAATCATCGCAGCACCCATAGAAGCGAGGCACAGAATAATGATGATGCGAAGCGTTTTTTCGGGTGACAGAGTTTTGAACATTTTGCTGCAGTGCCTGTACCGAATTTAGCATCGCTATGTTGCGCGTAACGTTTTTGTTCGCGCGGCTGTCATCAAATTACCAATTCCAGCGCCGCAGGAATTTCTTTGGCCGGAAGTCCTTCTGTGCTTTGCCTTAGAGTCGCTGAAGAGGAATCGCCCGTGAAGTTGCATCTTCCGCCCTGACCTGACGGGCGATATGTTCGCCCAGCGGCATGCCGGTAGCAAAGCGCGCGATGCTGGGCTTTGCTCGCCAGGCTCGGCAGCGCCGCCGAAGAGCCGGTACTTCTCGCCCAGAATTGTGAAAATCGCACTGCCGAACGTCCCTTCCGCAATTTCCTGCGTGCTACACTGCGGATTCAGGAGCAGCCTATGGACTCCCCTTTTTGCCACTTTTCCGCTCGCTACTCGCCCTCCCGCCACCTTCGGCCCCGCCACTTTCCCATTCGAATGAGCACCACAATCACGTTCCTCTGCGTCGCCTTCGCGTTCCCCGCATTCAGCCAGCAGATCCCCCCGCCCACCGCCGCGGAGCTGAGCGTAAAAGAAACTGTGGCCTCCGCTTTCCTTCGCAGCATGGCATTTCAGGAATACGCCCTGCGCTCAGCCGCCGAAGCCATGCCCGAAGACTTGTACGCCTACCGACCGGCGGAAGGGAAATTCAAGAATGAGAAACCCGAATTCGGACCCGCCGAAGTGCGCACCTTTGCCGGACAGGTCAAGCACGTAGCCTGCTCGAATCTTGCTTTCGCTGCGGAACTCAACGGCGAAGAGCCCCCGAAGGGCTGCGACAAGGGCGGTCCGGACCCTGCCAAAACAAAACGCGAATTGCTGATCTATCTTCGCAACTCGTTTGCGGCGGTCGGCAAATCATTCACAGCTATCAATGCGAAAAATCAATTCGATCCGATTGAAGGTCCCTACGCCGGGCCGAACACGCGCATGGGCCTCGCGGCCGTGGTCATCTGGCACAACGCTGATCACTACGGCCAGATGATAATTTACTTGCGATTGAACGGAATCGTGCCGCCAGCCAGTCGGCCGAACCCGCCGCCGGTCAAAGACACGTACTGAGACACGTATTGAATGCACTCACTAAGATCTCCGTGTATTTCTTCTCTGAGCGAAAGTAAGTGATTTCCAATATTTTCAACAATTATTTTTCACTTCCCTCTTGACTCTCCCAAGGCACAGGAGCATCTTTCCGGTTATCCTCCGGAGTGCCCACCCTCGCTCGAAAGGAGTTCAGACAATGCCGCGTTTTTTGCACCAAATCAGCTATACCCCCGAAGCGATGGCGCAGCTCATCGCGCATCCGCAGGATCGTTTTGAAGCTGTGCGCGCCCCGATTGAAAAGTTGGGCGGCAAAGTGGAACACGGTTATTTCGCGTTCGGGGAGCATGACGCTGTGCTGATCACTGAGATGCCGGACAATATTTCCGCTGCAGCAATTGCTCTGGCATTCGCTGGTGGCGGCACGGTGAGGAATTGCGCTACCACCACCCTGCTGACCGCCGCTGAAGCTCAGGACGCAATGCGTAAAGCCGCGACGTGCGGCTATAAACCAATAACGAAGGCGGCGACCGCCGCGAATCGTTAGCGTCCCTCCGGGGCGCGGACAATCGCCCGCGCCCCCCTTTCTTTTTAGCTTTCTTTGCTGTGCTCTGGATCGCACAATCCGACTTAGTCCGTATCGAACAGCGGGTCGCGTTGCACTTGGAATCTTCGAGCGAGCCGTGCGCATAGCTCTGGTAAAATTCCTTCATGTCCGGTACGCCGCGTACTGCGTGGCTGGTGAACATTCGCCTCCACCCCATCAAAGGTCTCGATCCTGTAAGCGTGCCGGAAGCGCGCATCGGCCCGAACGGAGGCCTGGAACTGGATCGCGTGTGGGCGCTCTATTCGGTCGACGGCAATTGGGTTAATGGCAAGCGCACCGCGGCGATTCATTACCTTCGCGCCGAATATGACCCGCTGGTCTCGATGGTTACGCTCTCGCTTTCTGGCAATGCGAAAAAATCCAACGGTTTGAAGCCGGCGCGGTTCGCGTTTCCAGCCGACTGCGAACGAGCCGCAGCGTGGTTCTCAGAATATTTTGATCAGACGGTCGTGGTGCGCCACGTGCCGCAAGGCGTCCCCGATGATGGCCTGGCTACCGGACCGACAATCGTCTCGACCGGCTCGTTGCAGGCAGTCTGCAAACTTTTTCCCGGCGTCGAGTTGAACGAAACCCGTGAACGGTTTCGCACCACGCTGGAAATCGATGGCGTTCCGGCATTCTGGGAAGATCAGCTTTTCGGCGAGCACGAAAACTATCCAGTTCGCTTCAAAATCGGCGAAGTCGCGTTCGAGGGCAGCAATCCCTGCGCGCGCTGTCCCGTGCCGCCGCGCAACCCGCGCACCAGCGAAGAGCTCGTCGGCTTCCAGAAAAAGTTCAGCGAAATGCGCCGCAATTCCCTGCCGACAACATCGCCGGCCGCACGCTTCGACCACTTCTATCGCCTGGCCACCAACACCCGCGTCCCCGGCACCGAGCAAGGCAAGCTCTTACGCGTCGGCGACACGTTGCTGCTATAGCCAGTCGGGAACTCACATAGGAATCTTCGCGCCAGTTTTGACCCGCGATCAGCGGGCGGCGGGAGCTTGCGGCAGGATGTCTTTTTCGAGCATCTGCTCTTTGCGGTACACGAGGGAGTTTATATCGTAGGGAGCGAGTTCGAAGTCATGGCCGTGTGTGATGGCGTCCGTCGGACAAGCTTCCACGCAATAGCCGCAGAAAATGCAGCGTGAATAATCTATGTTGTACACCGAAGCGTAGCGTTCACCCGCAGAGATGCGATTGGCATCGGTATTTTCCGCGGCCTCGATGTATATGCAATTCGCCGGGCACGCCGCCGCGCAGAGGAAGCACCCAACACATTTTTCCAGCCCATTTTCGTCGCGATGCAGGACGTGAATTCCGCGGTAGCGCGGCTGGAAATTTACCGGCTGCTCCGGATAACTCTCCGTCACGCTCTTACGAAACATGGTGCGGAAGGTCACGCTGAAACCGTTGAACATGGTCCTGAAGACGTCGAACACTTCACGAATCGGGGATCCCATGAAGCGAGTTTATCAAACCGCAGGAAGTCGGGCAAACAACCGCTCGCTACGCAGACTGCGCGTGTCGTCCGGCAAGCGCCCGAGCGATCTGTTTCCCGTGAAATCGGCCGTTTTCAATGAAAATTTCGCTGGTATGTCTTCCGCCAATGACCACGCCTGCCAGATATACACCCGGAATATTGCTTTCGTGCGTCTCTGGATCCATGTCCGGTTTTTTGGTCATAGGATCAAGCTTAACTCCAAGACTCTCAATGAATGCAAAGTCCGGGTGGTATCCTGTCAAAAGAAAAACCTGTTTTGCAGGAAGTCGCTGCTTCCCTTTGGCGTTTTCGATAATCACCGCTTCGGGCTTGATTTCTTTCACCGTAGAATTGAAGTGCATCGGAATCTGGCCAGCTTTGACGCGATTTTCGATGTCTGGCTTGACCCAATATTTAATGGTGGACCCGAGTTCCGCGTCGCGATGCACCATTGTCACGCGCGCGCCGTTGCGCCATAAGTCGAGCGCAGCCTCCGCTGCCGAATTCTTTCCTCCAACCACGACCACATGCTGATTCCAATAAGCGTGCGGTTCCGTGTAGTAGTGCGAAACGTGAGCAAGGTTTTCGCCTGGCACGCCAAGCTCATTCGGCAAATCGTAATAGCCGGTCGCTATCGCGATTTTTGCGCCGTGATATGCGGCCGTCGATCCGTTCTCCGACACCGCGGACACCACGAAATTTCCGTCACTTCCATCAAGCATCGTCACCTGCGCGTAAAGCCGCACCTCCAGTCCGAAGTGCTCTGCAGCCTTGCGATAATATTTGAGCGCTTCCATGCGCGTGGGCTTTTCCGCGGCGCACACCAGCGGCAAATCTCCGATTTCGAGCAGTTCAGGCGTCGTGAAGAACACCATGTTGACCGGATAGTGGTAAAGCGAATTACAAATCGCACCTTTGTCGATCACCAGCGCCGTTAACCCGGCGCGAACCGCTTCGATCGCGCACGCCAGTCCGGTGGGACCCGCTCCAATGCAGATAAGGTCGTATTTCTTCATAGATTTTTAGTTTGCCGAGGGAATGCCAGAAATGCAAATCGGGTACAAAGCCGAAGCCTCGCGCCCGATTTGTACTGCGGAAACCGTTCGTTGGATGTACTTAGGCCGCCGTGGAGTCCGCGCTCGACGATTCGGAGGCGGTTCCTTCCAACTGCGACAGAATCTCTCGCAATGTTGCAATCAATTCGTCGCGTGAAACGTGGCTTTTCTTGAACTGAATGCGAAACTTGAAAGCGTCGTTCTGCGGTTCGAAGTGAAAAATGAAAGGTTGCGGCCTCTGCGGACCGTTCTGCTCTTCCCGCCGCTCGCGGCGTGCCTCGTCGCGAGTCAACCCGCCTTGCAGGATGCGTTGAAACATCTCGATCATTTTCTTTTCGGTCGGCTGCCGCGCGATTTGCAGCAACAGCGATTTGGAGGTCACGCCATTCTCGACACATTTCTTGCGCAGCAATTCGGGAATGTTGAGCAACGACAGCGTCTCCGTCACTGAGGAGCGCGCCCGCCCGATCTTCTTGGCCATATCCTCGTGCGTATATTCGAACTGCGAAGCCAGCCGGTGCAAGCCGTCAGCCTCTTCGAAAGCGGTGAGATCCTTGCGCTGAATATTTTCGATCAGCGCGATTTCCAGAGTTTCCGCGTCGTCAACCGTCTTTTCGATGCACGGCACTTCGCGTAGTCCCGCCGCGCGCGCCGCGTGATATCGCCGCTCGCCGGAAATAATATAGAAGCATCCTTCGCTGGAGATAAAACGCACCAACAATGGCTCCAGCACACCCTTTTCGCGAACTGACTCCGTGAGTTCGCGCAAATCCCCTAAGGCCTTCCGCGGCTGCTCCGGATTCGGGCGGATTTCGTCCACGCGAATCATGCGGCCCACTGCGGCGCCGCTGTAACTTGTCAGTTGCTCGATGTAGTGCGCGTCATGCCGCATCTTCAGCGTGACGGGCAACCCTGCTTTCTTCAACACGTTGGATGACCTCCACTGCAAGTTTCTTGTATTCGATCGCGCCCGGTGATTTTGGCGCAAACGTTAGAATCGTTTCTTTGTAAGCCGGGCTTTCTTCCAGCCGCACATTTTTGCTGATCTTTGTCTTGAACAAAACTTCGCCGAACACGGTACGAATTTGTCCGTGCGTATCGCGCGAAATGTTTGTCCGTTTGTCGAAAAGTGTGATCACTACGCCCAGAACTTTCAGTCCAGGATTCGGCCGCGCGCGAATTCGCTCGTAGGTCTCCAGCAGATCGTCAGTCCCTTCAATGGCAAAATAAGCCGCCTGAATCGGCACTAACAGGTGCGTGGAGCTGACCAGCGCATTCACGGTCAAAATTCCCAGTGACGGCGGCGTGTCCAGCACGATGTAATCAAAGTCTTTCAGTACCGGCGCCAGCGCGTCCTTCAGCCGATACGGTGCATCGAATTGTCCGGCCAGCACTTGTTCCAGCTTCGCCAGAGCCAGTCGCCCCGGACCCACAAAAAGATTCGGATCTTTCGTAGGTTTGATAATGTTGGCCATTGGCATACGCAATTCGCTTAACACCTCAAACATCGACGCCGAAACTTCGCCTGAAGCGAAAAATGCAATTGTGGAATTGGCCTGTGGATCGAGATCGATGAGAAGTGTTCGTTTGCCGCGATTTGCGATAGCTGCCGAGAGATTGATCGCCGTGGTAGTTTTTCCGACTCCGCCTTTTTGGTTGGCAATCGTGATGATGGCGGTCATTCCGATGCGCCTCCGTTCGCGCGGCACGCAATTTGTCTTGCGCTCCGGCAACCGGCTTCCCAGATGTAGGTGCCGTCCGTGATAAGATCCTCCCGGTTAGCCGCCTTCTGCCCGCGGCGTACTCACGCACTTCGCTCGCAGGCAGATTCAGCTTGTTTCGTTGCAGGGGCGGCGTTGGCGCGTATTGAACGATTTCGCGTGGCTGCCGGACGGCAGCGCATTGCTTGTGGCGGCTTCCGAGAAACCGCGGTGCCCGGTAGTGTCTCAGTTTGAAATCTTGTGAAGCCGCTTAAGGAACCACACGGGGTCTATTCCATGCTTTCTAAAAGTTTCGACGAGATAGGGATCGCAAACATGGTTCTTCTCGTCCCGGATCAAGCCAGATTCTTCCTTCGCCATCGCTGCTTGTCGCGCACATAATTGACAGAAGGAGTCGTGGTACGGCTCTCAATAGCGATGGATGAATTGGTCAGGAAGTGGCATAGGGATAGCCTGCCCTATTTTACTCGGCCAGCCCTATTTCGCCGTGTCAAAACCAAACTGAGACACTACCCGGTGCCTGTACAACTCTGGCTCGTCGCCTACCCGAGAGGCACGGTCCGCCGCATTTCAAACGATCTGACCGACTACAGTACTGTCGCGGTCTCCGCCGATGGACGCACCATTGCCGCGGTACAGCGCAACACATCCAGTGCTTTATGGATCGGGCCAGCCTCTACTCCGGACGCTGTGCACCAAATCAGCAGCGGACGACTCGATGGAATTGGAACAATCGGCTCGGATTTTACTCCCGACGGCCGGATTATCTATAATCCTTCGGGAAATTGGGAACTCTTCGTAATGGACACTGCTGGCGGCAATTCGCGACAGCTTGCTTTTGACGGCCATTTTCACGCCTCGCCTGCTGTGTGCGACTCCGGGAGAACCGTCGTTTACAGCAGCGATTTCGACGGCACTTCTCATCTATGGAAGCTCGATCTTCACAATGGGACCTCGACGAAGCTGACGAATGGCTCTGGCGAAGACGGGCCTCGCTGCGGAGCAGCAAGTGACCGGGTGTTCTTTCGAGGACAACTTCCTACCGGCGCCGCGCACATTTACGCCGTTCCCCTGAACGGCAGCGAGCCCACCCGCGTGTCGCAACGAATTGCGGTTAGCACTCCTAATTTGTCTCCAGATGGCAGTCGCCTATGGTTCGCTGGCTTTTGCAAAGATGGAAAGTTGTGCAGCATCAATCTATCTACCGATACGCACAACGCACCGACGGAGTCCGAGTCGAGGATCCGAGCGACGGTTGACCAGAGTCCATACTCCGCTTGCCCGATGCCTGATAATCATTCGTTGGCTGCCACGGACATCCGCACAGGCGTTCCAAATCTGTGAGCAATTTCACAGGTTGGCGACGCTCCTGACACTCAATTAACGCATTTTACGTCTGGTGAGATTTGGGATCGCGGATATTCCCCTGACGGGAAACAGATCTCGATTGCGAGCGGTACGAACGTGAGCGACGTAGTTCTCTTCACCAGCGCGAAGTAAAATCAGTGTGGCTCGCCACTTGTTTTTCCCGATTGATCATCATAATCGGCTAAAAATCCAGGCCCCAATAATCTTCAGGCGGATTCTGTAGTTCCAATCCTAGTTCCCAGCCCGTGCGCCCTTCGTGCCCGCGCCAAATCAGGATCGCTTTGCACACGTTCTTGTTGACCAGGTTCACTAGATCCAATTTCTGGCCCACAGGAAATCCCTGCGGCACCACCGCGAGGCAGCCGTTTGGACTAATATCCACCGTCCACCCTTGCGCCGAGTGTCGTTCGCGAGCTTCTTCCCATTCAATCGCCACAGGAACGCGCGAGTTTACGCGCTTCCCGGCACGCAATTGCTTCATTCTCAGTTCGAAACTCTGTTCACTTCCGCCTGACACACGATTCTCCTCTAAATGCGCGCTCTTTCCCTGCTTGCGGAAACAATTCGATGTTGCTTTCATTCAGAGTAGGTGACCTAATCAAGGCGGTCAATGCATTGCCGGTTCCTACTCTGTGAGTCAGTTACCCCCACAAGCGCTTACCGCAGCGCGGACCTGAGGTAGGTCAGCATTCGGTAGCCGGCAATGTAGCTGAAGGGCATCAATTCCAGTGAATAGTGACCACAAGGCAACTCGAGCGTTCGCGGGTTGGCGCCGTGCTCGTGCAGCGCTTCCACCATGTTCTCGGTCAACTCCGGCAGAAAAGTAGGATCGTATTTGCCGTACACCATAAATGTATTTCGCTTTGCTCCCATACCCAGCTTTACGTATGGCATAGGGCTAACCGGAGCCCAGTATTCACGCAATTCATCCACGGTGACGTGTTCGCGCAGGCTTTCCCACACGTGATTCGTGGTCATCCCGCCACTCACCACATCGGCAAAATAAGTCGAAACGTGGAAGAAACCTCCAGCGTGTACGCCCTGGTCGTGCATCATCGTGATGTAGCCAACCGAAGACCCGATGCTCGTGCCCAAGATTCCGATGCGCGTATATCCGCTCTGTTCCAGCCAACGCAGACACCGCTTCGCGTCCTGCACCGCTTGCTGATTCGCTTGCAGCGTCAATCCGATATTCGAGCCAACCAGCTGGTCGGCTCGCTCGTGACCCTTGGCCATTCGGCGGTCGTGGTACGGCAGACTCATCTTGAGCGCGGAAATGCCCAGCCGCTGCAGCCATTCGCACAGCCCCCGCTGGCCATGCCACTTCGCGTTCCAATTCGGCAAAACTAGCACCGCCGCTCGTTTGTACTTCGCTGGAAACAATTGCGCATGTACCGTGTTGTTTTCCGGCCAGGGAGACTCGATCGATGAGCTAAACGTAAGCACATTCTCGGAATCCAGCCGGTAATCGCTGGCTGGGTCGGTTTCATACCAATCCCGGCTGTTTTGCAGCGCTCGGCGCGCACATTCCGCCAAAAAACCCTGCGGGTCGGCTTCATCTGGGCTTCCCCCAAGGTGCTCCGTACCCCATTCAAAAGGGCGTACGCGCCGGTTATCATCAGTCGTCCATCGGCGGTGCTCGTAGCGGCGAATTCTCTGTTCGAACCAGTTCATAGTGCTCTTTATTCACTATAGCCCAGCCGTCTGAGCCCACAAAATCGTGCTTCCTCGTTAGGCATCGGACACTGCTCCAGCGCGTCCCAATTGAGGCGGCTCCACTCCTATGTCAAAGTAAAACTGTGATCACCGCTGCATTTTTCCTCTTCGGACTTTTGATTGGCAGCTTCCTGAACGTCTGCATCACGCGGATTCCTGCAGGTGTCTCCATCGTGTCGCCGCGGTCACGTTGTCCCGAGTGTGGCGCTGCAATCAAGGCATACGATAATGTTCCGGTACTCAGCTGGCTTCTGCTGCGCGGAAAATGCCGCAATTGCCACACTTCGATCTCGGCGATGTATCCAACCATCGAGTTCGTAACCGCCCTGCTTTTTGTCGCCTGCTACCTGAGTTTTGGCCTCTCCATCGCGACACTTAAGTGGCTCTTTTTCAGTAGTATTCTGCTAGTTCTGATCGTCACCGACTATCGTGAACGCATCCTGCCTGACCTCGTCAATTGGTTCGGCGTTGGCCTCGGTATCTCGTTTGCCGTTCGCGTGCCGCCGGCGGACGGTGTCGCCCGCATGTTCCTCGGCCGCCATTTTGCCGCAACCCTGCCACAGTGGGCCCCGGGAGTCTTAGACGCCATCCTCGGAGCGGTCTTATGCGGCGGCCTTCTATGGGCAGCAGCGCTTCTTTACAAAATGGTTCGCGGCCGCGAAGGCATGGGCTTTGGTGATGTCAAAATGATGTTCATGGTAGGCACTTTTCTCGGAGTGCGCGGCGCTTTCCTTACCATACTCTTGGGAACGCTACTTGGAACTTTCATCGGCGTGGGTGTTATTTTGGTCCTCTTCGCCTCCGGATGGAAAAGCGCTTTGGCCCGGCGGGCAAGTAAGATGGGGCTGGGCGGGATCGGTAGCCTGCGCTGGGCCATCGCCAGCCGGTACCAGCTTCCCCTCGGCACCTTTCTCGGTATCGCCGCGTTCCTGATCATGTTTTTTGGGCCCGGGACTAGCTCGCGCTGGTCTTTGCTGCCACTCGGCTAAAGAGTCGGCCATGCCCTCGCAACTCCTCACTTTCGTGCTTGCTCCCCAGCAGAGTGGATTTCCGTTTCCGCGGCTCTTCTTTGTGATGACCGCCGTGATCCTTGTCGGGATTCTCGGACTTGCGATATTCCTGCTGCGGCGCACTCTCGGCCGTTCGAGCAGCAGCGAACTTCCCGGCCGCGATCCGGTTCCACGTGCAGAAAACGTGCCTGCATTTATGACTGCCTCCATGCAAGCGGTGATCTTGAGACTTCGTGAGCAAGAAAAAGAATTGGAACGGCTACACAAAGCCGAACGCGAACGTGCCGAAAACACCGCTCGCTTAAGCGAAGAAGTCACGCGCAATATGCCCGCGGGCTTAATCGTGATCGGCGCCAATGGCCTGATCTCCGGCACCAATCCCGCCGCGGAACAGGCGCTCGGCATCAAGGGTCTGGTCTTTCGCCGTTTCAGCGAAGCGCTCGGCGAATCAAGCACTCTCACCGGCTTGATTCAGCAGTGCCTCGCGGAAGGAAGAATTTTCCGTCGCGAACAAGCCGCGCACATCGCCCCCGACGGCAGCCATCGCGAACTCGGCGTCACCATCTCCCCGATCCGTCGCGGCGAGCAAAAAGCCACCGGCGCCATCTGCCTGCTCAGCGATCTTACCGAACTGGCATCGCTGCAAAAGCAAATGCAACTCCGCGAAAATCTCGCCGCTCTCGGCGAACTATCGGCAGGCATTGCCCACGAATTCAAAAACGCCCTGGCCACTATTTCCGGCTACGCGCAAATGATTCAATCC
>WNFP01010708.1_pt1 | contig 12457 bp, 7 predicted proteins | sample 5400201 | NCBI WGS metagenome assembly WNFP01 (sample SAMN13153355, study PRJNA577476) | soil metagenome | isolation source: 115 cm saprolite under Madrone tree | place: USA:California | collected 2016-06-14
AGACAAATCAAGCCCCTGTACCTCATGATCTTCTGAAACGCGAAGCCCCAGTGCCATCTCGACAATCTTTAGAATCACCAGCGTGCCTATAATAGCCAGCGCCCAGGCAATGGCCACGCCAACCAGTTGATTTGCAAGCTGATGCCAATTACCTTCAAGAGCGCCCGAAGGCAAAGTGTTGCCGGCTGCATCTTTAAAGATTGGATTGACAAAGCTGCGGGCAAAAATTCCTGTGAGCAGCGCGCCAATCGTCCCACCCGCGCCGTGTACGCCAAAGGCATCCAGCGTATCGTCATATCCGAAGCGCGCTTTTACGATGGTAACCATCGCATAACAGAACATGCCTGCCGCCAGGCCGATGGCCAGTGCTGCCATGGGTCCCACAAAACCTGCCGCCGGCGTGATGGCGACCAATCCGGCAACTGCGCCGGAAATCGCACCCAGCGCCGTTGGCTTGCCATTGCGCAGCCACTCCGCTCCGGCCCACCCTATGACCGCCGCGGCAGCAGCAAAGTGCGTGGCAACAAATGCGCTGGTGGCCAGGCTTCCAGCGCTCAAGGCGCTGCCGGCATTAAATCCAAACCATCCCACCCATAGCAGGCAGGCGCCTACAAAACTCAGGACCACGCTGTGCGGCGGCATGGGTTGTCGCGGATAACCAAGGCGCGGACCGAGATACAAAGCGCACACCAGCGCGGAAACACCAGAGGTAATGTGTACAACGGTGCCGCCGGCAAAATCAAGAGTGGGAAAACGTCCGCCTAAAGCGGCATTCAACAGACCGCCCTTGCCCCAGACCATGTGGGCCATCGGGCAGTAAACCAGCAATGACCACAGCACCATGAACAGCACCATGGCGCTGAACTTCATCCGCTCCGCAAACGCGCCGCTGATCAGCGCCGGCGTAATGATGGCAAACATGAGCTGATAGACCATAAAGGTTTGCGCGGGGATGGTGGAGGCGTAGTCTGCGTCCGGCTGCATGCCCACGCCGCGCAGAAACAAGTTATGCCATCCGCCGATAAAACTGCTGCCCGCCCCAAAGGACAGGCTGTATCCAACAATGCCCCACAGCACAGTGACAATCGCCATCATGGCGAAGCTTTGCATCAACGTGGCCAGCACATTTTTCTTGCGCACTAACCCGCCATAGAAGAGCGCCAGGCCAGGCCCCGTCATAAGGAGAACGAGCGCAGAACTCATCAACATCCAGCCGTTATCGCCGGAGGTCTTGGAATCGGCAATTTGTTGTTCCAGCCTGACGATGCGGTCATTCTGTGATTCGGCGGGCTTGGGTGGCGAAGTCTGGGCTACAAGGACCAGCGGCACACAAAGAAGAAAAAACGTAAAGCAACGGGAAAAAAACTTCGCCATAGCGATTGTTGGCTCCAGGGGCAACTCAATCCAAGACTGAACAACAATCTAGCGACTGCGACACACAGAAGGAAATCGAAAAAATTTATGACCGCTATAAGAGAATCAGAGACTATGATCCTGCTATCACACCGAGGCAGTGGTCGTTGTCGCAGCCCGGGAACAACCCCACGCACGCCATAAGACTTCGTTGTTCCACATGCACACGCTCCCCGCGCCCGCTCAAGATGCATTCCGTACGGATAATGCGCGCCGTCAGCATGGCTGTGGGGATCTGGAGATGAATGTTCCTGCCCAGAATCTGGTCCACATTCTGATATTCCGGGATGCGCAGGAATGCGTTATTGCAGAATGTGCGGTCCCCCGCTTTCCGCCGGCGACGTTAACGGAGCGTTGAATCAGGCTGCGAATTGACGGTCATGTGCCCACCATGTCGCCAGCTTTGCGGTCCGGGCTGATGATCGATTCCGCCGCATCCACACAATCTGGTCTATTATCTACCTGCTAAATGAGTATTTAATCTAATCTTGTTTCTAAGAAAACTTTTATAAAATTTTAAAGGAAGACATTGCCGAAACGGGAAGATGATTACTGCTGCCTGAACCCTTCGCTGAAGCAACCACGGGGCTTTTACAAGATTTTTGCTTTAATGAATTTTCTTATTTAAGAGTGTCGCTGGTATGGCCCGTTTACTCATCTGCTTCATCCGGCTTGTCAGAAGCACCGAACCTATAGCCGACGCCGCGTATGGTACGGATCAACTTCACCCTGGCGCCTTCATCGATTTTCTTGCGCAGATAATTTACATACACGTCTACGACATTGGTCATAGTATCAGGCGCCAGCTTCCATACATGCTCGATAATCATGTTGCGCGTGATACGCTTACCCGGATTGCGCATGAAATATTCCAGAAGAGCAAACTCTTTGGGAGTCAGATCAATAAGCCGCCCCTCACGATGAACTGTGCGCTGCATATAATCCAGTTCAAGGTCGCTCACTTTCATCATGGCCTGTCCAGGGCTGTTCTTGCGCCGGAGAACAGCGCGAATGCGCGCGGAAAGCTCAGAAAATGAAAACGGCTTGGTAAGGTAATCGTCTGCACCGGCATCCAGACACGCTACGCGTTCAGCAATCTCATTTGTCGCGGTCAGAATAAGGATGGGGATCTGCGAATCTCTACTGCGCACCTTGGCCAATACCTCAGCTCCAGCGACCAGCGGAAGATTGAGGTCCAGAATAAGTAAGTCATAAGCCCCGGTCTTTGTGCGTTGCAAAGCTTCATCGCCATTCGCCGCAATTTCAGTAATGTGGTCTTCCGACGTAAATGCCTTAGCGATGAAAGTGGCGAGTGGCGCGTCATCTTCAGCTATCAGAATTCGCATCCAAAATCCTTCTCTGTCGCATATAGGATTGTAATTTCCTATATTTACAAAACCATTCTAACAGCACATTAACAAATTAAAGGCACAAGTCGCCTTGCTTTATATGTAAGAAATATCTTATTAGATATCAAGAACATGTTATTCAAGGTAGAAATCATGCTATTCATTATCTTTCCTAGAGATGGTGCATTATTAAATGCTCTCTCCCGTGCAGTGTTCATTTTTTAGGTACGAAAGTTTTAACGACGAACCATGCCCTCTGCGAAGATTCGCCGGTCATAAACGTGGGCTCAGTTTTAGGCTGTTTGACGGAAACGTCTTCCTCAATTATTCCGTCTTGCGGACCTTGCTCTCACGGAAGACTACATCACAGGTGTGGCGTGCGATCACGAGGTCCTCATCGGTTTCGACAACGCGAACCATGCACTTGCTCCCTTTGCTACTAATGACTGCTGCATGGCTAGCGTTGGCCGCAAGATTGATCTCAATACCCAGGTGTTGCAGGCCGCAACAGATTTCCTCTCGCAGCCTGCTGGCCCGCTCACCAATACCGCCGGTAAAAACCAGGGTATCCAGCCCTCCTAATACGGCCGCGTAGGCCCCAACAAATTTGCGCACCTGATAACAGAACATTTCCACCGCCAGCGCGGCGTCAGGGTTGGTTTTACGCTGCTCAAGCAGGACTTTCATTTCACTGCTTTCACCGGAAACTCCAATCAGCCCTGACTGGTGGTTAATAAGCTTTTCCAGAGTCTCCGCTGAATATCCTTTCGCCATCAGGAAAAGGACCACTCCGGGATCAAGGTCGCCAGCGCGCGTTCCCATCATGAAACCGCCAGCCGGAGTAAGCCCCATGCTGGTATCAAGCGACGTGCCGTTCTTCAGCGCAACCATGCTGGCGCCATTCCCCAGGTGCGCGATAATTGCGCGTTCGCCCAGCTCTTTCCCAAGTTTGCCCACAATGTATTCATAGGAAAGGCCATGAAACCCGTATCGTCTGATTCCCTGCTCCCACAGCTCGCGCGGGAGCGCGAATCTTTGCGCAACTGCGGGCATGCCGCTGTGAAACGCAGTATCAAAACAGGCCACCTGTGGCAGCTCGCCATAGTGGGCCGAAACAGCCTCAATTATGGCGAGTTGGCTGGGAAGATGAAGAGGCGCGAAGGCAATGAGAGATCGCAGTGCAGATTTCAGCTTGGAATCTATCAGCTGCGGTGACTGGTAATGAGGACCGCCATGCACCAGGCGATGCCCGGCAGCGTCTAAGTTTAACGCTCCCTGCTGGCGCAAAGCGGCAAACATGCTGGCCATGGCCTCCGCATGGCTGGGGAATGGGCCGCTTTGTTCAAATACAACCCGCTCGCCGGCCCGCAGCCACGCTTTTCCCCCGGCGACACCAATGGCTTCCACCGCTCCTGAAAATATTCGCTCTTCGGATTGCCCGGAGATCCGGTAGATGACAAATTTCAGTGAGGAAGATCCACCATTGAGGCAGAGAATGCTCTGCTCCATTTACCATACCTGCTGCTTGCGCGCACACATCTCAGGCCAGGCTCCAGCGCCAGTTGGCAATCTCCGGCATGTCTTCTCCGTGGAGTGAGACATACTCTTTGTGCTCGGCAAGCTTCCCCTCAAAGAATTGAACGGCTGATTCAGCTTTGATATGCGGCAGGCGATGGAGTGTGTCTATCGCCAACTGGAAGCGGTCCATATTGTTGCGCACCACCATATCAAAGGGCGTGGTGGTTGTTCCTTCTTCTTTATAGCCACGGACATGCAGATTGTCGTGGTTATGGCGACGATAACACAGCCGGTGTATGAGCCATGGATAGCCGTGGTAGGCGAAAATAACAGGCTTGTCCGTGGTGAAAAGCGCATCAAAACGCTCATCACTAAGACCGTGAGGATGCTCACCGGCCGGCTGCAGCGTCATCAGGTCCATTACATTGACAACCCTGATTTTGATTCCCGGCACGTGCTCGCGCAAAAGCGAGGTGGCCGCCAGAATTTCCAGCGTGGGAACGTCTCCGGCACAAGCGAGCACTACATCCGGATCACCGCTACCCTCATTGCTCGCCCACTTCCAGACGCCGATACCGCTGGCGCAGTGCTCAATGGCTGACGGCATGTCGAGCCACTGTAGCTCGGGCTGTTTGCCTGCAACAATGATGTTCACGTAATTCCTGCTGCGTAGGCAGTGGTCCGCAACCGACAGCAGACAATTTGCATCCGGGGGAAAATAGGCGCGCACGACCGCCGCTTTCTTGTTGACCGCATTGTCGAGGAACCCCGGGTCCTGATGGCTGAAGCCGTTGTGGTCCTGACGCCACACATGCGAAGTGAGCAGATAATTGAGCGATGCAATGGGGCTGCGCCACGGTATATGACGCACCGCCTCAAGCCACTTAGCATGCTGGTTAAACATGGATGTAACGATGTGGATGAAGGCCTCATAGCATGAGAAAAAACCGTGCCGCCCGGTAAGCAGATAGCCTTCCAGCCAGCCCTGGCAACAGTGCTCGCTGAGGATTTCCATCACTCGGCCATCGTGGCTGATATGGCTGTCCGTGGGCAGGATCTTCGCAACCGAGACCCGGTCGGTGACTTCAAACACAGAGGAAAGACGGTTGGAATCAGTTTCATCCGGCCCCATGATGCGGAAATTGCTGCTGCCTGCGTTGAGCTTCAGTATGTCACGCAAAAATCGTCCAAGTACCTTGGTTGACTCTTCCAATGAATTGCCGGGTTTCTCCACTTGGACCGCGTAGGTCCTGAAGTCGGGCATTTTCAGATTTTCGAGCAGCAGGCCGCCGTTGGCATGCGCGTTCGCTCCCATGCGACGTTTGCCTTGGGGCGCAAGAGTGGACAACTCGGGACGAAGCCGGCCGTCGTCATCGAACAGGTCTTCCGGCTTGTAGCTGAGCATCCACTGCTCCAGGATTTGCAGATGTCCGGGTTTTTCCAGATCGGCAACAGGGACCTGATGTGAACGAAAGCTTCCTTCCACTTGCAGGCCATCAACGGTCTGGGGACCTGTCCAGCCTTTTGGCGTGCGCAAAATGATCATCGGCCACAGGGGGCGCTGCCATGAAGGATTTGATCGCGCATCCCTCTGGATGCTGCCGATATCAGCAACAATTTTATCCATGGTAGCCGCCATCAATTGATGCATGGGTAAAGGATGGTCGCCTTCAACAAAGTAAGGCTTATACCCATAGCCTTTGAAAAGGTCCGCAAGCTCGTCTTTCGGTATCCGGGCCAGCACGGTGGGACCGGCAATCTTGTAGCCGTTCAGATGAAGAATCGGCAGGACCGCACCATCACGCACTGGGTTCAGGAATTTGTTCGAGTGCCAACTGGTGGCAAGTGGGCCCGTCTCAGCCTCGCCATCACCTACAACACAACACACCAGCAGATCAGGATTATCAAATGCGGCCCCGTAAGCGTGCAGCAGCGAATAGCCCAGTTCACCACCTTCATTGATGGACCCGGGAGTATCGGGCGAGGCATGGCTGGGAATGCCTCCGGGCCAGGAAAATTGCTGGAACAGCCGTTGCATGCCTGCCGCATCCTGCGTGATGGCGGGATAAAACTCAGTATATGTACCTTCAAGATATGTGTTGGCGACGATGCCAGGTCCGCCGTGTCCGGGGCCAGTAACGTAAATGGCATTAAGATCATTTTTCCGGATCACGCGATTCATGTGCGCGTAGATGAAGTTCAGCCCCGGCGTGGTGCCAAAATGCCCGAGCAAGCGTGGCTTGGTATGCGCAAGCTGAAGCGGCTCACGCAATAAAGGATTGTCGCGAAGGTAGATTTGTCCAACTGAGACGTAATTGGCCGCGCGCCAGTAACGTTCTATATTGTCAAGTTCTGTTTGAGAAAGCGGCGCTTTGGAAAGGACATTCGAGGTATCTTCCGGGACAAGAGTCTTGGGCATCGGATAAGAACTCCTGACCGCCGAGGGCGATCCTATCTTCATAATTGTACGCTCAGGTTTTCATTGTGCTTGATGACTGCTGGATTATTACTGGATTAAAAAAGTTACGTGCTGCAGCACTTTTGAAGGCAACTTTTATTTCGTCCTGGCATCCACGAACGCGGCAATTTCCGCCAGCGCCGCGTCAGCCTCCGGGACCAGGCCGGGAAAGATCTGCCACACATGCGCCAGACCGGGATAGACATGTAATTTACTTTCAACCCCGCTCTTGATGGCTTTTTCATGCAGGCGCGTTGCATCATCAAACAGCATCTCCGTGCTGCTCACCTGAATCAGCAGCGGTGGAAATGAGCGCAGGTCGCCGAAGAGAGGAGAGGCTTCCGGCGTCAGTGCTGATGCACCGTTCAGATACACGGCAGCAAACTCCGCACCATCTTCTGGCCGGAACATGGCGCATGAATCCGTATTGCTGGCGGTAAAGGTCCCTGTAAGGTCCACCCAGGGAGCAAGGCAAACTGCGCAGGCGGGCAGAGGCTGATGTTGTGACTTAAGGCGCAGCAGGGCGGCAAGCAACAGGCCTCCACCGGCCGAGTCGCCGGCCAAGGCGATGTTCTGCGGCTTGAGGCCGAGTTCCAAAAGATCATCCACGGCGGCAGGAAAAGGAAATTCAGGCGCCAGACGATAGTCAGGCGCAAAGACACGACGGCGCAGCCTCCGCGCCAATGCCGCTGTGATCGGGCGGTGCGTTTGCGGTGAACAACTCACATAACCGCCGCCATGCAGGTAGAGCAAAACTCTGTCTTCAAACTGATTGGCGTCCGGGAGCACCCATTCGCCGCACAAATCGGCGCTCCGCACTTCTTCATAGGTCACGCCATGAGAAACAAGCGCGGTCATCCAATTTGGACGACCAAATACGCGGCGTGCACGCCGCACGAGCGCCGGGCGATCACCTCGAGGCCACCTCTTGACCACCAACTTCACGACGGCGCTGACAATCCGGCCACGCAGGCTGAGGCCGGCTTGCGTGCTGTTGACTTCAGATGCTCCAGTTGATTGCGCTGCGTTACCGTTGCTCATGTTGTCCTAGGTTATTGCGGCACTCCGTCAGGAAACAGTTTCTGCAGGAATTCTGTATCGGCAGACATGGCCTTGAATTCGTCCGATTTGACTTCGTCTTTCCATCCCGCCGGGAAATGCGCAGGATCAAGTTCTCTGGCCTTGGAAAATTCCTGCAATGCCGCAGCCTTGTCCCCGGTGGCGTATTGCAGAAAGCCCAGTTGCAGATGGAAATTGAAGCCTTTAGGCGCGTATTCCACGGCTTTCTGCGCGGCTGTTTTGGCTTTGGCTAAATCGTGCGCGGCAAACGCCGTGTACATCTGATTGCCATAGTTGTAAGCCAGATTGAGGTTCAGAAGCCGGCGAAGTTCAGAAAAGGGATCGGGATTGTCATCGACGTTGATATAAATGTAACGATCATTGTTGATGTTGCGTCCACCCTGTTTTTTCACAATGAGCATGGAAGCCGACTGGCGTCCGCGCGAATCACCTCCCACGGCGTCACCCGCTTTCAGTGCGGCAAAAAGCTTTTCTGCAAACTCGCCGGACGTGGCATCAAAAGCTTTCCCCATGGCCTCCGGCACCTGAGGCCCGACAAGAATGTTTCCCTGCGCTGACCATGTTTTGCCCTGGCGATCGCCGGCCCAGGTGGGAGCTTTCGGCCCGGTGTAAGCGGCGATGTTACCTTTCGCGTCCACAATGGCCACCTGGCGTCCGTCTTTCCCTTCAAATTTGTCCTCGGCCAGAATTTTCTTCAGGACTTCCGGAGCAGTGAGCCCCTGGCGTAGCAAATCGAGTGCTTGCTGGCCATACCCGACATTGACGTTGGCCTGCGTCGCTACCGCTCCAACATCCGCCATGGCCCAGGGCACTACTGACCCGACAGAAAAATAACGCGAGGCCACCGCCACACCCATCTCACCCGTTTGCGGATCAATGGCAACAATAGAGAAGGTGGAAACCGTAGGCATGGAACGCGGCACAGCAGAGCTTGTGACCAACGCAAGCAGGGCCAGGAGCAATAGAGTTTTCTTCATCTTCCCTCCGGGATTGAATCCAACAAATGCAAAAGGGCAAATCTTGAACGCACAAGACTAACAAAAATCAGGAGAGGAAGATTCACAAAAAGCGAAGCGCCCAGAACCGAAAAACAACTAACGTAGCATCAGCGCGTTCAGGCTTGAATTCCCAGAACGTACGCCGATCAGCACCAACACCATCAGGGCCATGAATGTCATTGGATCATGTATTATGTTCCCGCTCGACTCATAGAGGAGCTGCCGTCCACATGATTTCCCGGATTCACAGTTTTCCCGTCGTTCTCGTCTGCTTTTTGGCTACTTCGTTGGCCCAATCGCCTGCAAAAAAATCTCAGGGCTCTGAAGACAAGCAAACGAAAACGCCCTCGTCCGGCCCCAGGAAGGCTGCCGCCACGCCTTCCACCGCAACTCAGACGCCGCCCGCATCAGGCCGGATTGACGAAAAGCTTTTCAACGCGATGCGCTGGCGACAGGTAGGTCCTTTTCGCGGTGGACGCGTTCTGGCCGTCACCGGTGTTCCCGGCAGTTCCAATGTCTTTTATTTTGGAGGAGCTTCCGGCGGCGTTTGGAAAACCACGGATGCCGGCGCGAACTGGCAGCCGATCTTCGATAAGGAATCTATAGCTTCCATTGGGGCCATTGCCGTGGCCGCGTCTGACCACAACATTATTTATGCCGGCTCCGGCGAAGCCTGCATTCGCGGCAATATCACGTTCGGCAACGGGGTGTACAAATCCGTGGATGGCGGCAAGACCTGGAAGAATGTGGGGCTCAAAGACACGCGGCACATTGGCGCGCTGGTGATCGACCCCAGAAACCCCAACATTGTCTTTGTTGCCGCGCTTGGTCACGCCTACGGACCGAACGAAGAGCGCGGCGTCTTTCGCACCACGGACGGCGGAGCAACCTGGCAAAAGGTCCTTTACCGGGACAACAAAACCGGTGCGATTTCCGTCGTCTTTGATCCCAACAATCCCAGTACGCTCTTCGCTTCGTTGTGGGAGGTGTACCGTACGCCCTGGAGCCTTAACAGTGGCGGCGCGGGGAGCGGTCTTTATAAGTCCACAGATGGTGGAACAACCTGGATACATCTGGAAGGCCATGGCCTGCCCGCAGGAATCATGGGGCGAATCGGCATCGCAGTTTCTCCCGCCGACTCCAACCGGATCTACACCATGGTTGAATCCAAGGAAGGCGGTCTCTTTCGGTCGGATGACGGCGGCGAGAGCTGGATTCGCATGAACGAAGATGGCAGGCTGCGCCAGCGTGCCTGGTACTTCAGCCACATCTTCGCTGATCCACGGTCGCCCGACACAGTTTACGTGCTCAACACGGGCATGTTCCGCTCCACCGATGGGGGCAGAAGCTTCAACCTGCTCCCAGCGCCGCATGGCGACCATCATGGCCTGTGGATTGATCCTGAAAATCCCGACCATATGATCAACGGCAATGATGGCGGCGCAACTGTTTCGCTGGACGGCGGGCACACATGGTCCACGCAGTATAACCAGCCCACGGCACAGTTCTATCATGTGATTACCGACAATCGCTGGCCTTACTATATTTATGGAGCACAGCAGGACAACTCAACCATTGCCATCAAGAGCTATGACGATGATGGCGTAATCGGCCGCCAGGATTGGTATGCCGTGGGCGGTGGTGAAAGCGGTTACATTGCGCCTTATCCTCCTGAGCCCAGCATTACTTTTGCCAATGCTGAGGCCTCTACTTCGCGGTTTGACAAGCGCACCGAACAACTGGTGGATATTTCCGTGTGGCCGCTCGATGTTTCCGGAAACGGCGCGGAAAACCTGAAGCATCGCTTTAACTGGACATCGCCTCTCTTGGTTTCACCGCACGATCCCAACACGCTCTATACCGCATTTGAAATGCTCTTTAAGTCCACCAATGCCGGCCAGAGCTGGACGCCGATCAGCGGCGACCTTACGCGCAATGACAAATCAAAGCAGAAGCCCTCAGGTGGTCCCATCACATTGGACATCACCAGTGTTGAATACTATGACACGGTGTTTGCCGTAGCCGAGTCGCCGATTAAGAAAGACATGATCTGGGCCGGCACCGATGACGGGTTGGTCCATCTGACAACGGATGGCGGCCAGCACTGGGCCAATGTCACGCCCAAAGATTTGCCTGAATGGAGCATGATCAGCATCATTGAAGCGTCGCATCACGATGCCGGCACGGCATACGCCGCCGTGGACCGCCACAAACTTGACGATTTTCGCCCGCTCATCTTCCGCACCCGTGATGAAGGCAAAAACTGGATCCTGATTGCCAACGGTATTCCTGAAGGTTCCTATGTTCGCTCCGTACGTGAAGACCCCAGGCGCAAAGGCCTGCTCTTTGCCGGAACTGAGACCGGCGTTTATTTTTCCGTGGACGATGGCGGCCATTGGCAGCCGCTCAAGCTGAATCTGCCTACCGTGCCGGTTCATGATCTGGAGATCCACGGCGACGATCTTATTGCCGCCACGCATGGCCGCGCTTTCTGGGTGCTGGATGACATGACTCCTCTACGCCAGCTCGATGCCGGCCCTACCAACGCTGACATGCTTCTTTACAAGCCTCAGACTGCTCTGCGTCTGCATTTGCCAACTGACATTGACCGGCGCGGCGCCGTGGGTGACAATCCTCCGCCCGGCGCCATCTTTGACTATTATTTCAAGACTGCGCCCAAGGATGAAGTAAAGCTTGAGATTATTGACTCCATCGGCAGAGTAGTGCGTACGCTCTCCAGCAAAGAGAAAAAAGGCGACGACCAGCCGCCCGAGTGGCCCGATCAAGTCAGGGAAATAACCACCATCCCTGCTGCCGCCGGCATGAATCGCTACGCCTGGAACCTTCGTTGGGAACCGCCGGTCAAAATTCCCGGAGCATTTTACAGCGGGATCGGCCCGCAAGGCCCTCTTGCTCAGCCTGGCCAGTATACGGTCAAGTTAACGGTTGGAACGCAGTCGCAGACGCAGCCACTGGAAATTGTGCCCGATCCCCGCGCAAAAAATACTTGATTATGATCCAACCATGAAAGCCCTGGTCGAACACGCCACCGCGCTCGATAAGAAGATGGTCCCGCTCGAAGAGCAGTTGATCCAGGTCAACATGAAGGGCTCGGAGGGAAATCTGGCATTCCCCAACATGCTCAATGAACAATTGGATGGCTTCAGCGGCATTGTACAGTCCGGAGATGGCGCTCCATCTGAGCAACAATACGAAGTGTTTAAGCTTCTTCGGGGCCAGCTTGATCAACAGCTCACCTCCTGGAAGCAGATCATGTCGTCCGATGTGGCGGCGTTCAACGAATTCATGAAGAGCAGCAGTATCCCGGTGCTTTATTTGCCGCCGGACAGCAAATAAGTCTTTGCTGTCTGGCGGTTGCACGGTTTTAAGTTCCATGGACCCGGTAAAAATACTGGCTCCGCGGGCATCCTTTCATGCCTATGATGAAACCAAGAACCTGTGCCGCTTGATGCTGGGCGGCAGGTGTCCCTTTTTCCCTGCGGGTCCGGTCTTTAGGAGGCAAATTGATGCGCGCGATTCTCTTTGTTGATGACCACGAAGTGCTGGCAAGATTGAGTTGCGAGATTCTGGAGATGCAGGGCTACCGCGCCGTAAGCGCCTATAACGGCGCTGATGCTCTT
>WNFP01005926.1_pt1 | contig 12454 bp, 12 predicted proteins | sample 5400201 | NCBI WGS metagenome assembly WNFP01 (sample SAMN13153355, study PRJNA577476) | soil metagenome | isolation source: 115 cm saprolite under Madrone tree | place: USA:California | collected 2016-06-14
CGAGCATGGCCTCAGGCGGCCGCCGCGTGGTCGTCCCGCGTGCCGAGCGGGCAGGTGTTCACCTTGTTGGGATCGTCGGCGCGCGCGTCGCGCCCGATCGCCGCCGAGAGCCCCGCCAAAACGCCCACCACCACGACCCCCCAGACGGCGAACAGCGCCGCCGGCTCGAGCACGGGGCCCAGCAACCCGGTCGGGATCACGATTGCGCTCGGCAGCATGGTCATTCCCTCCTGCCGGCCCGAGAGTGCAGGCGACGTGCCAGCGTGAAGATGGTGCGAAGCGCTCGACTTCACAGGGGATGGTGCATCCTTGGGCGTGCGACGGGCGCATGCCGGGCCGTGCGGCGCGGCCGCACCCGATGCGTCAGCGCAGCGCCGCCGCCAGCGCCGCCTGATACACGACCTTGAGCGCGACGCCGCGCTCGGTCGCGAGGCGCCGGCAGTCCTCGAACTCGGGCGCCACGTTGAGGGTGCCGTCCGGCGCGCGGGCTATCTTGATGCGTAGCGGCCCGTAGGCCGTCTCCACCGTCCGCTCCTCGCGCGGCAGGACGAGGCGCGCCCAGGTGGTGTGGCGGAGCCCGATGGTCGAGGTCTCGGCGAACACGATGCCCGCCAGCCGGTCGCGGTCGGCGGGCGCGGCCAGCACGCGCAGCATGATCGCCGGGCGGCTCTTCTTCATCACCACCGGGACGAGGAAGGCGTCGCGTGCGCCGGCGGCGAGGAGCCGCTCGAGGACGTGCTCGTAGAGCTGCGGGCTCATGTCGTCGATGGTCGCCTCGAGGACGACCACCTCGTCGGCGCCCGCGGCCACCACCGGGTCGCCGAGGAGGATGCGGAGCAGGTTCGGGCGGTCGGCGAGCACGCGGTCGCCGGCGCCGTAGCCGACGGCCTCGATGCGCATTGCGGGCGCGGCCTCGCGCCGCGCGAGGGCCGCGACGATGGCAGCGCCGGTCGGCGTGACCAACTCGGCCGCGCCGTCCTCGAGTCGGACCGGGCGGCCGGCGAGCAGCTCGACCACGGCCGGGACCGGCACCGGCAGCGGACCGTGCGCCGAGGGCACGCGCCCCTGCCCCATGGGCAGCGGCCCGGCGTAGACGGCCTCGACGCCCAGGTGCACGAAGCCGAGCGCCGCCCCCACCACGTCCACGATCGCGTCGAGCGCGCCGACCTCGTGGAACTGGACGGCGTCGGCGGGGACGCCATGCACGCGCCCCTCGGCCTCGGCGAGGCGCGCGAAGACGGCGAGCGCGCGCTCCTTCACCGGCGCGGCGAGGCGCCCTTTCGTGAGCAAGTCGCGGATCTCGCCCCAGGCGCGGTGCCCGTGGCCGTGCGTGGGCGCCCCCTGGTCCGGGTGCTCGCCATGCACGCGCACGTGGAACTTGGCGGCCGCGATGCCCGAGCGCGCGACGCGCTCGACCGCGACCTCGACGCCGGGGAGCGCGAGCGCCGTGATCGCCTCCCGCAGCGCGTCGAGCGGTAGGCCGAGGTCGAGCAGCGCGCCGACCGTCATGTCGCCGCTGATGCCCGAGAACGTGTCCAGGTAGGCGATCCTCACCGCAACCCTCCGCGCTCATTGCGTGCGCCCCGCCGCGGTGCTACAGCGGTCCCCGCGGAGCTCGCCATGAGAAAGCGCGAACTCGATGCGTTTCGCACGCTCCTCGAAGAGCGGCGCCACGAGCTCATCAGCGAAGCCTCCCGCACCGTCGACGGCATGGGGGAGAACCGCGAGCAGTTCCCCGACCCGACCGATCGCGCCTCGTTGGAAGGCAACCGCAACCTCCTCCTCCGCATCCGCGACCGCGAGCGCAAGCTCATCTCGAAGATCGACGAGGCGCTCGGGCGCATCGACGACGGCTCGTACGGCAAGTGCGAGGAGTGCGGGGCGGACATCGGCATCGAGCGGCTGAAGGCGCGCCCGGTGACCACGCTCTGCATCGACTGCAAGTCGCTCCAGGAAGCGCAGGAGCGCAAGCTCCGCACCTCGTGAGCGCACCGCGCAAGGCGGTGATCCCGGCGGCAGGGCTGGGGACACGCTTCCTGCCCGCAACCAAGGCCATCCCCAAGGAGATGCTGCCCATCGTCGACGTCCCGACCATCCAGTACGTGGTCGAGGAGGTCGTCCAGTCCGGGCTGACCGACGTCGTGTTCGTCACCGGGCGGGGCAAGAGCGCGATCATCGACCACTTCGACGTCTCGCCCGAGATCGAGCGCTTCCTCGAGGAGAAGGGGAAGACGGACCTCCTGAAGATGGTGCGCGAGGTGTCGCGCATGGCGCACGTCGTCTCGGTGCGCCAGAAGCGCCCGCTCGGCCTCGGGCACGCGGTGCTGGTGGCGCGCCGCTACGTCGGCAACGAGCCCTTCGCGGTGCTGCTCGGCGACGTCATCATCGACGCGCCGGTCCCGTGCACCCGCCAGCTCCTCCAGGTCTACGCGACGCATGGCCCGGTGATCGCGCTCCTCGCCGTGCCGCCCGAGAAGACCCATCTCTACGGCGTCATCGCGGGCGAGCAGATCGCGAAGGGCTTGTACCACGTCGACACGCTGGTCGAGAAACCCGCGCCCGGCACGGCGCCGACCAACCTCTCGGTCCTCGGCCGCTACGTGCTGCCGCCGGAGATCTTCGACATCCTCGAGCACACGCCGCCCGGCAAGGGCGGCGAGATCCAGCTCACCGACGCCCTGCAGACGCTCGCCAAACGGATGTCGCTCTACGGCCTCGAGACCGAGGGCCGGCTCTACGACGCGGGCGACCGCGTCGGCTTCATCGAGGCGACGGTCGCCTTCGCGCTGAAGCGTCCCGAGCTCTCCGCCGCCTGCTCGACGGCTAGACGTTCGGGCGCGCGCGCTCCGTCACGAGATCGTCGCAGCTCGCCGGGGCGTGGTTCCACGGCGGCAACCCGGGCGGGGCTACTCGCGCTGGAGCGCGATGAATGCGACCCCTGGCGCTCTGCATCCCGACCGCAACGCGGGCCTTGGGGGGAACGCTACCGTCGCGCGCCCGCGTAGCGGCGACGCGCGGTCTCCGCGATGGCGAGCAGGTGAGCGGCGTGCCGGTCCCAGGTGTAGACCTTCTTGACCGCCCGGCGCGCCGCCCGGGCGAGTCGCATGCGCAGCTCCGGGCTGGCGCGCAGCCGTTCGACGTGCCCGACCACCTCGGCGACGTTCCCGGGCGCGTGCAGCATGGCGCTCGTCTCGTGCGCGAAGATCTCGGCGATCTGCCCGCTCGCACTCGCGACGATCGGGACGCCGGAGGCGGCGTACTCGAGGACCTTCAACGGAGAGAAGTAGAACAGCGGCAGCGGCGGGTAGGGTGCGAGCCCGACGTCCATCCGCTCGAGCCAGCGAGGAACGTCCCGGTGGGGCACCTCGCCCGTGATCGTGATGCCGCCACCCGCCAGGTCTCGCCCGCCGTGCGCCTCGACGAGGCTCCGCAAGGGACCATCCCCCACGATCAGCAAGCGGTAGGCCGGACTCCTCTCGCGCAGCTGCCGGAACGCCTCGAGGAGAATCTCGACACCGTGCCACTGCTTGAGGCTACCCAGAAATCCGACGACGAACTCGTGCGCTCCGTCGCGCGCCTGGATCGGCCGCCACGTCGGAAAGAAGATGGCCCGGTTGACGCCGCACGGGATGACCCGCACGCGGCGCGGCCGACCGCCTCGCTCGGCAACGTACGCCGCCAGCGCCCCCGAGGGCACGATAACGCGGTCGGCTCCGGCGAGCAGGAGCTCCTCCAGCGCCTGCGCCGTCGCCGCGTTGAAGAGAGCGCGATACTCTTCCTGCTGGGCGACGAGCGGCGCGTTCACCTCGAGGAGGAACGGCAGGCCCCGACGGCGCGCGAAGCGCAGGCCCGCGTAGGACCACAGGGAGTAGCGCTCGAAGATCAGGTCGAACGGCCAGCGCGCGTAGAGCGCGTCCAGGTGCTCGGCGACGCTCTGGTTGAGCAGGAGGCCGTGGACCTCGGAGGCGCGGGTGCGGGGCGCGCTCGCGGCCCCCTCCATCCGTGCCGTCCCGCGTCGCAGGCGGTGGAGCAAGGCCTCCGTGTCGACGTCGATCACCTCGCAGGCGAGGGCCTGGGCGCCGCCCCCGGTCGCGGCCCGGGCCGCCAGCACCTTCACCTCCGCACCGCGCTCGACCAGGGCGTTTACCAGCTCGCGGATGTGAGTGGCGGCCCCGTTGCTTCCGCTGACCGAGACGCCACGGTCGCACGAGAGGTAGGCGATCCGCATCAGCGCGCCGCTTCTAACCCGACGCGGCTTGCGGCGCGAGCCCGAGCAGGCGCGCCGCGCGCTGCGTGATGCGGCGGAGCCCGCCGAAGTCCAGCGGCAGACGGGACGGCGGGGCGCAATCGAGGCCCGCCCGGATCGCCTCGAGCAGGCCGGCCGGCGTCAGGCCCTCGAGCTCGATGCTCCTGAGCAGCCCCAGGCGCTCGAGGGCGCGCGCGCGCAGCCACTGCTCGCGGCGGGGATAGACGCGCGGGACCACGAGCGCGCGCCGGCGATGGGCGACCAGCTCGGCGACCGTGTTGTAGCCCGCCATGGAGACGGTGACCGACGCCAGCGGGAGAAAGCTCACCATGTCCGGCCGGAAATCGTACACGAGGACGCGTCCGAGCGGCAGCAGCCGCTGCTTCAGGTCATTGCGCTCGAGCGGCGGCATGTCCGGGCCGAGGAAGACGGCGCTCCTGCCCGGGTCGGTCGCGCTCAGCTCGAGGGCGTCGGCGTACAGCCGCAGGAGCGGGTAGCCGTCGCCGCCCCCGCCGGCGCTCACCAGGGTCAGCGGCTGGTCGCCGAGCCCGAGCTCTCTTCTCACCGCGGCCGCGGCGTCGGGCGAGGCGTGCTGCACGACGTAGCCGCAGAACTTCGTCTTCCCGGCGACCGCCGGCGGAAACTCGTATTGCGCGGTCGGGTCGAAGAGGGGCTTCCAGCCGACCACCCAGATCTGGTCGTAGCAACGCGCGAGCAGATCGTAGACACCCCATTCGCGCCAGAGCGGCACGATCCGTGCCGGCTCGTCGAGGATGTCCCGCAGCGTGAGCACGACCTTGGTGCGCGGCCGGTAGGCGCGCAGGAACTCGATCGTCGGAACGAGCTCGCCGTCGACGCCGCGCGGCACGTTGTCGACGATGAGCATGTGGGGATCGTAGCTCTTCGCCACGGCCTTGATGAGCGTCTCGCGCAGCCGGCGCACCCGGTTGAAGCTGATGCGGAGGTGGCGCGAGCGGTAGGCGTCCGGTCCGACCTTCTTGACCGCCGGGAGCTTCACGAAGTCGATGCCGGACGGCGTCTCGAAGGCATAGGCGCTCTCGAGCCCCGTCATGATGAGGGCGGAGGCGTCCGGCAGGTGCCGGCGAAGGTGCGAGGCGATGGTGAGGCTGCGGCGGAAGTGGCCGAGGCCGAACGTGTCGTGCGAGTAGAAGAGCAGTCGGATCGCCCCCATGCGCCGTCACCTCCGCGGCGCCGGGTCGCCGCGTCCCTCGGACGCGAGCGCCCTGACGGCGGCCAGCGTGCAGCTCCCGTCCGAGCACACGGGCCGCAGGTCGCTCCGGCAGGTGGCGACGTTCAGGCACGGGGGCTTGTGCCCGCACGCACGCCGGAGGAAGCCCTTGAGCCGGGCCCGCATGCGCGTGTTCACGGCGCCCTGCCCTCCCCCGGCCTCGCAGGGACAGCAGCCGATCTGGTCCACCACGCCGCAGTCGGCGTCGCGCTCGCAGCCGGTGATGTCGCCGGGGATCACGAGGGTCGTCGTCCGCGACGCCTCCCGGTAGAAGGACGTCAGAACGAATCCGACCGCCGCCACGGCGAGGAAGAGACCCCCCAGGACGATCGCCTGGACGCGCAGCGAGTTACCCATCGGCGACCCTGGCGGTGCAGCGGCCGTCGACGCACGCGGGCACGAGATCGTCGCGGCAGGTGTTGACCTGCACGCACACGGCCGACCGCCGGCACGTGCGCTTGAGGAACCGCCGGAGCGTCTCCTCGCTGTCCCTGTTGATCGCCCAGCGCGCCCCGCCCGAGCGGCACGGGCAGCAGCCGATCCGGTCGACGAGCATGCACTCCGCGTCCGCGGCGCAGCGGGCGACGTCGGCGGGCACGTCGACGCGCTTCGCGCGCAGGCTCTCGGGCTCGAGCGAAACGAGGGCCACCGCGACGAGCATGGCCGTGAGGCCGCAGGCCGCGAGGGTTGGGCGGCGCCAGCTGCGCGGGCGGAACTCGTCCAACTCGAGCGTCATGGCTCCGGTACGCTGGCGCGGAGTGCCTGGCGGCTTTCCTCGAGCAGGCGCGGGGCGAGCGCCTGCCACGACGGTCGGAGCGAGTAGAGGCACGCGAGGCGGAGAAGCGCCGAGGCGAGGTACCAGCGCACGCGGTGCATGTCCGTGCGCGGCCGGCAGGCCCGGTACGCGCCCAGGAACCGGGTGGTGAGCGGCCCCGCGGCGTCGCCCGAGGAGTGCCATTGCAGGCTGCGCAGGCGCAGGTGGGCGCAGAAGTTCGCGACGTCGATCTCGGGGTCGCCGAGACACACGGTGTCCAAGTCGAGCAGCCCGACGCGGGCGGGCGCGACGAGGACCTGCTTGTCGTAGAAGTCTCGGTGCACGAGCGAGGCGCGGCCCGGATCGTCGCGAGGCATTTCCTCCCGGACGTCGGTCGCGGAACCCTCGAGCATCGCGGCCAGCTCCGGGAGGACGGCGCCGACGAGCGCGACCCACGGTTCCACCACGGCGAGATCGTCCGCCGGTCCGAACTGCCGCTCGATCCCGGGCACGCGGAGCGCGTGAAACGCCGCCAGGGCGGCCGCGACGCGCCCCAGTGCTTCCCCGCCGTCGCCCTCCCGAAGGCGGAGCGGCGCGCCGTCGACCGGCTCGGTCAGGAGAAGGTTCAGCTCGGGCACGTGCGAGTGCACCCTGGGGACGGTGAGCGCGCCGGCCGGCTCGAGTGCGCGCGCGACCGCTTCCTGGGTCGCGGCGGCGGCCGCCACCATGCCGGGGGGAAACACCTTCCCGTAGAGGACGCGCGGCTCCCGGTCGCGCTCGTACCGGACGTTGCAGCGCATGCCGGGCCAGTAGCCGGCGAGCGTGCAGCTTCGAACCGAGGTCAGGCCCGCACCCGACTCGACCGACGCCGGGTCCAGGGCGAGCGCGAGGGTCGGGAGCCGATGGTCCCACGGGAAGAGCTGGACGAGGGCGCGTGGCGTGTCGAGCAGCGCGGCCGACAGCCGGGCGCTCCAGTGGCGCGGCGAGCGCTCCGGGCTCCGCACGCCGACCGCGGCGGCGATGACGTCCGCCGCGACCACGTCCGCACGCAGGAGGGCCGCCGACGCGAGCGTCTCGACCGTCCCGCCGTCCCCTTCCACACGCACCCGATAGGAGACGTGGAAGTGCCGGCCGGGCTTTGCCCATAGTCGCTCGAACGAGACCGAGACGAGACGGGCGAGCCGCTCCGCAAAGACAGGGATCGCCTGCAGGTGGCGCTGCATCGCGTCCGCGTCGAGCAGGATGCGGATGTCGCGCGCGCTCACGAGCCCTCGGCCGTCTTGCGCCGGCCGCCGGCCACGGGCTCGCCGGCCAGGCGCTGCCCCCTCTGGAGGTCGAAGATCTTCTGGTACCATCCCCCTGCGGCCGTGAGCTCGAGATGGGTGCCTTTCTCGATGATCTGCCCGTCGTAGAGCACGATGATCAGGTCGGCCCCCGCCACCTCCTCCAGCCGGTGGGCGACCCTGAAGGCCGTCTTCCCGCGCCGCAGACGATCGAGGGTGGCGTTCACCTCGGCCGCCGACTCGGCGTCCAGGGCCGTCGTCGGCTCGTCCAGGAGCAGGATCGGCGGGTCCTTGATGATGGCGCGCGCGATCGCGATCTTCTGGCGCTGGCCCCCCGAGAGGGTCGCGCCGCCCTCGGCGATCACGGCGTCGTACCCGTCCGGGAGCCCGGCGATGAAGTCGTGGATGTCCGCCGCGTGGGCCACGGCGACGATCTCCTCCATGGCGGCGTCCGGCTTGCCGTAGGCGATGTTCTCGCGGATGGACGCGCCGAACAGGATCGGCTGCTGGAGGACGATCCCGATCTGCTCGCGCAGCGTGTCGAGCGTGAAGGCCTGAATGTTCTCCCCATCGATCCTGACCTTGCCCTCGACGGGATCGTAGAGCCGGGGGATGAGCCCCAGGAGGGTCGACTTCCCCGCCCCGTTCGGGCCGACCACGCCGACCAGCTGCCCGGGCTCGACCCGGAACGTGACGTCCCGCAGCACGGGGCGCCCGGTCCGATAGTGGAAGTGCACGCCGTGGAGCGACACCTGGCCCGCGAAAGCAGGCGCGGGGCGCGCGTCCTTGTGCTCCTTCACCCGCTCCTCGATGGCCAGGATGTCGGCCACGCGCTCCCCGCACACCGTCGCCTTGGAGAGGCGGGCGGTGAGCCGGGCCACGCGCCGGAGCGGCTTGTACATGCTCGCCAGGTAGCCCGTGAACACCAGGAGATCGCCGGGGGTGAGGTAGCCCTCGAGGACCCGCCGCACGCCGAACCAGACGACGCCGCCCGTTCCGATCGCGACCAGCACCTCCACGGTCCGCTCGAGCCCCGCCTCCAGGCGGACGGCGCGCAGCCCCTGCTTGAGGCTGCGCTTGTTGAAGTCGGCGAACCGCTCGTCCTCGTGCGTCTGGCGCCCGAAGGCCTGGACGACCGTGATCGCGTGCAGCACCTCGCTCAGGAGCGAGGCCATGCGGCCGTCGCGCTGGCGCTGCAGCCGCACCGCCTCGCGGAGCTCGTGCGAGAAGCGAAAGGCGGTGAGCGTCATCAGCGGCAGCACCGCCAGGCTCACGGTCGTCAGCTGCCAGTCCATCCAGAACATCACGCCGAGCATCGCGAAGACGACCAGGAACTCGCTCAGGATGATGAGCGCGCTCTCCACCAGCATCTCGCGCAGCATGTTCGTGTCCCCGGTGGCGCGGAGCACGAGGTCGCCGGTCCTGTGCGCGGTGTGGACGGAGAGGGAGAGGCGCTGGAGATGCGCGAAGAACCGCCGGCGGACCGTGTAGGTGAGGCGCTGGCCGGCGGAGGCGAGCAGGTAGCTCTGGTAGTACGAGAACAGCCCCCACAGGAGCGCGATCACGAGCAGGAGGGCGCAGGAGACGGTCGCCACCCCCATCGGGCCGTAGCCCTTGATGTCGAAGGGCAGCGCCCACCGCGAGCGGTGCTTCGGGATGAGCGCGTAGTCGAAGACGATCTTGAGCGGCCAGGGGCGCGCGAGGACGGTGAGCGTGGTGCCGAGCGTGCACACCAGGGCGAGCGTCAGCTCACCGCGCACGTGCCGGAGATCGTAGCGGAAGTAGTAGACGAGCCTGGAGAGGCGCCGCCAGCGCAGGTTCTTAAAGAACGGATTCTTCTTGAGGCGCATAGCGACCTTCCCGAACCTGGCGCCGGAGCGTTTCGATCATCGAGAGCACGCGGGCGGCGTTGCGGTCCCAGGTGAACCGCTTGACGGCGAGGCGTCGGGCCGCGCGGGCGAGCCGCGCGCGCAAGCGGGGACGGTCCCGGAGCTCCTCGAGGTGCGCGACCATCTTGCCCACGCTGCCCGGGGGATGGAGGAGAGCCGTCTTTCGGTGGGAGAGCACCTCCGTGACCTGGCCGATGGCGCTCGCGACGATCGGGACGCCCGCGGCCATGTACTCGTACACCTTGAGCGGCGAGAAGTAGAAGTTGGAGAGCCGGGGATAGGGCGCGACGGCAACGTCCATCCGTGCGAGGAATCCCGGGACGCGCGCGTAGTCCACGTCGCCGGTCACCTGCACGACGTCCGTGAGCCCCTCGCTCCGGCAGACCTCTTCGACGGCCGGACGGAGAGGGCCGTCGCCGACGATCAGCAGTCGACACGAGGGGCTCCGGCGGTGCAGGAGGACGAACGCCCGCAGCAGATCCTGGATGCCGTGCCAGGGTTTCAAGCTGCCGAGGAAGCCGACCACGAACGCGCCGTTCCCGTCCCGGACCTGGTCGGGCGGTCGGAACACGGCGGGGTCCGCGGCGTTGGGCACCAGCCGGACCCGCCCCGCGCGCGCACCCCGGCCGACGACGTAGTCGCGCAGCACCGAGGAGGGCACGACGACCCGGTCCGCGAGCTGCAGGAGCTGACCTTCGAGGGCCTCGGCCAGCACGGAGTTGTTGAGCGCCCGGTAGCGCACCTGCTCGATCCGCAGCGGGGCGTTCACCTCGAGGACGAAGGGAATCCCGTGGTCGCGCGCGAAAGTCAGCCCCGCGTACCCCCAGAGCGAGTAGCGCTCGTAGACGGCGGCGATCCGCCAGCGTGCGTGAAGCTGCTGCAAGCAAAGGTACATCTCCTGGTTCAGGAGGAGGCCGAAGGTCTCGCTTCCGATCACGTCCCCGCTGGGGCCGGGTGCGATCGAGCGGATGCGGTTGCGCAGCGCGCGCGGAAACCGCTCCGCGCCCACGTCGATGATCCGGGCGCGCAGCGCCGCCCGGCGCGCGCCGTCGCTGGGGCGCGCGGCGAGCACCCGGATCTCTGCGCCCCGTCGGACCATCGCGTTGACCAGCTCGCGGATGTGCGTGGAGCCCCCCTTCGTGCCGAGCAGCGGGATGCCGCGGTCGGCGCAGACGTAGGCGATGTGCGGCCTCGTCATGCCGTGGCGACGTCGGCGGGCCCGCCCGCGAGCAGGTCTCGCAGCCGGGCGACGTTCCTGCGCAGATCGAACAATCGCTCCGCCCGCTCCCGTCCGGCGCGGCCGAGCCGGTCTGCAGCGCCGGGATCCCGGAGCACCCTCTCGATCGCGTCGGCCAGCGGCGCGGCATCGCCCGGCGGCACGAGATAGCCCGTCTCGCCGTCGACGACGATCTCCGGGACGCCCGAGATCGCGCTCGCGACGACCGGGACGCCGCTTGCCATCGCCTCGAGCAGGACCGTGGGCAGCGCGTCGACGTTGCCATCCGCGGCGACGACGCACGGCAGCACCACGACGGAGGCCCGGCGTACCTCGTTCGCCACCTCCTCGAGCGGCAGCCCGCCGCGCAGGCGGACGACGTGGTCGAGGCCGAGATTGCCGATCGTCTCGCGCAACACGGGCTCCTCGGGACCCGACCCGATCACCTCGCACGCGAACGGAACGCCCCGTGCCTGCAGCAGCGCGCACGCGCGGACGAGCGTCGGGAATCCCTTCTTCTCGACCAGGCGTCCGATCCCGAAGATGCGTGCGGGCGGCCGCTCGTCACCGGCGGGGTGAAAGAGCGTCAGATCCACGCCGTTGTACAGGCGAACGAGCTTCCTCTCCAGGTCGGGAAGGTCCTCGCCCAGGGAGAGGAGCGTACGGCGGTTGTAGTCGCTGACCGTCACCACCAGCTCGGCGGCGCACATCTTCACCCGCAGCACGTCCGGGTCGACCTCGTGGTGGTAGATGTCCTTTGCGTGCGCCGTGAAGCTGAAGGGCACGCCGAGCAGCAGGCTCGCGAGCATCGCCACGTGCGTGGCGCGCGAGGCGAAGTGGGCGTGGAAGCGGGCGAGCGGCGTGCCCCGCGCCGCGCTCGCGAGCTGCAGGGCGAGCTTCACGTACTTGCGCGGGAGGAGGCGGTCCCCGAGCGCCGCCGCCTCGGGGAGGAGCCGACGGAGGGCAGCGCTCGCCGTCCTGCATACGGCGTCGGAGGGCTCCGGGAGCGCGTCGACGCGCGTGATCGGCGCCCGCAGGGTCGCGAGCAGGCGGTGCGGCACCTCGGCCGCCGGAGCATGGAGCGTGAAGATCGACACCTCGACGCCCCGGCGCTCGAGCTCTCGGATCTCGTTGATGACGAAGGTCTCGGAGAGGCGGGGAAAGACCTTGACGACGTACCCGACCCGACCGCGCGCGGCAGGTGGCTCCAGCGAGGCGGGCATCGAAGGCATCCTAGCGCTCCGACCTTGCCGGACGCACGCGCGGCGGGCATGGCCCGCCCATGCAGCCGTGGATCGGAGCGGGCGCAGCCGCCGGGATCCCCCACCTCGCCGCGCAATCCGGCTCCTGCGCATTTTTGTTGGTGACTTCAACTCTGCGCTGATCTAGGCTACGCGCCAGCGCACTCGTGCTCTCGAGGGGAGGCGGCATATCGCAGGGTCGAGCGCGTGACTTCCCTACCGGAAAGACGTGCTTGCACGCGCGCGACGTGGTGTTCTAAGGTTTCGGGGTCGTGTCGTCCAGGGTAGGCCGTGCTGCGCTCGTGGTCGCTGCGACCGTGCTCTCGGCCGGCCCGCTCGCCGCAGGGGAACCGACGTGCGTCGTCGCATACGACGACGACCGGCTCACGGTGCATGCCGAGGGCGTGCCGCTGACCGACGTCGTGCAAGAGATCAGCCGGCAGAGCGGCGCCGACATCGTGGGCGCGGTGCGCAAGCCACGAGACGTGAGCCAGGACGTGGACCGGGTGCCGCTCGTCGACGCGCTCGTGCGCCTGCTCGGCGAGCAGAACTTCACGCTGCGCTACGGCCCGGAGG
>WNFP01013763.1_pt1 | contig 12453 bp, 12 predicted proteins | sample 5400201 | NCBI WGS metagenome assembly WNFP01 (sample SAMN13153355, study PRJNA577476) | soil metagenome | isolation source: 115 cm saprolite under Madrone tree | place: USA:California | collected 2016-06-14
AAGCAGCATCCGGAGCTGCTCGATCCAGCTCAATGACGCAGGACAGCGAGCGCAGTCTGGCGATCCTCGCGAAGGCAAAGCGGCTGGCGCGCGAGTACCGCGCCCTAACGGGCAAGCCGCTCGGCATCACTGGCGAAGTTGCCGCCAGGTACCGCTAGCACGAGTGGTCCCATTTCCCGCAATCCCTCCCTGCAGGGTTAGTCCCAGTGGTTGGCATTCTTTGGGAAACCGGGACGCTGTACCCTTACGACGCAGAAGCGTTGGCCGGTTGGCGCCTCCATCACCACCCAGCGCTCGAGGCGGTCCACCACCTTGGCTCCCAGCCTTGTCAATCGCGCCACTTCAGCGGCGATATCGTCGGTCTCGATGTCTATGTGGACCCGGCTCTCGTGGTCCACGCGCTGGATCTCCACGATGGGCTCGTCGGGCGGGGTTTCCAGCATGCGGTAATTGCCGCGGCTGCTCGGATGGTTGGGATCCACAGAGCGACCCAGCGCCTCGCCCCAGAAGCGGGCGGCCCGGTCCAAATCGGAGGTCCGGCAGTCGATCAGGACGGCGCAGAGACGGGAGTGGTGCATATCAGAGCCCTCAGATTCTCACGATCACCTTCGGATAACGATCCGCCTCCCCGGGAAATCGATGCACACGATGTGGCGGGCAAAGAAATTGTAGCCAATAAAGCCGTCGAACCCAGCCGGTAAAGACATATCCCACACGTCAAAGCGCCACGGCCCAAAATCAACGCCCCCGAGGCTGAACTGCTTCGACATCACCGTGTCCTCAGCAAGATGCGGTCGCGCCTCCCGAGCGAGTCTCTTACTCAGAACTGACGTGGGCGCTCCGGTGTCCCACCACAGCGTAACTTTCCCCAGGTCGGTATCCGTCTGGGTGACAGGCTCTCCGTGCCACTCCGGCGAAAAAGGCACGCCCGTTCCTTGGCAGCTCTTTGAAGGCCTCTCACCATTGATTCTCGGTACCAGGGTCATCGTCCGATGCGGGTAGTCAAGTACCACCTCATATGACTTGAAGAGACCGGTTCCCAAGAACCCCTTTTGGCCTATGTCCGTTGCCGGGTAGGACGGATCATGAATGTCCAAGCGCCCGATGATGTCGGTGAACACCGCACGCCCGATTTGAATACGCGGCACTCGAAATTTCGGTGACTGGACCTCCTTCCCTCTGGCGTATCTCTGCTCGGACGACTCGCCCGTGGGTACCGCCTTTATCTGGTCGAGAATGCTTTGCTGCAATGCCACCGTTGACTGGTCGCCCGAGTCGAATTGCAACGGGACATCAATCCCGTCGATCTTCGCAACGACAATCGGAAAATGGCCTCGTATTTTGAACGGAATGACAACTGGCGAGCTCGCGGCTGCACAGTTGAATGCTGCGACGAGAAAGGTACTAAGCACAGCAGGAATTCGCATTACTGGCGTACTTCGTGGGACAACTCCGGCGTCGGCTCGACAACTGCGTCGCATCGCGAGGGCCAGCTCCCGCCTTGCAATGCGCAGAGTTTCTCGTATCATACCTCGCTAGGCAAGGTATTGAGGATCGTGCGTGACGCAGAGCCCGTCATTGATGTCCGGTGTTCCCGAGCTGCTGGTGCTGCGCCTTCTGAGTCCTCAGGAGATGTACGGCTATGAGCTTGCTCGCGCAATCCGCGAGACAACTCGGGAAGCCATCTCCCTTGGGGAAGGCGTGCTATATCCGGCGTTGCACGCCATGGAGAGCCGGGGCTTCTTGAAGGCGCGTCGGCGAACGGTTTCTGGGCGCACACGCGTGTACTACACGATCACGCCGAAAGGGCATCGCCGCCTCAATGAATTGAGTCAGGAGTGGCGCCGAATCGCCGGCGGCGTCAAATCGGTGCTGGCGGGCACCTGATATGCCTAGAGGGCGATTTGCGGGCCTTTCGGAGCGGCTGCTGCGGGCCGGAGTAGGCCCGCGGCGCGTGAGACGCTTAGTCTCCGAACTTGAAGCGCACTTCGACGACCTTGTAGCGGAGCTGCAGTCGACAGGCTTGTCTCGGTCCGAGAGCGAGTCTCAAGCCGCTGTTCGCCTCGGGACGGAGGATGTTCTGGCGGCAAGTATCATCGCCCGTCCGGAGCTGCGATCCTGGGCCAGGCGGTGGCCTTGGATGGCGTTTGCTGTGCTCCCTCTGTTGAGCCTGCCGGTCCAGTTTGTTCTATCGATGGCCGCGGCCGTCGCAGTCTTCTCCTTTTCGGTTCACACCCTGGGGATGACTCCACTTCATCCCGGCCCAGTTCCGTGGATCTGTGAAGCCTTTCAGGCCTACGCGCTGTGGATTGCACCGATGCTGGCGGCAGGTGCCGCGTGCTTCTTAGCGGCGCGCCATCGTGCCCCGGCGCTCTGGCCAATCGTCGGCAGCATTCTCATTGCCCTCCTAGGCGCCATGACCAATGCAGGTTTTGATTGGTCACCCGCCCTTCCCAAAGGGGCGATCTCGGCGGGCGTCGGATTTCGATTTCCCGACATGGGTCCCGCCATGGGGCTTCGAGTATTGCTTACCCTCGTCACGATTCTGGCTCCGTTTCTCTGGGTAAGGCGTAGGGAGAGCCGGGCCGACTGCGGCCGCTAACCCTACCTGCCGTTCAAGACGCTCCGGGGGAGCGCGCGGGAGCGACGGCAGGGCAGTTACGGCTTACAGTTTGTTTCCAGAAACCTAACGACATCTTCAATCCAGATGCTCGCGCCGCGGTAAACAAAGCTGTGACCGTCCTGGACCGCCCGCCGCATGACGCTACGTAGACTGGGAGCCTCGTCCCCGCTCTCGGCGCCACCTGAGGCAGCGACCGCCGCGCAGTAGCCGCCGCGTCCTCGATGCCGCCGAACGAATTGCCCATGACCGCGATCTGAGCCGGACGCACGAACGCTTGTCTCTGCAGCCAGGCGAGTGCGGCCATCTGGTCTTCCAGCTGTTGGGTACTCAGCAAGCGAACCATGGTTTTCGCTGCAAGCGGTTCCCCGCCGCGCGCTCGCGCCGCCTGGATTTCATCCACGATGTACGGACCTGCGTCGCTACTCAGACCTTGCCCACGCCGGTAAGGCGCGAAGAACGCCCAGCCACGAGTTGCGAACATCGGCCCGATAAGATCGAAGGCCTGATTGTTGAGTAGGCCAGGCGCGGAGCCGTGATTGTAAAGAACCGCCGGAAACGGCCCAGGACCAGCTGGCTTGTACATCAGGCCATGAAGCACCTTGCCGCCAGAGTTGAATGACACCGTGTCGTATGCCCAGGCCACCGGACAGTTAGCGAGTGTGAGTAGTACGCCGAGTAAGGCTGTAACCATCCGGACGATCACTGCTTCTCCGAGCGGCCCGATGACATCGGCAGGACTGTTAAAGATGGCATTTCGTGAAGTATGGATCTGGTTACGGCTGCGTCGCAGAATCGAGATGTCGAGGCAGTGCGCGCAAATCGCGCCATCGCCCGTACTGGCTTGCCTTGCGGGGAGCGGGATCCTCGTGCCCGTTTAGCCAGAAATCGAACCAGTCAACGAGCGCTTCCTGGTGCGCAAGGCGCTGCAGCGGCTTGGTGATGTTGTGTGCGCCGTCCCGAAAATACTGCAGATCAACCGGCTTGTTCTGATCGCGTAGAGCTGCGTAGAGGGGCCAGAGATTGATCAAATGCAGCGGATCGGCCGCTGACACCAGTACCGGGGCTTGTATCTTGTCGAAGGAAAACCCTGGTGCACGCTCGATCCATTTCTGCAGGCCCTCTCCGTAGGGCTTGGCGTCTGCGATTACCGCTCTCAGACCCTCGATCGACGCAGAGTCACCATCGATCGTGTTGTAGTATTCCGTCAGTGAGCCTGAAACGGTGTTCGAGATTGCGGCGGCAGCAAATCGATCCGCCGCACGGGTGATCGCGAACGCCACGCGCAATCCTGAAGCACTGTAGCCGGAGATGCCGACGCGCTTCGGATCAACGAGCCCGTCCCGAGCCAGCTTATCGATGGCGGCCACGTACACCTTGGTCCCGTTCTCCATCCCTTCTTCCCACGTTCCCGCGTAAGGGGCATGGGGCTCACCCACCTGCAGCACGAGCAGGTCGCGGCCCGCCAATGCGCGCCCGGCATTTGAGGTTTCCGATCCTCCTGTGGTGTAAAGCCGGAAGGGATTGAACCCATGCGTCTGTATAACGAGCGGGTACCGCTTGTGGGCGTTGTAATCCGGAGGCTTGACCAAGCCTCCCTGGATCGTCCGGTCATGGGAGTCGTGCCATGCGTACACCTCCACAGAACCCAACGCGATTTTGGCGAGCTGAGGGTTCGGGTCGAATATGGCCTTCCTGCGCCCGGTGCTTGGGTCGGTCGCCTGCAGCACCGGTGGATTGTTCATGCCCTCGTTGATGATCAATTGCAGAGACGCGTTTACGGGGCGGGGTGGCGGCCCGGTGGGGACCCAGTCGAGCCCCTTCCGCAGAAGAACCTCTTCGGTATAGAGGTAGAGAAAGTGCTGGTGATATCGAAGGGTTATCCGCTGGCCGTCGGGACTCCACTGCAGGCCATACAGCACCTCGTGCTTGGGATCGCTGTGAACGACGGTACAGTGCGCTCGGCGCGTCGCCAACGTGACGACCGCCACAGTGCAGGGTCGCGGTTCGCTCGTCGGCGCCGCAGAACGATCGGACGGCACACTGGTGGCCGTTAGGGCAATTTCTTCTCCACCCGGAGACCACGCAGCCCTGTACCGACCCGGCGCGTCTCCGTCGAAGTTAACATCGACAATCGGTGCGTCGATCACCGGCGCAGTACTGCCGCGGCTCAGATCAACAATGCGGTACCGTAGCGTCCGGTCCAGCTCCGGCAGGTCTTCGCGGCGCACGTGCCCTCGCGGTGGCGCGTCATACGCGATCGTCGCGAGACGGATCCCGTCCGAGGACAGGGCGAGGGTCCGGGTCGTATATTTCGTCACGACTTGCAGAGGCTGGCCGGAGCCCGCATCGATCACGGGTGCCGCAATGTCGTTGCGAACGACCCAGATTTCCACCGCCATCGGCAGCGCCCAATCTGAGTAGTTCAAGTGTGGGTACACCAATGAGAACAATGACTGACGCGTTCCCGCCACGACGTCTGGAATTCCCGGCCCGACAGACCACCATCGCTGCTCCTCATGCGCATCCGGACCGGCAAGGTAGGCGAACGTCTCGCCCGACCATGCGTAGTCCATGACATTTTGAGTGGGAGCCGTCAACGATTTGACCGCGTGCGAGGCGACATCAACGCGAAACAACCGCCAGTTTTCGCGTCCGTCCCGCCCCAGAAACGCGAGACTCCGACTGTCCTCGGCCCACTTGAGGCTGGATATCGTATTACCTCTGTCAAAGGAGACGTTGCTGCAGCCATTGATCGCGGCTGACAAGCGCACGAGTGGAGTGGGCTTCGGCACCGCCACCGCGGGATTTCTCATGCTGCGCCGGATCGCTTTTGCATCGAACAACCAGATTGTTCCCTCGGTGTAGCCTTGCGGGAGAACCCCGCGATGTGTCACCTTGACGAGGTAGTGGCCGTCCGGTGATTCAATTCCATCGTCATCCAAGTCTTCTGGGTGCGCGGTGGGCAGCACGCCGAAATAGGACATTTCGACTGAGTCACGCACCTCAAATCGACGACCGTTATCGTCGGAGCGTTGGGCCGGCGAAGTCACGGCCGTAAGGGCCGCCATCACCGCGACCAGCCCTGTCACTGTGCCTCGTGGATTACCCACAACTCGTTCGCTTCGTATTGCGCCACGTGGGGTGTGCTCCAGGGAACTTAGGTTGCGCCACGAACTGGTGTCGATGTCGAAGATGCCGCGGGGACTCCGCGCGACTATGCAAGGTTCGTATGTCGACCGTGATCAGTTCGGTGCGCATCCCCAACCAGCCTGGCAGAAGATGGTCGACGGATTCTCCGGCTTGGGGATCTGTGTCAGCGTCTCCTTCTTGATTTTGGCGACGATGTGAAACTCAGTATCCACAACCTCGGCTAGATCATAGTGCATGGAAGTGGCGAGTACGGTCGCGATCTCAAGGAGCCGCCGATACCTGACACCATGATGTATTCATCGTTTTCGGCCCACGGCTGATCCAGCAGCTGATCGCGGATCAGATCCACGGTGAACTCCACATCCATGGAAGTCTCCAAGCCCTGGCCAGTGATCTCTCCATCTGCCTGCAACGCATGACCGTCTCCGACGGTGAGTAGCGCACCCGCTTGGTAGACCGGCATGTATAGAGTCGTCCCCTCGCGGATCTGGTTGTAGTCCATATTGCCGCCGTAGGGGCCGAGGTGCACGGTACTGAACGACTCAAACTGGTAGGGCGCGACTCCCACGCACCCGAGCATGGGCGCGAGTTTGACAGTCAGGGCTTTTAGTCTGTCGGAGGGCTGCTCTGGGGTCGCCGTGCCACGTTCACGATCCAACTTCCAAATGGCGACGCGCCAGCTTGCCGGCCGGTCCTGTTGATAGCCTGGAGGAAGTACACTCGCTGCTAAGGCGGCACGAAACTGAAACGCCGTATCTCGGTTTGGGCGGATTTTATTGAAGTGAACAGCGATCGTATCACCGACCATGGCGCCCTCGACGTAGAACGGACCCGTCTGGGCGTTGCCGGCGAGCGTACGGTGAATATCCTTCTCATCATTACCGTTGGCATCAACCGTTTTGGTGCGGACCGTGTCTCCCGGAAAAATATGCAGTGCCGGTGGATTGGTGCCGGAAAATGTACCGTAGTAGAGCTGCGGCTCGAATACGTGCACTCTCGGCGCATCCGGCGGACGCGACAGCGGCCTGTGACCGGTTATTGTGATCGGGATGTCATGCAGTACGCCGTTGCCGGACAATGCGCCCGCTTTCAACTTCAGAAACAGTTCGCCGATGCCGGTTGCGCCATCAGGGGCTAGGATTTGCAGGCGTAGACCATCCTTCTGCGCGACCCCAGCATACATATAAGGAAACATTTGGTCAGGCACTAGGTATCCGGATCGTCCCTTGTATGCACTCGCGCCGTTCGTGAGATTGAGCCCTGCCACATACGTTCCGCCCGGGAAGGCGGTTGTAACCTCCCATCGACCCGCAAAACTCTCAACGTTGCTCGCACCCAATGCGCTGCCACTGATCAGCAAGAAGGCAGAGAGAGTCGGGAATCCGAACACAGAAGTCTTCATGAGGTCTGACCTTGTTCTTGACCGTTAGACTTTGATGGCGCGCAATGTCGGAGTGTTTGGCTCGGTGGACACGCTACGTGCGCTCGCGGAGAAGGCGCTGAGTGAGGTCGTGGACAAGGCCCTCGATGACACTGCACTCAGGAACCCAATGCGCCCCCAACGCTAGCCGACCCTCGGATAGGGCAGTGGCCTGAGAAAGTCGCTCAGCTCAGATCGTAGTGCGGAATACAGTCCTGGCGTTGCGAGCACTGCATGGCCGTTGCCTACTGCGGATCCGCTGGCTTGAACTGGTGCCACTCGGTGGCTCGCTCGTAAGCGTGAGCGAGCTGCAGAACGGCGGCCTCAGCTCCCGGACGACCGCTAATCTGCAGTCCGATCGGCAACCGCTCGGCCGTGAACCCGCAGGGAACCGAGATTGTCGGCAACCCCAGCATGTTGATCGGCCGAGTGTTGTGCAGCATCCTCAGTTCCAGGGGCCGTGCGGTCGTTGGATCGCTGAGCTCGGCAAGCGCGAAAGGCGGCACTGGCGCCGTGGGCGTGATCAAGAGATCCACGTTGTCGAAGAGGTGCGCGACGGAGTGGCGAATCTGATCAAGCTGGCGACGGCTTTGCATGTAAGTTGAGATGCTCACGTCTGCCCCGGCGCGGATTCTCTTGAGCGTAGCCTCCTGGTAGAGCTCGGGGCTCTTGGCAACATAGTCCTTGTGATATTCGTAAGCCTCTGCGGAGAGGACCGCAACGTACGGATTCATGACCGAGGCGTAGGTACCATCGGCCGCCAGGGGCGCGATGTCGCGCTGCGTGCGCGTCAGTTTCTTGAGAACCCCCAGCGCATCGTGCAGGGCCACCTGAATGTCGGGATGAAGATTCTCGTAGAAGTAGTCTGTGGGGATCCCAAGACGCAGCGAGGACGTCGAAGCCGCAATCCCGGCCAGGTAGTCCGGAACAGGCAGGTCGATGCTGCCGGGGTCTTGTGCATCGTAGCCTGCAATGACCTGCAGCAGCAGGGCTGCATCGGTCACCGTGCGCGTCATCGGGCCGAGGTGATCCAGCGACCACGACAGGGGTATGGCGCCCGCGGTGCTTACGCGACCATAGGTCGGCTTCAGGCCCACGATGCCGCAGTAGCTGGCCGGTTGGCGGATTGACCCACCCGTATCGGACCCGATCGCGGCGTAACACAGCTGGGCCGCGACCGCAGAGGCGGATCCGCCGGACGAACCTCCGGGGCTGTAAGCGATGTTCCAGGGGTTGCGCACCGCGCCGAAATAACTGAACGCCGAACTGGCGCCAAAGGCGAACTCGTGCATGTTGAGTTTCCCCAACAGCACCGCGCCGGCGGCCTTGAGGCGGCGAACCACCTCCGCATCCTGCTGCGGCACTCGATCCTCGAATAAGGCACTGGCGGCAGTGGTGCGAACGCCGGCTGTATCCAGCAGATCTTTGACGGCGACCGGAATGCCGTGCAGCGGACCCTTCCAGGCATCCCGGTTGATCTCCGCCTCGGCGCTACGGGCCGCCGCCAGCGCCGATTCCGCGCTAACGGTTATGAAGGCGTTGAGGCGGGGGGTAAGCTTCTCAATGCGGGTTAGACAGGCCTGCGTCAGCTCCACCGGAGAAATCTTTTTGCGCCTCACGAGCTGAGCCGCGTCGGCGAGGCTGAGCGATGTGGGACTCGCATCGATGGAGCGATGGAGCGGCCCTTCAGCGCCACCGGCGCGGGTCGCAATTTGTGGCATTACACTTCCGGCGGCTCCGGCCAATGCGCTTTTTACGAACACCCTGCGAGACATGTGCTCCGCTCCCATAACGGCTCCCGGGTGAGGACGTCGCGCCGATATTGCTCTCATCCGGTCTCACAGCCGCCCGCGCGGTGAGGCGCGCAATCACGCTGCGCCCAACCCCTGTAGCAGAGGCGGCGCAGTTGTGCAAACGGCGGTCGCCGCATCGGACAAAGGCGGAGAGGTGTAGGATGGAATCGAATGTCAAAATCGCAATTAGCGACTGTCCCGCACGCAGCAGCTATTGAAGTGGAGTGGGTGGGAGGCCTGGAGTTCCAGGCCGGGCGACCGCAGGGCCCCAGGATTCGAATCGATGGTGATGCAACGACCGCACCCGGCCCCTTTGATGCGCTGCTCGCATCCATTGCAGCCTGTGCATCCACGGACGTCGTGACGATACTGAAAAAGCAGCGCACCCCGGTTAAGGCGCTCCAAGTGATGATCGAAGCGCAGCGTGTGGAGGCCACGCCGCGACGCCTCGCTTCGGCCATCTTGCATTTCACCATCACAGCGCCCGGCACCACACAAGCGAGAGCCGCTCGAGCCGTCGAACTCTCGATCACCAAGTACTGCAGCGTCCGTTCCTCCCTCATTGCCGACGCACCGGTCACCTGGACGGTGGAACTCAGATCCTAAAGCCTTCGCCCTGGCCCCGATGCATACGCTCGCGACCCTCATTTCCCATCAACCGATGGCGCTGCCGTGGACCGGGAGTTAAATTGGACTCTCGCGGCGGATCCGCAAGTCATTTGAAAATGAAAATCAAGATTGAAGTGGTCGAACGCGCCGGCTGGTGGCGGGTGAAGGTCTGCGGCCTGCGCCATTCGAGATATCGCTCGCGGGCGGCCGCCAGGCATGGCGCGAAGCGGCTCGCGGCGCGGGTGCGGAAGCTCAGCGTGCAGGCGCGCAGCAGGGCGGGCCGCATGCAGCTCGGGCAACGCCTGCGCGTCGCGCACTGCGAGTTGTACTGCATACGCACGCTGCTGCGAGGACGACGCTGACCACGGCCGCCGGCTAGTTGGTTACGAGATGCGTCGCACGCGCTTGCCCGTCCCGACAATCTCGAAGGTGTCCTTGTCGACCACATTGAGCGAGCCGCCGCCATCCGCCATGCGATACTGTCACGGGCATTAGACGCCCTTTGGTGTGTCCTGTGTCCGCGCTTTGCGGGCCGGTCACATCATGGCGCGTCGTGATGGCGAGCGTCTTAAGGAACCCTTAAATCCCTTTGGAAGTGGGTCACGCTCGCGTCTCCAGCGGCATCAGCTGGATAGTCCATATCAGCGGATTTGTTGTGCTAGAGACGGGGCTGATCGTAAGGGGGCGGAATCGGGCATTCGACCATGCTCCTGTGCGACTGGAGTCGGCAGTTGCTCGTCCAAGCGCGGCATGTAGCCCCAATTCCGTGGTACGGGACCTAACTTCACATCCACCGACGTCTTCGGAAGCCTCGCTTCCTTGTATGTCTGCCATGCATCCCAGCAAAGGAGCGGGATAATCGCTGCGGTAGCCACCCAGGTAACCGGGTGAGTCTTGCGCCGTTGCGCGGGCACAGATTGTGGCGTTGAAGTGCGCGAAGCCTTGGCCGGCGGCGCAGCGCATTGCGAACATATTGACGACGGCTCAGAAACCTCCTCGCCGCATTCGGGGCACGTTACGTAAGCCATTCGAGGCCGTGTAGTTGTGTTTTCGGCTTAAAGAAATACCGCATCCGACGGTTACGAGAAAATACGGCTAACTGCCACTCCCTGGGGCGAAGGCTGGCGAGTCTGCTAGGGAAATTCCTGCATCAGGCGCACACCGTGGCACGCCGTGAAAGTGGTGGGGTCCCGCGCCGCTGTTCCAAAAGGTTCTGGGGCCACAAAACGCTCTCGCGAAGGTCAAGATTCCGCCTGCCGGTCACTCAGAAGGACCCGCGCTGTGACGCAGTGCACAGAAGCCTAGTGATCGAGGTCGGACACTTCGGCGCGCCCTTTGGGCACTCTTTGGGGAGTAAGTACGCATGCGCTCCGTTCTCGTCGCTTCGCTTCTTGTCGTCCTGGCTGGCTGCGCTACATCTCACGTGATGGTTGGTAACGCCCGCCCCGCGATTTCACCTAGCCAAGTCAAGATCTATCTGCATCCGCCCGAGAAGTACGAGGAGATCGCGATCCTCGATACCTCGAGTCAGGGATCGTTTTCATTTACACAACAGGGAAAGATGGACGCTGTCGTCGAGCGGCTGAAGGCTGAAGCCGCGAAGCTCGGCGCAAACGGAATACTCCTGGAAAGTGCTGGCGACCGGTACGCCGGTTCGGTTAGCACCGGAGCGGGCACCGCTACAGCATCCGGCAACACCGCATGGGGCGTCGGGACGGGACTCTCCGCAGCGGCGTTCCAAAAAGCAGGCTCTGGAGTTGCTATTTACGTTGCCGATCGCTGAGCTCCGACCAGCATGCTCCGGGCATCGTCCGGCCGGCGCCGAACACCGCGCTCAACCGGCTCGACATCGGTTCGCGCGGACGCTCAGGACGTGCGAAGAGATCGTCGCGACTTGCGCAATGACCGTATGGAAGTCCGCAACGATCCGCAGTCCTGCGGATCATAAAGCGGCTCGGTAAACGAAACCCCGCTGTCGAGGCAGCGGGCAAAGCGCGGGATGATCGCTACAACTCAGTGCTTTCCGGAGACTCCCGTCTCTTGTCGGGCTTGGTGATCGCGTCCGGTGGATCCATGCCGACGCACTTCGCGCTTACCAGATCACCCTCGTCAGCGTAGGGCATGGCGATTTTCAGGGCCGCAGAAATTGCGTTCTCGCAAGCGCTCTCATCCCTGAACAGATAAGAATCCACATAGGTGATTTCCAGCGACTTCGGCGCGTAGTAGTAGATATGCAGCACCGCTTTTTGACCAAGCGTCCGCGGCTGCTTCTGGGCATCCTGCGACACCGGCTGCACGTCCGCGAAGGCGGACGCGATCACCAACGGCAGGAGAGTGAGTGCGAGGTATTTTTTCATGCGACTCTCGATCACGACACCGGACCCAAGATGCAGGCACGATACGGCGCAGCCGCGGCGCGGCCGTTGCGCGACGTCACACCGGACGGCCGGCAGAGCCGGACCTGCATCACATCTGGCTAGGCGAGAGCGCGGACTCGTGAAGTGCGTCGCAGGTCCATCTGACGTAATGTCGGGACCCCATTTCGAGGGGACGCTGGGCTGGGATGCAGCGCGTTCACACGCTCCAGGGCGCGGATTATCGCTGCATGTCGGCGGCGGCGAGGGCTTTGCGCATCAGGAGCGCGCCGAGAACCAGAGCCGGCGGTACCCAAAAGCACAAGACGCTGAGCCATGCGAACAGAAGTGCACCCAGGGTACAACCTACGGCGAAGGCCAAAACGCTCATCGTCATCTGGGTGAGTCGTTCTCTGGTGGCCTTTGTTTTCTCAGGCGCCAACCCCTGCATTACGTCCCCGAGGTCCATCATGATCTGGGTGGTAGTGCCCGTCATGATCGTTG
>WNFP01004977.1_pt1 | contig 12450 bp, 11 predicted proteins | sample 5400201 | NCBI WGS metagenome assembly WNFP01 (sample SAMN13153355, study PRJNA577476) | soil metagenome | isolation source: 115 cm saprolite under Madrone tree | place: USA:California | collected 2016-06-14
GCGGAAGTCTACGCGCGCAGCGAGGTCGAAGCGATCTTGACTGCGCCCAGACAGCCACGCGACCGGGTGCTCTTGATGACCGTCTATGGCTGCGGGCTGCGAATTTCGGAGGCCACACAGCTCAAGACCAGCGACATCGACCGCGCCCGCATGCAGTTGCGAGTACGTGACGGCAAGGGCGCCAAGGGACGCGTTCTGCCGCTAAGCGAGCGTTTGCTCAAAGAGTTAGTGAACTACTGGCGAGCGCAACGTCAGGGTAAAGCGGGTCATGACAGTCCGTGGCTCTTTCTCGGCAAAAAAGCGGGTCAACCGATGAGTTACATACGCCGGACAGAACATCTATTACAGCGCGTTGAAAAAGAGCGGTGTGCGCTACAATGATAGGGAACGCTTCGAAGGTGATGCCCAAAACCTCCAGTGCTTCGCCGGCACTGCACCAGTGACCAAACGCTCCGGCCAACATCGGGAGTGCCATCAGCGCTGGGCTTGTGTTAAGTACCTGCGCCACGCCGTACATCTGTTTTCCGAACAAAGTCTTACCCGCTGTGCCTGGGCCGAGACCTACTACAAAGCCCACCGCGCTAAAGATCACTCCCATGCCAGATCGTTACGTTGCCTAGGACAGCGCTGGCTCAAAATCATCCATAAAATGTGGATGGACCGAACACCGTACAACCCAGAGTTAAACACGGTTCCTGGGTCTTCCGATTCCAAGAGAATTAATTGTTAATAACTTGCACAAACTTTCCCTTGAAAACCGATAGAACGTCTATTTGGCGTATCGTGCGCAGATTGCTTTGGGTGGGTTGGACAAAGCTGCCAAGCTCTTCGAGCAGGCCTACCCCAGCGTCAAATCAAAGTGCACGTCAACAATGTCGGCGGCGGTCCGGCAGAGTACCAGAAACTGCAGACTGCAATTAAAGCCGGCTCCGGCGGACCTGAGCACCTGGAGCTTTCATTATCGCCAGTCTCACCTTGATTCAGCGATCCCTGTGTTTCTTACCAGAATCCTTGCCTCCCGAATTGCGGCAGCGCGGTAACCGTTGAATCGGCTCCCGTGTCTCGTGTCTGTCTGAGTCTACGATTTAATTACAGTTCCGACATTACAGCTTGCAAACAACAAGTTTTCAGTGGCTTGGTTTTTCTGAGCCGGATTTTTATCTGGCTTTCATCCTGGCTCCGCACGATTCGCGAATGACCAATTCGAGAGGAACAATTGACGTCTTCCGTCCCTGTTCTTTCCCATTGATGAGATCGATCACAGCCTCGCCGACAATTTTTCCCTGTTCAAAAGCGAGCGATCGAACTGTGGTCAGCGGTGGACAAGCAAACGCAGCCGCTGGAATATCGTCGTATCCTACAACAGCAAATTCTTCTGGTATGGAAAACCCTGCCTCGCGCACGGCGACCATGGCTCCGAAAGCAAGCGTATCATTACCCGCAAAAACTGCCGTGGGTTTAGCGTTTAATGCTAGTATGTTACGCATCGCCAAGTATCCACTTTCGCAGGTGAAATCTCCTTCCGCAAAGAGCTCTTTGTTGAACGAAACATTCACTGCCCTCAAAGCCTTTCGGTATCCCTCGAATCGTCTGTGCGCAGGCACATAGACCAAGGGAGCATAACTGATATGCGCTACACGCCGATGCCCCAGGGACAAAAGATGCGCAGTCGCTTGGCAACTTGCTTGTATATCCTCCGTCCCGATCGAATTTTCATTTGGATGACCTGAAGATCCGAAGATGAGAATTGGAAACTTCGATTCGATAATCTTTCGCAGCGCGACATCTCCTTTACGTGGATTGATGACGATCAAACCATCAATCCGTTTACTTTTTGCGAGGTCGAGATAGGCATTCGCACTCTCCGGATCACGTATTGCTTCCATCAATAGTCGGTAACCATGGGCCCGACATGCCTCGTTCAGTCCGAACATCATCGTCGGCACAAAGGCATCGATAGCCACAAGGTCGGGACGTGACAGGACCAGTCCGATCGTTTGACTTCGCCCGGTGACGAGCATTTGAGCCGCCGAATTCGGGACGTAGCCCAGCTTACGGGCAGCAGCCAGGACGCGTTCCCGGGTCTTCTCACTCAGGGTAACTCGGGGATGCTTGTTGAGAATGTGCGACACAGTCGTGCGCGACACGCCGGCTTCACGAGCAATATCGTAAGTCGTAACCCGTTGCGTCATGATTTCCTACTTGCCTGAAGCGGTCAGCTCCAGACGCCTGTGTGGTTTCTGGACGGGGTCCATTTTCTTGGATCATAGCAGAAAACTCACGGTGGGTGAAGCCCAAGAGCCCCACCCACCGGTTCCCCCTTCGGAACAGTTTTTGACGATCAGAATCGCTCAAGCCGCAGCAGCATGCATCTCCCGCGATTTCGGGCGCAGCTGTTTCGGAATCCACTCCCCGTGAGCCGCGATGAGATCGTCTACAAGTGACGAGATCTGATCGAGATCAAGTTCCGCAGCGGTGTGCGGATCCAGCATGGCGGCATGATAGATCAGTTCCGGAGCCTGCTCGAGAACAGCTTCCACGGTTAGCGCCTGCACGTTGATATTCGTTTGCATCAAAGCCGCCAGTTGAGTCGGGATCTTTCCGATATGAACTGGTTGCACACCGTTCTTATCAACGGCGCAGGGCACCTCTACGCAACAACCTTCGGGCAGATTTTCAATGAAATGCTTGTTTGCCACATTCCCGTAAACGACTCGCGGGATACCTGTTACAAGACTGTGAATGATCAACGAGCCAAATTCCACGCTTCGCCTGACTTCGAGAGGCGCGTCTGGATTTTCCAACTCGCTCCGCAGACGCTCCCATGCTGCCATCTGCTCCTCACAACGCCGCGGATATTCATCCAGTGGAATATTGAATCTCTTAATGAGGTCTTCTCGACCCCGCTTGATGAACCACGGACCATACTCGGAAAAGTGTTCACTTGATTCGGTTACGAAATAACCGAGCCGCTTGAAGATGTCGTATCGAACTTTATTTGTTTCAGGTACTCGACCCTCGTTTACGACGCGTCGAATTTCCGGATAGAGATCCTGTCCGTTCCGCTCAAATCGCAAGTAGAATGCTACATGGTTTATGCCGGCTACGACATAATTGATTTCCTCAACAGGTACTCCAATATCGTGCGCCAGCTCTGCCGCCGTATGCGGCACGCTGTGACAAAGCCCTATGGTCCGTACCTTAGTGGCTTGATTGAGTGCCCAGCAATTCATCGCCATAGGGTTAACATAGTTCAAATGTAAAACGTTGGGGCACACGCCCTCCATTTCCCGGCACATGTCGATGAGCACAGGAATCGTTCGCAACGCGCGCATGATTCCTCCAATGCCAAGTGTGTCGGCAATCGTCTGCCGCAAACCGTAACGCTTTGGAATTTCGAAGTCGGTAACTGTGCAAGGCCTGTAGCCTCCGACCTGTATCATATTGATCGCATAGGAAGCCCCATCAAGGGCTCGGGTACGATCAGTAGTGGTCTGGACGGAAGCCGGAGCGTTCAATGCCTGCGCGATACGCCGCGCTACGACCTCCGATGTCTTTAGGCGGTTTTCGTCTATGTCGAACAAACAGATTGCAGAGTCTGAGAGCTCCGGAAAAGAGAGTATATCGCCGATCAAATTCTTTGCGAATACGGTACTTCCCGCGCCGATGAAGGTGATCTTTCTCGCTGAATTGCTCATTCGTTTTTCGATTTCGTCTGTTCTTAGATTCCAGGCGCCCTGCCCGAGAGCAAGCCCCCGGCGCAAATCGCTTCAGCTTGCCGCCCTGAAACTGCAATCAATCGAACAAGCCGTTAACCTCACTATTTACCTTTTTGAACGTTGAAGCTGGATCCGCTCCATTCAAAAGAATGGAGTCGAGTCCGATCTTCGTAATACGAAGAACATCCGCGGCGTGATCGGCAATCGGAAAAAGAAATGTACCCTGCGGATCTGTTGCTTCAGCAAGAAAGGCAGACGCATCTACGCCCTTCTTGCTCATAACTTGCTCCGCAAGTTCCGCGTCGCTCTTGATTGCCGGAAAAACAACACCATGGCCGGCGATTATCTTCTGTCCTTCTTCGGATCCCAGGAATTTTACCCATTTCCACGCTTCGTCTTTATGTTTGCTGCCCACCCAAATCGAGTCGGCCAGACCGTTGAACATCGATTTACGGCCATCCGGTCCCTTGGGCAATGGAGCAAAACCTTTGTCGAATTTGGCATTGTCCATATACCAGTTAATCGTCCACGAACCAGTAAGAGCCATCGCTCCTTTTCCAGCCGCGAAGAAGCCGTTTGCTCCGAGCTGTCGGGCATCTTTAGCTGGAACGATAAATCCCTTCTTCATCATATCAACAATCCACTTGAAGGTCTCAGCCAACTTCGGATCGTCGTAGTGAAATCCTTTCGCCCATGGACCATCGTGAAACTTAAAACCATTAGATACGGCAAAGTGACTCCATTCTACCTGCCCAAATCCATCTGGAGCACCATCAATCAAAAGCCCATACTGTTTAACCTTCTTGGGATTGAAATTTGCCGCTAGTCCATTGTTACCCGCATCATCAACAGAGAGCTTGGCAATTAATTGACCGAATGTTCCTCCATCCTTTGGATTCCATGTCAAATCATTCAACTCCTTTGGATCCACTCCGGCCTTTTCAAGCATCGCCTTGTTGTAGATCAGCGCGATCGTATCCCAATCTTTCGGCAAACCGTATTGCTTCCCTCCTTTACCCCAAAGGTCGTACAAGCCGCCCAGATAAAGATCGATAGGAACTTTGTCCTTCTTGATCATCGGTCCGATATCGACTAACAAATCGTTCGCCACGAATTCAGGATAACGCGAGAGATGATCTGTAAACACATCCGGTGCCGTGCCCGAAACGAAGCCAGTACTCAGGGTCGTCCAATAGTCGCCCCAGGCGGTCTGGGTTATTTTCACTTTGATATCGGGGTTCGCTTTTTCGAATGCCGCAGCTGCCGCTTGGTAAGCGGGCAACTGTAATGCATCCCATAGCCAGTAGTTGATTTCAGTCGCGGCGCGCGCGGAAACGGCTGCCAATGACAAGCTTGCGAATAGTAGGTTTCTGAGGCGATACATAGTTATTGTACGATTGGGGGGTTATTTCATGCCGCTGAATTGGAAGGATTCGACCACTTTGCGACCGAAGAAAACGAGAAGCGCAACCATTGGGAGGGCTCCCAGAATGGTGCAGGCCATCAAACCTGTCCAGTCCGGAACACCAGCCTGTTGTTGCGTGCGAAAGGCATTGATCGCGACCGCAATTACACGAACAGAGTCCTCCCGCCCGATAAGAAAGGGCCAGAAGAACTCGTTCCATGTCGCGACGGTCGTCAGGATGGCCAGCGTAGCCAGCGAAGGACCGTGGATAGGCAAGATCATTTGAAAGAAGATTGAAAAGTAGGATGCACCGTCTACACGCGCCGCCTCCTCCACGTCTTTGGGAGTCGCAATAAACATTTGCCTCAAGAAAAATACGGCAAACGGCGTCATTAAGGCATATGGCGCGGCCATCCCTTGAAAGGTATTCAGCCAGCCGAGATCGTGGATCAGAATAAAATTGGGAATGAACAAAACGGCTGCTGGAATCATTGTTGCTGCAATAAAGAGGAAGAAAAGCAGGTCGCGCCCCGGAAACCGTAAACGCGCGAAAGCATAGGCAGCGGTTGCGCTGAAAAAAATCTGAGGAATGACGGCCATCGCGGTGAAGATCACGCTGTTCAACAACGCTCGGAAGAAAGTGATCTTTGCGAGACCCGTCTGCTGCAATCGAGGATCGGAAGGGTCAATGAATCCAAGGACGCGCTGGAAGTTAAACAGTGTTGTGTCGTTTGGAAGGACTGAACCCCCGCTGGCAAACAATGCGTTGGGCCCGGTCAACGCCGTTTTGAACGCTATCCAGAGCGGACCAAGCGAAATGAGCGCAAAGACAATGAGTGCCGCATAACCAAGCCAGCGCCCGATAGGTAAGGGTGAAGTCGTCGTTTTCATGAGGTTTATCCCAAGTCTGATTCTCCGGAGCGCAGCACACGCATCTGAACAAGGGTAACGAGCACTAAGCCAACAAAAAGGACTGTTGACATCGCAGAAGCGTAACCCATGCGCATACTGCTGAACGCCTCCTGGTAGATGTACCAGACGATTGTTCGGGTTGCTGTTCCGGGCCCGCCTTGTGTCGTCACGGCAATGGTATCGAAGATCTGGAATGAGCCAATGACGCTCGTTACCAGCACGAAGACGATCGTCGGGCGCAAGAGCGGTAGGGTTATGGCGGTGAACATTTTCCATTGAGAAGCGCCCTCGATGCGAGCTGCTTCATACAGGTGCTCAGGAATGGACTGCAGACCCGTGTAAAAAAGAAGCGCAGCATACCCCATATGACGCCAGATATTGATCGCCGCGATGGTGGGCAGCGCCAGATTCTCATCGCTGAAGAATGCGTGCGACCCTAGCCCTAGACTTTGCAGCAAGAAATTCAAAAAGCCCAGGACCGGATCGAGCATCCAGAACCAAATCATTGCGGCGATGACATTGGAGATCAGGAAAGGAGCCAACATGATTGAGCGAATCACGACCGATCCCGTGAGGCGCTTGAGCAGGACCGCGATCAACAACCCCAAAACTGTTTGAAATGGGATATTGTAGACAACGTAGAGGACGGTGACCCAGATGGAGCTCCAGAATTTCTGATCGCCCAGCAACCGGACATAGTTGTCCAAACCGAGAAACTTTGGCGCCCGCAACAAGTTCCAGTTGGTCAGCCCGATATAAAAAGCACGGATCGTCGGTACTAAATAAAACAGGGTGAAGCCGATCAGAGCCGGGGTAATGAAAAGCCACCCGCAAAATCCTTCACTTTCGGTAAGGCGTTTATGCGAGCGGGAACCGCCGAGGGGCGGAGACGAAGCGTCCGATAGGATAGGCGTAGGGGTGGGGGTGGGCATGTTACTATTTGGGGGGATTTCGTCTTTGGAACTGTAAGTGCAGGCGGATGGTTTCAAGCGTGCTGGGAAAGCGAAGAACCACAAACCGCCTACAACCCAGCTCGTATTACCTGTTTTCTAAACACGTGCTAGTAAGATGTCAATCCTTTTTGTGGAAATCCGCGATGAGACAGGGACGAATCCTGCCAACACGGTACGGGGAGGGTCGTTCCTGGTTCATAAGCGGCCAGTCAACTCAAACCAGCAGGCAGCACCGCCTGGATCGCTTAATCGTGCCTCATGAGCGATCCACGCACTGTGCCGCACTTGCGGAGCTAATCCCAGATTAGTCATTGGCATTTCCTTCAAGGACAAATGCAGAATCCGGGAAACCAACCGGCAGGACGATGCCGACCCGCTCGAGGACTTCGCCGGATACCATTACAGGTGTTCCCGACATCAAGTCCGAATCGAAACCCAACATGGTGGGATTTGGAACCTCGGGTTTGTCCCAAAGCGAAATATCATAGGATTTGCTCGGGTCCAGCCCGGTGATGCGCATAGGGCCTTGCACGCTCGCCAGGGTTGTATCTGTGAAGAAGACGAAGAGAAGAAACCGCTTCCGGTCCTCGCTGATGACGACATGAGCGTAGATCGCGGGATCATCTGTTTGAAGTCGGCGAACGGAGCCGCTATGGAGCAGACTTCGATGTTGTTTGTAGCGTGCGATCCAGCGCTCTATGGTGGAGAGTTCTTCCGACGACAATTCACGAAGGTCTATCTCCATGCCCATGTGTCCGGTTAAAGCCACCGCGCACCGATAAGAGAGCGAGAGCTTCCTCTCAGTCTGGTGGCAGGCGGTTGGTCCAACGTGGGAACCAAGGATTATAGAAGGGAAGAAATAGCTGAGGCCGTTCTGAATCCGAACCCTTTCGTGTGCGTCGTTGCTATCGGACGCCCACAGCCGGCAAGTTTGTTCGAGAATCCCGAAGTCCGCTCGCCCTCCACCAGAAGCACAGGACTCGATCTCCACGAATGGGTGTTGTTTGCGAAGGCGGCGAAGAAGTCCATATAAAGCGACCGTTTGATGATGAACGGAGGGACGCCCGGCTTTTCCCCCGGGAAGAGTCAAATCGCGATTCATATCCCATTTCAGGTATTTGATACCTGGATATTGGGTAAGAAGTCTGGATAGGGCGTCGAACAGATAATTGCTAACTTCCGTGAGCGCCAGGTTCAGGACATATTGGTAACGACCGACCGGTTGATGGTAAGGCGGCACGTGCAAAATCCAATCCGGATGCGATCTGAATAAGTCGGAATCCTCATTTGTCATTTCGGGTTCAACCCAGATACCGAACTCCATGTCGGCCGCCTCGACACGGTCAATCAGTGGTTGGAGCCCCTCTGGATATTTGCTCAGATCGACCTCCCAATCCCCGAGCGCAGCCCGATCATCTTTCCGGCCTCGGAACCAGCCATCGTCCAGCACAAATCGTTCGGCTCCGACTTTCGCAGCTAAATCCACAAGCGTGAAGAGTTTCTCGTAGTCTTGATAGAAATAAACGGCTTCCCAACTGTTGAAATGGACGGGACGCGGTTTTGCAGGATCGGGAAACTGAACCAACCGGTCTTTGACAAACTGGTGAAATTGTTGCGAAAGATCATTCAGACCCTTCGCAGTTGTGAAATACAGGGGCGGAGTTTCGTATAGTTGTCCCGGCTCAATCACTAGTTCTCCTGGAAGAAAAAGCTCTCCGGCCTGAACGAGGAGATCGCCATGCGGCGATCGGTCAACTATCCATCTCCAATTGCCGCTCCAACCGAGATGAAAACCAAAGACGGCCCCTTGTTCCTGGCCAAAGCCCGCATCGCCGACAATCAACCCCGGAAAGTATTCATGCGAGGTACGTCCATACCGGTTTTCAAATCTGTACTGGCCAATTGGAAGGACGAGGCGCTGTTCTTGAAACTCTCGGTTCCATCGGCCGGCGAGCGTCAGCACTTCGTCGCAGTTGTTGGGCAACGGCAAACAACCCGCCGCCAGCCATTCAACTTCGTAAGGCGATTCACCGACATTTTTGATCGCAGTCCGTATCCGGAACAGGCCGAAGTGAGCACTGCAGAAAATCGAGACCTTCAACTCCAGCTGAGCAACCGGATCCTGCCCAACGAGAACCAACAGATCCCCTTCGCGCTCCGCACGTTGCAACTGAAACTGCGTTGCCCATCCGGTGCGACCTCGATGGCCTTCCAGCCCAGGGTGTCCGAAAAACCCTCGCCCGTACTCCGGGATAATCGAGACAGGAGTGTATTCAACTAATTTCGATCCCGGGAGCGGCTTTCGAGTAAGGCTCGCGGCGCCGCTCGGTAACTTGTTGGAAAGCTTCGGTCCCCAATAGATGACCTCTGGGAATCCCTGGTCAGGAATGGTGATCGCCAGGCTTTGCGTGAGCGAGTCGAGCTGCAGAATATCCATGTTTCTTCAGTAACCGTCAGGATTGGCCTGATGCCATTGCCATGCGCTTTCAATGATTTCACGCACATGCGGAAATCGGGGCGCCCAGCCAAGTTCCTTGCGAATCTTGTTGCTGGCCGCCACGAGCACGGCGGGATCGCCGGCACGGCGAGGCGCGGCGTCCGCACGTATCGTTCTACCGGTTATCTCGCGTGCTGTATCGATGACCTCTTTGACGGTAAAACCTTCGCCGTTACCCAGATTGTAAAAGCGGCTGCCCCCCTCAAGAGCGCCCAAAGCTAGTATGTGCGCCTGCGCAAGATCAATGACATGGATATAATCGCGCACGCACGTCCCATCGCGGGTCGGGTAGTCATCTCCAAAAATGGAAACCTTTTCGCGTTTTCCGAGCGCGACCTGCAGAACGAGCGGGATGAGGTGAAGCTCCGGGTCATGGTCTTCGCCCCGCGTAGACGTGGCTCCCGCAGCGTTAAAATAGCGCAGGCACGCGAAGCGTACTCCGCAAATCCTGTCGAGCCAGTGCAGCATACGCTCAAGGATGAATTTCGATTCGCCGTAGGGGCTGCCCGGAACAATACGCTCGGACTCGTCAATCGGCATTCGTTCAGGTTGGTCAAATAGATTAGCCGTAGAAGACAGGATTACACGCTTGACCCCGTGCTCGACGATGCTTTGGAGCAGATTCAGACCGGTAGTGACATTGTCGCCCAGGTACAGAAACGGTTTCTGCATCGACTCACCTACCAGAGTTTTGGATGCAAAGTGCATCACGGCATCAGGCCGATGTTGGCTCAGAACGGCATCAATTGCTTTCCGATCAGCCAGATCGCCTTGCACAAAAACGGCCGCGGGATGCACCGCCGCCCGGTGACCCTGTGAGAGATTATCAAAAACAACCACGGACTCGTTTGCAGCAATCAATTGCTCGACGACTACGCTGCCGATATATCCGGCTCCGCCTGTGACAAGGATTTTCATTCTTTCCTTTCTTTGAAATGAACTTCCGACAGGTTCCGAAGCGTCTGCGCTGCCTGTTCGGGCATCAGGTCACGCTGAGCCTCACCAAGCATCTCATAGCCAACCATGAATTTCTTAACCGTTGCTGAACGCAGCAGCGGCGGATAATAATGCGCGTGCAATTGCCAGTGCTCGACGTCACCGCCGCCGGTCGGCGCGCCGTGCCAGCCCATCGAGTAAGGAAAAGATACTTCGAAAAGGTTGTCGTATCGCGTCAGAAAGCGTTTCAGGATTTCTCAACACATGCCGGCGTGGCACCAGCAGGATTTCATAGGGCCACGTTGCCCAGTAAGGCAAGAGCGCCACCCAATCATCATTTTGCACGACGATGCGTTCATTATGCTCCATTTCCAGCTTCAGATAATCAAGGAGCAGAGGCGATCCATGCTGGCGTAAGTGCGCAAGCTGCTGCCGATCTTCTTTAGCCGGTTCGTTGGGAACGAAATCGCTTGCCCAGATCTGGCCATGCGGATGCGGATTCGAGCAGCCCATGATGTCTCCCTTATTCTCAAAGACCTGAATCCAGCGGTAATCTCTGCCCAGTTCTTCGGTTTGCTCTGCCCAGACGTCTATAACTCCTCGAATGGCCTCCATCGGCATCTCAGGCAACGTCAGGTCGTGTCGGGGTGAAAAGCAGATCACCCTGCATGTCCCGGAAATACGTTCACCGCGCAAAAGCCCGCCACCGGCATCCGCAGGCGAAGGCCCTCCGCCGGGCAGCATCGCAGCAAAATCATTCGTGAAAACGTAGGTGGATGCGTATTCGGTGTTTTTTACGCCACCGGCGCGTTCGTTGCCGGGGCAAAGGTAGCACTTCGGATCGTACGCGGGACGTTCGCCATGCGCCGCTCCCTCTTGTCGCCCCTGCCACGGGCGCTGAGTGCGATGAGGAGAGACAAGGATCCAGTCGCCTGTCAACGCGTTATAACGACGATGGGGATGCTGATTTTGGTCCATGATTATTGGGCTTTTCCAAGTCAAACTACCGTGATTAGTCCGAGTTTCTCCTGACTAATCGGGCGCCTAGCGAAGCTTTTGTGACAAGCGCCGTGCAGGTCGCACCGGTTCTCTGCCGATAAGCCTCCGAAACCCTGGTCAGGATTTGCTCCACTTTGTCCTTCTCTACCAGCCAGATTGTTGCACCGCCAAAACCGCCGCCAGTAAGCCGCGCTCCGAGCACGCCTTGCGTCGCGCTTGCGATTTCCACGAGGGCATCCAGAAACGAAGTGCTATTCGCGAAATTACGGCTTGAGCTCTGGTGGGATTGAAACATAAGTTCACCGAATTTCTGCATCTGACCACTCTCCAAGGCGCCCACCCCGGCCAATACACGCTCGTTCTCGCCGGTGATGTGCAAGGCTCGGTCACGAATCAACGGATCCAATGATGCAGCCAGTATTGCTCGCGAACTTACATCTCGCAGAGCCTTTACACCGAGGGCCGAAGCCGCAGCCTGGCATTGACTTCGGCGCTCGTTGTACTCCCCTCCAGTCAGTTGATGAGGAGCACCAGAGTCTACCAGAAGCAGCGCGACATCATGCGCCAGCGGCACCGTTCGCGCAGTAATCGCACGGAAATCCAATAAGATGACCTCGTCCTCTTTTCCAAATACCGAGGAAGCCTGGTCTAGGAGACCACATCGGACGCCCACGAAGTCGTTCTCGGCTCTTTGACAGAGTTGAGCGAGAGTCATCGGTTCAATGTTCAAGTCGAAAAGTTCAAGCGCTGCCACCGCCGTCGCCACCTCAAACGCCGCGGAGCTTGATAGTCCGGATCCAGGCGGCAGGTTGCTGCTTACTCGCAGCCGCAAGCCGCCAATTTCAAATCCGGCCTCCCGCAAAATCCTTACTACCCCGACTGGATAATTAGCCCAGGGCTCTGCGTCGAGCCGTTGCAGATTCTTCAGCGGGGCGCAGGCCGCGCGTCCGTTGGTTTCGGAACTGACCTCTACCACACCGGCCTCGATCTTTTCGGCGTGAACGGTAACTCCAAGATGAATAGCAGCTG
>WNFP01016183.1_pt1 | contig 12445 bp, 13 predicted proteins | sample 5400201 | NCBI WGS metagenome assembly WNFP01 (sample SAMN13153355, study PRJNA577476) | soil metagenome | isolation source: 115 cm saprolite under Madrone tree | place: USA:California | collected 2016-06-14
CTTGTGAATTCGCGGCTAGCCGCGAATTCACAAGCACCAAACCTGCTGGAGACTCACTCTCGGGATGATGCAGAAAAAGGGGACCGCTCAGAAATCTTGATGTCGTATGATCTCGTGCGCGGAGCCAGGGGGCAGGTCATCACGTTGAGGCCGCTTGCGGGCGGCATTGCAGGAGCGGTATAGGTGGTAGCGGTCCCGCTCGATGTCGAACTGGGTGAGACCGTGCCGCAGGACGCAGCGGAGCACGAGACTGTCCAAGTCACTCCCTTATTTGTGGAGTCGTTCGTAACGGTTGACGTAAACTGCGCGGTCGTGCCCGCCTGAACCGTGGCGCTGGTCGGCGTAATAGAGGTAGTGATTGCGGGGACAGTGATGGTTGCCGGAACTGATTTGGTGGTATCGGCAGCAGAAGTCGCGGTGAGCGTCACCTTGAGATCGCTTGCCGGCGGCATCGCAGGAGCGGTATAGGTGGTAGCAGTGCCGCTCGGTGTCGCTGTGGGTGAGACCGTGCCACATGCGGTCGCCGAGCAGGAGACCGTCCAGTTGACTCCCTTGCTGGCCGAATCGTTGAGGACTGTGGCAGTAAACTGCGCTGTCGAACCCGCCAGTACCGTGGCCGCGGTTTGGGAAAGGGAGACGCTTATGCGTCGAGGTGACGTGCTTGCCAAGCCGCCGCCGCACCCTGTTGAGAAAACAAGTGCGAACAATCCAACAAGCAGGGCGAAGCGGCTCATCACCACCGCGAAGAGTGCGACGAAAGCGATTCCAGCAGCTGATATGTAGGACCTGATATGCACAAGCTACCTCTCATCCCAACTAGGCCGTGTTAACGACCAAGCCGATGGTTCTCAGTCTCCTATCTTCTCCGCCCTTGTCTGGATAACAGCCCACGGGTCTGTTTGCGTCCCAATCATTCTCCGGCCAATCAAGGTGACAGCCTCGTGTACTGTAAGCCCTACAGGGGTGTTAACCGTCTTTGTGCCCGTGCAGTCGCTGTTAACCGTGTAGGTTCCCGTTACGGCGCCGCTCAAGACTGCTCCTCCGACGTTGACCGTCGCCTTGCCGGAAAACGCGCCAGCCCCGTCAAAGTGCTCAACCGCGACTTCGCCCCACGGGGCTGGAGCGGGAAGACCTAGGACCGAAGTGACTAGCGTGCCTTGCCTGTCGAGCGCGTAAGAGCCGATAAGGCTGGCGAGAGAGCAACCGCTCTGCGGCTCCTGGGCATGCACTACTAGTAGAGCGGCAGCGGGGTACTTGACCGCGTGGACCGAAGTGACTATGGCCGTCATTGCAGCCATAATCGCCAGCGTGGTAATCGCGCGTTTCATGCTTTTTCCCTCCTATTTATTTCACATCGGGTTAGGCCTTAGCCGTACGATGGGTGGCGAGCTTAGCCTGCCCCTGCTTGAAAGTCCTGAAGAAGAGCTGAAATCGGAATGGGGTTTTCCTGAGGAAGGGCCGAGCGCCTTCGTGTTCGTCTGGGATTCCTGGACAAGGGGTTATAATTCCTTCACTTACGACGGCTGAAGGAGTCGTGAATGGCGACTTCCGAGTAGGGCCCTGGCTGGTTGCTCCTAGCCTGAACAGCATCTCCTGCAAAGGCACGACCGTTCGTCTCGAGCCGAAGGTGATGGAAGTATTACTCTGCCTGGCTAAGCACGCCGGGGAGACCCTCCCCAAGGAAACACTTTTTCACGCGGTCTGGCCGGACACGTTCGTGACCGACGACGTGTTGACGCACTCGATCTCGGAGCTACGCCGCGCCTTTGAAGACGACGCTCGCGAACCCCGGATTATCCAGACCATCCCAAAACGTGGCTATCGGCTGGTAGCGCCGGTGAGCGCTGCCCACACGGCTACGAATCCGGCCGCAAGCGCCGCACGTGATTCCATCGCAGTGCTTCCGTTCGTCAGCATGACCCCGGAACCGGAGGACGAATTTTTTGCAGACGGCATCACCGAAGAGATCATCAATGCGCTGACACAGATTCCGCAACTCCACGTCGTGGCGCGTAGTTCCGCATTTTCCTTCAAAGGAAAGTACGTCGATCTGCAAGCTATCGGGGAACGGCTGAAAGTACGAACGGTCCTTGAGGGAAGTGTGCGCCGGGCTGGGAACCGCCTCCGCATTACCGCCCAGCTTGTCAACGTGGCGGACGGATACCATCTCTGGTCCGAGCGGTATGACCGGGAGATGAAGGACATCTTCGAGATTCAGGATGAGATCGCCCGCTCCATTGCCGATCGGTTGAAGGTGACATTGGGGGGCGATCGGCAGGAACCGCTGGTGAAAGCCGGGACGAAGAACCTGGAAGCCTATGAACTCTATCTCAAAGGCCGCGCCCTTCTTCCTCGCCGAGGTTCAGCAATTCCTCGTGGGCTCGAGTGCCTCGAGCGTGCGGTCAGGCTCGATCCAAAGTACGCACAGGCTTGGGCAGGAGTCGCTGACTCATATACGACCCTGGGTTACTACGGACTCGCGCGTCCCGAGGCGACCATGCCAAAAGGAATGGAAGCCGCTCGACGCAGCGTGGTGCTAGATCCCACGCTTGCGGAAGCGCACAGCGCACTCGCCATGGCCAGTTTGATGGGTACCTGGAACAAAGCAGAGGCCGAGCGGGAGTTTCTTCGGGCGCTGGAGCTCAATCCAAAATATCTCCAAGCACGCGGCTGGTATGCGTTGTTCTACCTCCAGTTCGCTGAAGGGCGGCTGCCGGAAGGCGTGGCCCAAGCCAAGCTGGCGCTGGAATCTGACCCCCTTTCGAGCTACGCCCATGCGGTCTACGGTTTTACCTGCGCGTTTGCCGGGAAACATGCGGAAGCCGTCCAAGCCTCGCGGCGCGCAGTAGAGCTCGATTCTGAGTCTTATCTGGCTCACCTGATTCTCGCGGGTGTTCTATATTTAAGCGAACGGTTCGAGGAAGCCGTTGCTGCGAGCGAGTCGGCCTTGGCGATATCCGGCCGGCACAGCTGGGCCATGGTTGCACTTGCCGAGAGCCTCGCAGATTGCGGCAAACGTGCAGAGGCTGAGGCAACCTATTCGGAACTGATTTGTCGAGCGCGACGGTACTATGTACAACCCTCATCACTGGCTATGGCGGCCGCTGCGGCGGGTATGCAGGACGAATCCATTGGCCATGCCCGGAAGGCCTTCGAAATCCGAGACCCTTATTCTCTCGTTTGGTTCTCGAAAATCTGGCCCCCCAGCGCCCGGTTGCGGGAGGATCCCCGCTTCGGCGAGCTCGCTGTGGACATGGGATGGCTATTCAAGTGAAGGATTGGGGATTAACCGAAGATCTTTACGTGGTGAGCAATCGGTCCAGCACGGCGGATGCATTAAGAGCAAGGATCCGCTTAAAGAGTAGCGAGATCGGCGTAGAAGTGGGCGATGGCTTTGATGCCGCCGAAATAGTTTTCAAGGGCGATGTGCTCGTCGGGGGCGTGCGCGTTTTCGTCGGGGAGGCCGAAGCCGAGCAGGACGCACGGCACTTTGAAGGTGTCATACATCTGGGTTACGAAGGGAATGGAACCGCCTTCGCGAATGAACACGGCCTTTTTGCCGAAGCCTTTCTCCAACGCAGCTTGCGCTTTTTTGAAAATCGGATCGTGGTAGGGAGCCACCCAAGGTTTGCCCATGCTCAGGACTTCGAATTTGCAGTGGACCGTTTTGGGCAAGAGTTTTCGAATGTGTTTCTCGACGAGCTTGGCTACCTTGCGCGGATCCTGGTTGGGTACGAGGCGCGTGGAGAATTTGGCGAATGCTTGTGAGGGAATGACGGTTTTGGCGCCTTCGCCCTGGTAGCCGCCCCAAACGCCGTTCAGTTCGAACGTCGGGCGGATCCAAAGACGTTCGACAGTGGTGAAGCCTTTCTCGCCGAAATAGCCCGGTGCGCCGACAGCTTTCTCGAAATCTTTTTTCTTCCAGGGCAAGGCATTCAGGGTCTTGCGCTCGGCGCTGGAAGCCTTTGCGACTTGGTCATAAAAGCCGGGCACGGTGACGCGAAAATTCTTGTCATGAAGCTTGGCAAAGAGTTCGGTGAGGATGGTAAGAGGATTAGGAACGGCACCGCCATAGACACCGGAATGCAGATCGCGCTCGGGGCCCGTCAGCTCAATCTGGTAGTAGTTCAGGCCACGCAAGCCATAGGTAATGGAAGGAACGCCTTTGCCCAACATGGAGGTATCCGAAACGATAAGCGCATCGGCTTTGAGCTTTTCTTTATTTTTCTGGACGAAATCCCAGAGGCTGACGCTGCCAACTTCTTCTTCGCCTTCGATGAGGACCTTCACGTTGATGGGGAACTTGCCGTTCAATGCCGGAGACGTCCAAAGATCGAGCGGCTCCGGGGGTTGCACATCGTAATGGCCGTAGAAGAGAACGGTGGGCTTGCCTGGGGCCTCTAAAGATTCCGCATAGACCAGCGGGTGAAGATTTGTGGGAACGATCTCGACGTGTTTGAACCCGGCGGCGCGGAGATGATCGGCGACCCAGCGCGCGCCACGCTCGATATCGGGCTTGTGTTCACTCTTGGCGCTGACGCTGGGGATGCGCAGAAATTCACAAAGCTCCGCCAGATGCTGGTCACGCTGACCTTCTATAAATTCAGCAAGGTTCATAAGGGGCCTCAGGGGACGTGAGTCCTTTCCAACATGAATACGCAAAACTTGATGCGAATGTTTGCGGCGGCGGAACGCGGAACTGCGATTGACCTGCTCGCGACCGCTGCTCTATTTTAGGGCCGCTACGGCTTTGCGCACAAGCAAACGCGTTCCTGGCACTGGGTCCATGGCATGGGTCAATTGTCGGGAACTTTCGCGCCGGAGCGGGCGCTAGCCAAATCCAGTTTTGTTTAGATTTGAATTCTGACGACACATCGAGGTGTCGATCGAGGCCTGGAATGCATCTGAGGTTGGGAGGAGTGTGCGACACAATGTTCATGGTCCGAGCTACAAAGGCTTTAAGGCTTTTAGTACGGTCGCTGTTAATCAGTGCCGCCCTAATTTACGGTCCGGGGCCGGCGCTTGCTCAGACGCAATAAGAGCTTCCGCCGGATCGCGCTGGGGGAGCCGCAATACAAGACCAAGCGACGACCAAGCCGCAAACTTCAGATGTCACTCCGGCACCCCCAGTCTTGCCAAAGGACAATTCAGAGGGTAAGCAACCCAAGCGCATCCTTTGGGTAATCCCGAACTATCGCTCTGTCAGCGCAAACACGCAGCTTCCTCCCTTGGCGTTCAAGCAAAAGTTTTGGCTCGCTACGCAGGACAGCTTTGATTATTCCTCGTTTATTGTTGCGGGCATGCTGGCCGGCAGTGCCCAGGCGAAAAATTCGACACCCGAATTCCATCAAGGAGCCGCGGGATATGGCCGCTACTATTGGCACTCGTTTGCTGATCAAGCGGTCGGAAACTACTTTACGGAAGCCATAGTACCGGCCGCTACACGGCAGGACCCGCGGTACTACACGCTCGGCCATGGAGGATTCCTCCGCCGCACCGGCTATGCAGTAAGCCGTCTCCTGATTACGAAAACCGATTCCGGCGGAAGAGGCTTCAATTTCTCTGAAATTATTGGGAACGGGGCAGGAGCGGGTATTTCCGACCTTTATTACCCGCGAGCGGAACGCACCTGGACCAAGACCGGGCAGAAGTGGCTGACGCAGGTTGGTGTTGACGGCCTCTTTAACATCCTCAAGGAGTTTTGGCCGGACATCGATCACGCGGTTTTCCGAGGGCACTATGAAGCTCGCCCGGTTCAGTAGGAAACCAAGAGTCGACCACCGGGCCGTCTACAGGTTGCGGTTGCGGAATACCTGTACGGAGGGACAGATTGACGGGATAGAGGGGAGGGCCGAACATGGATGCCATGAGCGAAGTCACGGCAGCCTCACCCCGGCGAAGCTCGCGAGTGTTTCACAAGATGCGTGTACAGGCGCAGGGCCGCGCGCACAACCGGAAGAAATTCAAAGAGACCTGCGAAACAGTGGTCGTTAGCGGCCATGGTGGCCTCTTGCTTCTCAAGCATGAGGTGGATGACGGCGAGATGCTGGTGATTACCAATCCGGAGACGCAGGAAGAGCAGGAATGCCGCGTCGTTTATCTGGGCGAGCCCGGGGACAGGCAGCGGGTTGGAGTGGAGTTTCTGACGCCAGCGCCGCGCTTCTGGGGGGTGGAATTCGTCGAAACGCCCCCGGCAGAGGATTCTTCAGCCGTTCATTGAGACGCTTGGAGCCGTTACGCGAACGGACGCCTGGCTCCTTCGCTTAAAAAACCAATCACCTAGTCTCCAAAGAAGAAGTACGGCGACGAGCGTGCCGTAGAAGAGCGGCTTGCGCACGTCGGACTTGACCAGCCAATAGTAGTGAATCACACCGCAGACAGCCGCAAAATAGATTAAGCGATGGAGCATTTGCCAGCGCTTGCCGCCGAGGCGACGAATCCAGCCCGCCGTAGAAGTAATCGCCAAAGGAATCAGGGACACGAAAGCCGCAAAGCCCACGGTGATGAAAGGGCGCTTGTAAACGTCTTTCCACATTCCAGAAACATCGAAGGACTGATCGGGGCCAAGATAAGTGAGGAAGTGCAGGGAGACGTAGAAAAAAGCGAAGAGGCCAAGCATGCGGCGGAAGCGGATGAGGTCGGGGACCTTGAACAGTTTGCGGAAAGGCGTGATGCAAAGAGTGAAGACGATGAAACGGATCGTCCAATCACCGGTGCCATGCTGAAGAGTTTCCACGGGATTGATGCCGAGGTTACCGCTGATGAATCGCCACAGCAGATCGACGAAGGGAATCAAGCAGATCACAAAAACCGCGACTTTAGTCCATTTGCTGACAAGGATTGCGCGCACGCGGAATGTCCACCCTTAATGGTATTTCTTCAGGTCCATTCCGTTGTACATGCCGGCGACTTGGTCGCTGTAACCGTTGAAGATGATAGTGGGGTGCGTGAAGATTTCGCCGAGGCGGCGCTCCCTGGCCTGGCTCCAACGCGGATGATCAACATTGGGATTGACGTTGGAGTAGAAGCCGTATTCCGAGGATGAGTAGCGATTCCAGGTAGTGGGAGGCTCCTTTTCCTGGAAGCGGATTTTCACGAGCGACTTGATGCTCTTGTAGCCGTATTTCCAGGGAACAATCATGCGCACGGGCGCGCCATCCTGAGGAGGGAGCGACTCGGCATACATGCCGACGCAAAGAAGGACAAGCGGGTTCATGGCTTCGTCAAGACGAAGACCTTCGACATAGGGGAAATCGATGCCGCCATATTTGGCCTGGGGCATCTGGCGCGGGTCATAAAAAGTTTCAAAGGCCACATAGCGGGCTTTCGGCGTGGGCTCGACCAGCTTTGCGAGGACGCTAAAGGAGAAACCGATCCACGGCACAACGATGGACCAACGCTCGACGCAACGATGGCGGTAGATGCGCTCCTCGAGCGGGGCGAGTTTCAGGATTTCGTCCATGGAGAATTTGCGAGGTTTGCTGACATCGCCTTCGACGGAGACGGTCCAGGGGCTGGTCTTAAAATTCTGCGCATATTTGGCGGGGTCGGATTTGTCCGTGCCGAATTCGTAGAAATTGTTGTAATGAGAAACGTCGTTTAACGAGTTTTGCTTTTCGGTAGTGCTGAAAGGACTTTTTATCAGGCCGGTGAACTGCGTGGCGGCGAGGGCGGTTTGCGGCGGCAAAGCCAGATCCAAGAGGCCTCTTCCGGCAACAGCTGTCGCACCAACAATGCCCATGGCGCGGAGGAATTTACGGCGGCCCAGGTAAACGGACTTGGGTGTGACATCGGCATAAGTCAAATCGGGTGCGTTGCGGATCAACATCTGATGCCTCGCGGTCTGGCAGAGCGTTACAGCTTCCTTGTCATTTTACGTGCATTTGCTTAGCTTGGATGCTGGAACTTCAGCGGCCGACTACACCGTTTTCGCGTGACGGGACGCGCCGGTGCCCTGGTTCATGAGAGTCGTCGGCAGGGAAGAAGTTACATGCGAGATTACCGTTATTAGGGCCCGTTGGGAGACTAGCCGTCCAGTCGCTTGAGCACTTTTTGGGCGGCTTCGATCCCGCGATATTGAGCTTCTTCGAAGATGGAAATGCCGCTGAGGTCGGAGTTGGCGAAAAGAATTCGCCCGTTCAGACGCTTCAGGCGGCTGCGTTCTTCGGAAAAAATGGACCCCACGGCTGGGCGGATCATGGCGTGGCCCATGCGCATGATGTCGATGCGGGACACGCACTGGCGAATGTCGGAGTGGACGCGCTCAAGGTCGTGGAGAATGGCTTCTTTCCAATAGGCCCAGTCTTTCTCGAGGAGAAGCTGGCGGTTTTGCGCAGGGGCGCCCTCTGCGAGCGCCCAGTAAAATGTCCAGACGGTGCGGTCGAAGTGGGTGCGGAGGCTTTGGTGCATGGCATCGACATAGCCGAGAGTTGGTGAATCGAGAAAGACGGTGTCCCAGGATGGTTCAGCACCGCGGGATTGGGGATAGCGATCGAGCGTGAGATTGGCAGTGAGCCACGGGGAATAGACGAAATCATGGAGGGGCGGAAAATTCTCGAGAAGATAGGGGGCAAGAAAAGTGGGCGCAGCAAAAATGACGAACTCGGATTGAAATTCAGTATCGCCGGCGAAGATGCTGGCGCCGCGTCGAGTTTGCGTGATGCGGTGGACCATTTGGCTGGTGCGAATGTTTGCGCCAACGCGTTCGAGGAGACGGCGAGTGATCCAGCCGTTACCTTCCGGCCAAGTGAGCGGGCCCTTTTCCTCCGACTCGCGGGAAGAAAAATAGTGGATGCCGGCCCAGGCGGAAGTGTCGCTTGAAAGCGCGCCGTAATCGTCGCGGCAGGCGTAATTCATATACCAGTTTAGAAGACGGGAATCGAAGCCCTGCTGGCGGAGCCAATCGGAAAAGGAGATGCGATCGAGATCTTGAAATTTCGGGGAGAGGCCGAGTTCGAGAGGGATGGTGAAAGCGCCGCTCTTGCGATAGTCGGCGAACAAGTTTTCGAGGCGCTGAAATTGTTCGCGGTCCTTTTGCTTAAGGCCAACGCCAGGCTCGATACCTTCCTGCCAGCGGCCATAGAGAAACAAACGTTCCTGCGGCGAAAAGGCGAGGTAGCGTTCTTCCCACTGGCCGTTCTTCAAGACTCCCAGATCCTCAAAAAGTTCGCGGACATACGGGGCTTTCGGGCCGGGGACGGGTACATAGTGCGCGGCCCAGGGATAGGCGGTGATTTCGTTTTCTCCCCAGCGGGCGTTGCCGCCGGGCTGGGCGCTCATTTCGAGAAGAACGAAATCGTTGAAGCCGCGCTTGCGAAGGCGCCAGGCGGCGCTAAGGCCGGCGATTCCGCCGCCGACTATCACAACGGGAACTTTTTCAGCGCGCTTCGCAGGAGGGAATCCCGCGCGATCACGCAGGAGATGGCCCATCTGGAAAGAATCGTTGACGAACGAACCTTCGATCTTCTTTTCGCTTTTGAGGGAAAGACCGACGAGCGCCGCGCTGCCAAGACCGAGAAACTTGCGGCGGCCCAGCTTCAATGACTGATGTCCTTCCAGTCGTTCTCGTAGGTGCGCACGAGGATCTGGCTATTGAGCTGATTGGCGGGCATGGGGAGCGGCGCCATGTCAGGGGGAAACTGAAAAAGAGCAGGAAGACCGTCCACACTGACGAAACGCAATCCGGCGGGGAGAGAAGTGGGACGCGCATATTCATGAGTGCCGGCCAGCACGAAGCCCCATTCGCCGAACGAAGGGACGTAGACGTGGTAGGGATAGGTTTGCAGCCCGGATTGCTTCAGCGTTTGCGCGATGCACCAGAAGGAATCGCGCGCGAACATTGGCGAAGTGCTTTGCACCACCATGAAGCCTTGCGCGCTGAGGTGGCGCGAGGCAGCGCGATAAAAGGCAGTGGTATAGAGCTTGCCGAGCGAATAATTCGTGGGGTCGGGAAAATCGATCACGATGAAATCGAAATTTTCAGTGTTCGAATCGACCCAGGGGAACGCGTCCGCGTTGATGACGTGCACGTGAGGGGAGAGCAGAGAGTTGTTGTTGAGCTTGGTGAGCATGGCGGATACTTCAGAATTTCGCGAACGGCGAGGCCGTCGCCGCCGCCAAGAATCAGGACGCGGCGCGGTGCCGAGACTGCGGCCAAGCCGGGGTGGACAAGCGCTTCATGGTAGCGGTATTCGTCGCGGGAGCTGAATTGCAGATGGCTGTTAAGAAAGAGTCGAAGGTCGTCTTTGAAGCGCGTGAGGACGAGATGCTGATAGTGCGTGTCGCGGGCAAAAATGATTTCGTCGGCGTAGATATTGTCTTCGGCGGTGGCGGTGATTTGTCTCGCTTGCGCCATTCCGGCACCCAGTGCGCACAACACAACGAGACAAGCCACGCGCAATCCGCGTGTGGCGGAAAGCTGATTCGCGAAGAGATACGTACTCCAGAGAGCGACGGCGGCGTTGATCAACCCAAATAACATCGCAGAGCGTACCAGGCCGAGGCGAGGCACCAGAAGAATCGGAAAGAGCAGCGAGGCTCCAAGCGCACCGAGATAATCGAAAGTGAGAACGTGTGCGATCACGTCGCGGAACTGGTAGCGATCGCGGACAATGCCCATCAGCAGAGGAATCTCTAGCCCCACTAAAACGCCCATCACGATGACCAGCGCGTACAAAATCAATTCGAATCCCTGGGTGAAGGCAAACGCCAGCATTAGCAGCGCCGAGGAAAAACCACCGACGACGCCGAGAAGAAGCTCTATCCACACGAAGCGATTCGCCAAGCCGCGATTGATAAAGCGAGAGAGAGCGCTGCCAACTCCCATCGCGAACAGGTAGGTGCCGATGATGGTGGAGAACTGGAAGACGCTATCACCGACGAGATAGCTTGCGAGCGTGCCGGCGACAAGCTCGTAGATGAGGCCGCAAGCCGCGATCAGCAGCACGGAAATGAACACCAGGACGCCCATGGGTTAATGGATGGCGGCAGCAATAATGATGCAGATGCCGAGAGACATAGCGCCGACAAGAATGGCAAGCGCCATGTTGTGCTCCTGCACGATTTCCTTCCAAAGATGATAGGGAGTGAGTTTGTCCATCACCATGAAGGCGATGACGAAGATAAAAATCCCAACAAACGCAAAGACCAATGCAGCGACGATGTTGCCGAGCGGAACCAGGTTCATCTTATTTGCCTCCTGTGTAATGGTGATAGAAGCCGTAAACCGAGCGGTACGAGCCGGGATTATCGCGGACGGACTTCGGAACATTTTTAAGCTGATTGACGGTGTCGAGGCTCCAGCCCCGGTATTGGCCGAAAGCGGCGGTGCTGAGCACCAAAGCGCCGTAGAGAAGATAGAGTTTTCGGAACATTATTCGTCGTCTCCCGAACCACTGGACAATTGCATGGGCGGGTGATCGCTCTCAGACCAGCGAGACCGCTCAAAGGTATAAGCGCGAAAGGAAATAATGACTACAGGAACGAGCAAAGCGAGAAAGGCGATGCCGTATATGCCGAAAACGGGCACGTCATGGGTGACGTCAACGGTATAAGGAATGCTCGGAAGCGAAGGGTCAGCCTCCGGCTCCATGCGCAGATAGTAGTGGCCGGGAGGGACGCTGGGGATCACGACGGCGTCGTTCTGCTTGCCTTCGGTCCAAGAGCCGTCGCTGTCGTAACCATGGTAATAGCTCACTTCACGGCCGAAGTCCCAGGCTTGCCCGGTGTCTTGATTGATGAGCGCGTAGTTCAAATAAATCCAGTGATTGCTAACAGGAGCGAAGGTTTTAACTTCCACGGTTGAAGTGCGGCCGGTAAGCGCGAATTCGTCACTGACAAACGAAGGCTCGCTTTTCGACAAGAGGAATAGCGTAAATGATGCGAATGCGACCCACATTCCGGTGACGTTGGTGGCAACGGGCGAAGGCTGATTTTCGTACACGCCCATGGCTTCGGGCGGATCGCCGGGCAGCTTGAAGGAATCCCAGATTTCTCTCCCATACATGTACTCGCCGATGGACCAGGTGACTTCCTTGTCCAGTTTTTCGCTGGAGAGAACGCGAGGAGGATGCACGTAGTCCGTGACGCCGGCCTTTTCGCCGACGCGAACCTGCCAGGGAAATTCACCGAGGACGAAATCGGTGTTGGCATCGGCGGTCTGGAAGTGTTTGTAGGTTTCCCCAAGATAATTTGCTCCGCTGAAATCCGCGGTGGGAAGCGTCTTGCAAATGCTGATGTCGTTCCAGTGGCCGTTGTATTCACTGAGGTAGCGAATGCCTTTGTAGGGATTAAACAAAACATATTGGTGCCAGTAGTACGTGATTCCGTCGGCCGTTATGCTGCGGCGCTGGAAGCCGACGACTTCGTAGTCGGCGCCGCGCAGCTTGCCGCGCGTGCCAAGAGGAATGAGCGGCCTCACGTCGTGAGTAATGGCTTCGAATTGCTG
>WNFP01004887.1_pt1 | contig 12444 bp, 10 predicted proteins | sample 5400201 | NCBI WGS metagenome assembly WNFP01 (sample SAMN13153355, study PRJNA577476) | soil metagenome | isolation source: 115 cm saprolite under Madrone tree | place: USA:California | collected 2016-06-14
TGGCGGAGCAATCATCGCGTTCAAGATCGCGTTCAACGCGAGACTCGGACTCTTGATGGAGCTTTGCGTCGCGATCATGCTGATCGTGCTCGGGGTTCTGAATCTGTTCGACGTCCGCACGAAAACCGGTGGGCCAAGCGCCTCGCGTCCGTTCATTGTCGGCGTGGTGCACGGGCTCGCGGGATCAGCCGCCGCGGCGCTCCTGATCGTGCCATTGATCGACGACCCACGCTGGGCGGCGCTCTACCTGCTTACGTTCGGTCTGGGCACAATCGTCGGCATGACGGTCATCACTCTCACGATCGCGGTGCCCTCGCTATTGGCGACGGCCCATATTCCCAGTCTGCAGCGCTCGCTCCGGCTTGCGTCGGGCGCGGTAAGCCTGGTCTTCGGGCTCTACCTCGCGCAGAAGGTTGGATTCGCGGATGGTCTGTTTGGTTCCGACCCGCACTGGACGCCTCGATGACTCGGCGTACACATCGAGTCGCCTGCTTTGGTTTTGTGGAAGCCTTTCGAAGTCGGTCCAACCCTACGCCGAACTAAACTCGCTTGTTGCACATTGGGAGCACGACCCTCACCTCTTTCTGTCCCTTCGTGGCGACCACTTTGCTGGCAAAGAAAAATGGCTCGTTCTCGAGCTCCTCTTCCGCGAAGAGCAGTACAGAATCCACCTGGGGCACTGTGATCTGGAAGTCGCCGTTGCCGTTGCTGGTCGCACGTCCGAGCGTCGGTGATCGCTTTACCAGCGCCATGAGCTTTGGGTACTCGGACGTGAAAACATGGATGGTCTGGACGCCATCTCCGGCCCAGGTAACTGTATCCAGCGCGTAAAGCGAGGCTCGGATAGTCGGCGTCTTGGTGGCATCGAACGCGTAGACGTGAACGCCGCGCACGCCGGCTGTGTCGCCTTTGGCGTCTTCTTCCGGACAAAACTGCGCCGTGCCGTCCAGCAGCGTTTTAGTGGGCAGTCGTGGGGAAACAGCCCACAGGCCGAGCAGAAAGACCGCTCCTCGTAGTAACACGCGGACCTCCGAGGTATAGAGTGTCGCTTGGAGGCGCCAGAAAAAACGGCCTCTACAAAAATGACTCGCGAGCGGGCGACCAAGTTTCGCCATTTCACAAGGAGTTCCTTGTTACTTTTTGGCGATTAGCGCTCTGCGCGTCCGGCGACTAACGATCCTTCTATTTCACTACTTCCCGAGCGGGCAATTCAAATCGGAACCGCGCGAGAGCTCTGTAGCTAGAGCAACTGCTGGTTGCACATGAGAAGCACTACCCTGACCTCTTCTTGCCCAATCGCGCCAACCACTTTGGCCGAATAGTAGAACGGCTCGCCCGGCCATTTGGCTTCGCCACAGACGAGGACGGAGTCTATTTGCGTTACCGTGATCTCGAAGTCGCCATTCCCGTTGCTGGTTGCGTATCCCAGAGTCCGGGCGGCTCTCACCCGCGACAGGAGTCGATCGTACTCTCTGGACGCGGCACGCATCGCGTCAGGGTCACCGTTCTCCCAGTCAAGCGAGTCGAGCACGAAGAGAGATCTGCGGATCGCCGGAATCTTTTTCGCATTGAACGCATACACGTGAACGCCTGGCACGCCGGACGTCGTCTCCTTGACATCTGCGCAAGGCTGGGCACTGCCGTCGAGCAGCGTCTTCTCTGGTAACGGGTGGACTAGGGACAACAGGCCGAACAACGCTACTCCTCGCAAGAACACGCCGGACTCCGGGTGAAGGGTGTCTCTCAAGACGCTCCACCACGGATTTGGGAACGGCTTAGACTGTCGCTGGGAACTGCGGACTAACGCCTGGGGACTGGCGGACTTACTGCTGAGGACTGCGGACTAACGCCTGAGGACTGCGGGCCAACCGCAATTGCGAATCGCAGACTGACTGCGGATTGGGGGACTAATTACGAATTGAGGACTAACTTCCCGATCGCAAGCAATCCAAAGCGGTCCGCACTTCGCAATAGGTCCGTAGTCCGCAGTTCGCAATAGCACTTAGTTCGCAGCTCTCAGCGGCTAGTCCGCAGTCCGCAGTTAGTCTCCCAATCCGCAGTCAGTCTGCGATCCGTAGTAGCAGTTGGTCCGCAGTCCTCAGTTAAGGGCGCGCCTTTACATAGCCCCACTACGAGGCTAAGTTATAAGGCTACAGCGATTTAAGAACCAGGTACGGGCGCCCGCAAACGAGCAGGCGCGAGATCAAATCCAAATAATGGCATTCGAGAAGACACCCACCGTAGAGAAGTACCGCACACACAAAGACGACAGCGGCTCGAGCACAGTTCAGGTCGCACTTCTTACCGCAAGAATCAACTATCTCACCGACCACTTCCGTACCCACGCGAAGGATCACCACAGCCGTCGCGGGCTACTCAAGATGGTCGGAAAGCGGCGCCGTCTCCTCGACTACCTGAGGCGTACGGATCTCGAAGGTTACCGCAAAATCATCGCGGAACTTGGACTCCGATACTAGCCTGGCTCTTTGATCTCACCGCGCGGCGCACAATGGCGTCCGCGCGGTTTGTGCTACACAAGCGAAAACAACACAACATATGCAACGCATCGAAAGAACGTTCGCCGGCAGACGCCTCGTCATCGAGACAGGCCGCATGGCGAAGCAGGCAGCAGGATCAGCAGTAGTCCAGTTTGGCGAGACCATGGTTCTCGCGGCGGCAACGGTCAGCGAGACCGAGAGTCCCCTCCCGTTTTTCCCCCTCCTCGTGGAGTACAAGGACAAGGCCTACGCCGCGGGCAAGATTCCCGGCGGTTTCATCAAGCGCGAAGGTCGCCCCTCGGATCCGGAAATCCTCAAGGCGCGAATCATCGATCGATCGATCCGCCCGCTGTTTCCGGAAGGGTTCAAGAACGAAGTCCAGGTCTTCATCTACGTAATATCGGCCGACCAGGAGAACGACGCTGATGTGATGGCGCTCGTCGCCGCCTCGTACGCGATCAACTCCTCGAAGATCCCGTTCATGGGCCCCATCGCCGGCGTCCGCGTCGGCAGAGTCCAGGAGAAGTGGATCCTCAACCCCACCTTCCAGCAGCTGCCCTACAGCGACATGGATGTCGTCCTCGCTGCATCGAAGGATTCGATCATGATGGTGGAGGGCGGAGCACTCGAGGTGAGTGAAGCCGACATGCTCGAAGCGCTCACCGTCGGACAGCGTGGCGTCCAGGAGCTGATCGCGATTCAGGAAGAGCTGCTCGCGCAGCACCGCGCTCCGAAGATGGAGTGGAAGAAGGCCGAGATTGCACCATCGATCAAAGCCAGAGTCGATGATCTGGCAAAGGGAAGGATCGCTGAGGCGATCAATCAAAAAGAAAAGCACACCCGCATCGAAGCAGTCGAGCTGGTGAAGAAGCAGGCGATCGAACAGCTCCTGGTCGAATTTCCCGACAACTCGAAGGACGTCAAGTCGCTCGTCGAAGACACCGAGTACCATGCGCTCAGGTCGCAGGTGCTGGATACCGGCAAGCGGGTTGATGGGCGCGGGACCAAGGAAGTGCGTGCGATCACTATCGACGCCCCAGTGTTGCCGCGTGCCCACGGTTCGGCGTTGTTCACGCGTGGACAGACGCAGGCCCTCGTCGCCGTCACGCTCGGCACCGCCAACGACGTGCAGCGTCTCGATAGCATCGACGACGCGGGTGAGACGACGAAGTCGTTCATGCTCCATTACAACTTCCCGCCGTTCTCGACTGGTGAAGTAAGACCGATGCGCGGCACCAGCCGTCGCGAGATCGGGCACGGAAACCTTGCCGAGCGGGCGCTGCAAGGCGTGTTGCCGGCGTTCGAGGAATTCCCGTACACGATTCGTATCGTCTCCGACATTCTCGAATCGAATGGATCTTCGTCCATGGCGTCGGTCTGTGGCGGCTCACTCGCGCTCTTCGATGCTGGCGTTCCACTTCGCTCCGCCGTCGCCGGCGTCGCGATGGGCCTCATCAAGGAAGGGAGCAAGTACGCAATCCTTACCGACATCCTCGGCACAGAGGATCATCTTGGCGACATGGATTTCAAGGTCGCCGGAACGGAGCAGGGAATCACTTCGATCCAGATGGACATCAAGGTCGAGGGACTCGATCTCCAGATCGTGAAGGAGGCCATGGCGCAGGCGCGCGAGGGCAGACTTCATATTCTTGGAGAGATGGCCAAGGCCCTGCCGGAGCCCCGTGCGGATCTCTCGCCGTACGCGCCGCGCATCGTGACGATGAACATCAGTCCCGAGAAGATCGGCGATCTCATCGGCCCCAAGGGCAAGACGATCCGCGGCATCCAGGAAGAGACTGGCGCCGAGATCACGGTGGACGACACCGGACTGGTCACTATCGCTGCCGTTGGCGGCGAGGCGATGGAGCGCGCGCGCCAGATGATCCAGGCGCTCACCGCCGAACCCATAATCGGCGAGATCTACGAAGGAACCGTGAAGAGTACTACTGCCTTCGGCGCGTTCGTCGAGATCATGCCCGGCACCGAAGGTCTGGTGCACATCTCCGAGCTCAAGCACGGCAGGACGGAGAAAACCGAAGACGTCGTGAAGAAGGGAGACCGCGTAAAGGTCAAGCTTCTGGAGCGCGATGAGCGTGGACGTTTGCGCCTTTCGATGAAGGCCCTTACGTCGAAGCCCGAGGGAGAATCGTCCTCCGGTGGCGGTGAAGGACACCTCGCCGGCGTAGGCGCGGAGAGCGAAGGCACCGGCGGCGGAGGAAGCGAAAGGTCTGAGGGCGGTTCGGATCGTGGCGATAGACCCCGCCGTCCGCGCAGCGGGTCTCGCGGTGGTAGTGGGGGACGTTCGCGCGAGTGACCCTCGCCGCGCAGTTCGTCGTATCTGACCTGCGACGAACCGTTCTCCCGAACGGATTGACCGTACTCTCGGAGCACATGCCGGGAGTACGGTCGGTCTCTTTGGGGGCATGGGTGCGCGCCGCATCGCTGCACGAGAGTCCCGAGAAAATGGGTGTGTCGCACATGCTCGAGCACATGGTGTTCAAGGGCACTCCCACCCGAAGCGCCAGGGATCTTGCGCTCGCGCTGGAGACCTTGGGCGGCTCGCTCGATGCTTACACTGCCCGTGAGCACACGGCCTATCAGGCCAAGGTACTCGACGAGCACTTGCCCCAGGCCGCCGATGTTCTGGCGGACCTCGTCTTTCGTCCGGTCCTCCGAGCTTCCGATCTCGCGCTGGAGCGAAAGGTCGTCCTCGAGGAGATCAACACCGTCGACGACACTCCCGACGATCTCGTCTTCGAGCTGCACAACGCGAAGCTGTGGGGCAACCATCCGTACGGCTATTCGATTCTGGGAACGCGAGAGACTGTGGGCGCGCTCGATCAGGGCGACCTTCGCGCACTTCACTCGCGCGCTTACCATCCGGAGCAGGTCGTGGTTGCCGCTGCCGGAAATGTCGAACACGACACACTTCTCGAGACGCTGCAAGCGACTGGCTGGGCCGACATTCCGAGGGGCGGGCTGCCGGCTCTCAGATCTCCGGCTCCAATCGTGCAAGTGCCGAGCGCCGTGCACTTCGAGCGTGATACAGCCCAGGCCCATATCGTGATCGGCAGCCCCACGTTCGAGCACGCCGATCCGCGGCGTTATGCGATGAGCATGATCGGGATGCTGTTCGGAGGCGGCATGAGCTCGCGGCTCTTTCAGCGCATCAGGGAAGAACTTGGTCTGGCCTATTCCGTTTACTCCTTCCAATCCTTCCACGAGGATGCGGGCACCCACGGCGTATACGTCGGCACCGCGCCCGAGACCGCGCGCGCGGCGGTCGAGGCAATCAACGAAGAGATGGAGAATCTTTCGGCGAACGGCTTGAGCGCAGACGAGCTGGCCGCTGGAAAAAGCCAGCTGAAAGGTCAGATTACGCTGTCTCTGGAAAGCCCGACATCGCGGATGTATCGGGCGGCTGGAGTCGAGCTCTACGGAGAGTAGTACAGGACGCTCGACGAAGTGCTGGCTCTGGTCGACGCGATCGACATGACGACGGTCGCGGAAATTTGCAGAACCTACTACCAACCGGGGCGGCAAACGCTCGTGAGCCTGGGTCCCAGGGTTGCGGCGTAAGCGCGACGGTGACTCGTCACGCTGTCCCCGAACTACCGAATAGAGCACCCTGAACTACTTATGAAGATCGGCGTTCCGAAGGAGATCAAGACCAACGAGAATCGTGTCGCCTTGGTGCCGGCTGGCGCTGCGTCGCTAGTCAGTTCTGGTCACACTGTGATGATGGAGAAGGGGGCTGGCGACGGAAGCGGGTTTCCGGATTCGGCCTACACGTCCGTCGGCGCCACGATCGGCGCCGATGCCGACACGGTCTGGCGGGAGACCGACATGATCATGAAGGTGAAAGAGCCGATCAAGCCCGAGTGGCCCCGCATGAAGAAAGCTCAGGTGATTTTCACCTACTTCCACTTCGCCGCCGACAAGGAGTTGACTCTCGCGCACTTGAAGAGCGGCGCCATCTGCATCGCTTACGAAACGGTGGAGGAGCCCTCACATGAGCTGCCACTATTGACTCCGATGTCGGAGGTGGCGGGCAGGATGGCCGTCCAGGAGGGCGCCAAATATCTCGAGAAGCTCTATGGCGGACGCGGCGTCCTCCTTGGTGGAGTTCCGGGCGTTGCTCCGGCCAAGGTTGTGATTCTGGGCGGCGGGATCGTTGGCATCAACGCCGCGAAGATGGCCGCCGGGCTCGGTGCGAAAGTCACCGTCCTCGACCTGAGCCTGGAACGTCTGCGTTACTTGTCGGATGTGATGCCGGCCAACGTCACACTCATCTATTCCAATCGTCATAACATCCTGGAGCAGATCTCCACCGCGGATCTGGTCGTCGGAGCGGTTCTGATACCGGGAGCAGTCGCGCCGAAACTTATTCGCCGTGAAGATCTGAAGACGATGCAGCCGGGAGCGGTTATCGTCGACGTCGCCATCGATCAGGGTGGCTGCGTCGAGACAATCCATGCGACAACGCACGAGAACCCGACCTACGTCGTGGATGGAATCATTCACTACGGAGTTGCAAACATGCCTGGTGGTGTACCCCGTACTTCGACGCTCGCACTTACGAACGCGACGTTGCCATACGCGAAACAGATAGCCAACAAGGGATGGAAGCAGGCTCTCAAGGAAAATGCAGCTCTGAAGAAAGGACTCAACATCGTAGACGGAAAAGTGACATATCCCGCTGTCGCTGAGGCGTTTGCCTTGCCGTATACTCCACCCGATTCATATTTGAACTAATGCGCTGGCCATTCTTTAAGCCGGGTGCCCTCTTCCCGGCGAATGCGATCGCCGTCGATCTCGGCACCGCGAATACACTGATATACGTGAAGGGCGAAGGGATCGTGCTGAACGAGCCTTCAGTCGTCGCACTCGACCGCGAGACGAAAAAAATCAAGGGCGTCGGACTCGAGGCGAAGCGGATGCTCGGTCGCACTCCCGAAGGCGTCATCGCCGTGCGGCCGATGAAGGACGGCGTCATCGCCGACTTCGACGTGACCGAGAAGATGCTGAGATACTTTCTCGCGCTCATCATCGAGAACCATGTCTTCAAGGTGAAGCCGCGCGTGATCGTGTGCGTCCCCTCCGGTATCACCGAGGTTGAGAAGCGCGCGGTGCGCGACTCAGCCCTTGGTGCAGGCGCCAAAGAAGTGTTCATGGTTGCGGAGCCAATGGCAGCCGCGATCGGCGTCGGACTTCCGGTCGAGACTCCGACCGGCAACATGGTCATCGATATCGGCGGCGGGACTACCGAGATCGCCGTCATCGCGCTCTCGGGAATCGTAAGCGATACGTCGATTCGCACCGGTGGCGATGAGCTCGACATGGCGATCGTCCAGTTCATGCGCAAGAACTACAACCTCCTCGTCGGTGAATCGACCGCCGAGCAGGTAAAAATCCAGATCGGATCGGCAGCTCCGGTCGGCGACGAGAGGGAAATGGACGTCAAAGGCAGGGATCTTGTATCAGGCATCCCGAAGACGGTGCGCGTGCACTCGTCGGAGATCCGCGATGCGGTGCAGGAGCCCATTCAGCAGATCGTCGACGCTGTGCGGCGCGCGCTGGAGATCACACCGCCCGAATTGGCCGCCGACATTGTCGATCGCGGCATCGTGATGACGGGGGGCGGCGCTCTCATTCGCGGCCTCGACGTCCTGTTGTCGCAGGAAACTGGTCTGCCGATCCACGTCGACGAGGATCCCTTGACCTGTGTGGTGCGGGGTTGTGGCCGTATACTTGATGATGAGGCGAAATACTGGTCCGTCCTAGCGACTTGAGGTAAAAGTTGGCCCGCGCCATAAGAAGCAACACTCGGCTCGATCTGATCGTTCTATCTACCTGCATCGTGCTGGCGCTCGCTGCCCGTGCTCTTCCGAACACGATGCGCGACCCTGCCGCGACCGGAATGCGGCGAACCTTCCTTGCCCCGCTCGTGATGCTCCAGGAAAGATCCGAGCGGGGTCGCCAGTCCCTGCTGCAGGCGGACGCCAAACAAGCCATCGTCGACAGTCTCTCGCTCAACGCGATGAAGGCCGGTTCGCTCGAGGGCGAGAATGACCGCCTGAGAAAGATCATCGGGCTTGGCTCCCGCCTCCGCTGGGGTTTCATACCGACCGAGGCCCTGCACGGCCGCGGAGTGAGAGACGAGACCACCGTTATACTCAGTGCCGGCTCCCGAGCGGGCGTGAGCAGATTGAGTCCGGTGATCGCACCCGAAGGACTCGTCGGTGTGGTCGATCAGGTCGATCCGACGATGAGCCACGCCATGCTGTGGACGCATCCGGATTTTCGCGTCAGCGCAATGTCGCCCGACGGAACTGCGTTTGGAATCGCGCAGGCACATCTCACGGGATCGGCGACGGGCGGTTATCTGATCGAGCTGCGCGGAGTTCCTTTCAGGGCAACACTCAAACCTGGCGCTGTCATCGTCAGCTCCGGCTGGGGCGGTGTTTGGCCGCGCGGGATCCCCATCGGAACAGTGTTGGAGGAGATGAAGACCAGCGAAGGCTGGGCGCGAACTTATCTCCTGCGTCCGGCCGTGAATCCGTCTGATGTCTACTCGGTGATGATTCTGCGCCGCGACCGGCTCGCCAAGGGATTCGACGGCGTGTGGCAGAACACGACGCAAGTAGACCAGGCGACGCAGCGAATCATCGTGTCCGGAGATTCCGCCGCCAGAGCTGCCGCACTTGCGGAAGCCGCGGCGCGTAGAGCGGTGCTCGACAGCATCGCCCGCGCGAATGGCGGCGTTCCGCTCGGCGTAACCGACAGCGCAAAAGCCCCTGCCGTCGCTCCGAAAGCTCCCGTCCGTAGAGTCGCACCAGTCGACAGCGCCGCCCGCGCGCGACGCGATACCTCCGCTCGCGACACGATCAGACGCGACTCCGTCAGAAGAGACACGATTCCGCATCGACCGGGAGCCGCGCGATGAACGTGGGCGGAGCGATTCGTGCGATAATCAGCTTCCTCATCTTCGTCGTTCTTCACTACACGCTTCGCCCTCTCCTCGGATGGCGCGCCCCGATGGACTTTCTGGTTCTGGCGCTGCTTCTCGCGGCAGTGCGAGTCCGGCCATCGACGGCAGCAGTGATCGGATTCGTGCTGGGTCTGATCTCTGATTCTCTGGCCCCCGATGCACTCGGCGCCGGCGCGCTTGCGATGACGGTCGTCGGCTTCGGCGCCTCTTACCTCAAGGCCGTTTTCTTCGCGGACAATCTGGTACTCAACGCCTTCTTCTTTTTCCTCGGGAAGTGGGTGTTCGACATTCTCTATTTCATCGGTGAGCAGCGACTGCACGGATTCGAGCTGTTGCAGCAGCTGCTTCTCTGGTCGCCGCTCTCAGCCGCTGTTACTGCGGCCGTAGGCGTCCTGTTATTGTTCATCATGCGCCCGCTACTCGAGCCTACTCCCACATGAGCTTTCACCCGAACGACGTGGCCCGCCGAGCGAGGATGAGCTCGATGGCGCTCTCGCTCGGGTTCGTATTGCTCGTCGGGGCGTTTTTCAGAACGCAGGTCGTCCAGAACAAGCAGTACGTGATGCAGTCGGAGGAGAACCGGCTGCGTCCCATTCCTCTGCCGGCGCCCCGCGGAATCATCTACGACCGGCACGGGGCGGTGATCGCGGAGAATCTCCCCGCCTACTCGGTATCGATCACGGCGCCGAGCGTTGACAGTCTGCGCAGCGCCCTGGCCCAGTTGGCGCCGACGTTGCAGCTCGGACAGAACGACATCAACAACGCCATCCGCCGCTATCGGCGCGCTCCGACGAGACCCACCGTCATTCTTCCCGACGCGTCCATCGACATCGTGTCGGTGCTCGAGGAACACCGTCTCGATTTTCCGCGGCTGATCATCCAGTCGGTTCCGAAGAGATACTATCCCGACGGACCGATGGTGGCATCGTTCGTTGGCTACACTGGAGAGATCACCGAATCCGATCTCAACGATCCGAAGTACTCGACCTACAAGCCTGGACAGGAGATCGGCAAAGCGGGCCTCGAGAAACAGTACGAAGCGATTCTACACGGCAAGGAAGGCGTCCGCTTCGACGAAGTTGATGCGAGGGGCAGGCCAGTGCGCGGAGAAGGACCGCGACCCGATTTGAATCCTGTTGGCGCGCCTCCGCTCTACACGAACATCGATCTCGATCTACAGAAGTTCATTGTTGGCATCTTCGCCGATTCGTTGCAGGGCGGGGCGATTGCCATCGATCCGAATACAGGTGAGGTCCTCGGTCTCTACAGCGCTCCCACTCTACAGCGCTCCCAGCTGGGACCCGAACAAGTTTACCGGCGGGATTCCTGTCGAGTATTACAAGCAGCTCCTGGAAGACAAGCGCCGTCCCCTCGTCAACAAGGCCATTCAAGGCACGTATCCGCCCGGCTCGACGTTCAAGCTCGCTACTTCGATTATCGCGCTGCAGGAGGGCGTCGTCGGGGTGAAAGAGCACATGCCGGTACCATGCACCGGCGGCTACCAGTTCGGCAACCGCTACTTCCGCTGCTGGGAGAAAAAGGGCCACGGCTCGCTCGATCTCGAGGGCGCGATCAAGCATTCGTGCGACACGTACTTCTATCAGCTTGGCTTGAAGATCGGACTCGCCAGATACATCGCCGGCGGGATCAGGCTCACCATGCGGGACAAGTCCGGCATCGATCTGCCGGAGGAGACCCAGGCTCGTTTCCCGTACGCGATCGACTACTACAACAAGAAGTACGGTGTGCGCGGATGGAGCAATGCAGAGACGCTGAACCTCGCGATCGGGCAGGGCTCAAACTCTCAGACGGTAGTCAACATGGCGAAGCTCTATAGCGCCTTCGCCACCAAGGGTCAGGCGCCGAGGCCGGAGATCGCTCACCTGGTGCCGCAACGGAAGCAGGTATTTCAGTTGAGCGAGATACAGGACTCGGTGGTGCTGGAGGGTCTCAAAGCGGTTCTCGAAGCGGGCGGTACCGCCGGAGCATCCGCGATTGAGGGCCTCACACTCGCCGGCAAGACCGGCACCGCGCAGAACACTGGCGGAGCCGATCATGGCTGGTTCGTCGGATTCGCTCCTGCTGACAAACCCAAAATCGTCGTCGCGGTATTGCTGGAATTTGGTCTTCACGGATCACGCGCAGCGCACATCGCGTCCGCAATCATCGGCCATTACCTGAAGGTTGGGCCAATAAAAGCAACGATGGACGAAGGATGATGAGCCGTCCGATTGTCTCGGACGTGCGTCTCCTCGCCGCGGCCGTCATTCTCTCCGTGTTCGGTGTCGCGATGGTCTACTCCGCGGGGCAGACCGACACACCAACCGCGGTCGCCAGTCTCTACAAGTCGCAGATCGTCTGGCTGTTGATCGGGATGGGCTTCGCTTACGCGGTCGGCCATTCCTCGGTCCGATTCATCGAGTGGATGACGACCCCGCTGTATCTGTTCTCGATTTTTCTGCTGGGGCTCACCCTCGTGATCGGGAAAGGAGCCGGCACCGCGGCGAGCACAAAGAGCTGGCTCGCGATCGGTAGCCATCGCATCGGTCAGCCCTCCGAGATCGCGAAGGTGACGGTGGTTCTCATGCTTGCGAAGGTGCTCTCCAACCAGAGGGAAACGCCCAAGTCGCTGCTCGATCTCTGGAAGCCGGCGATCGTCGTCGGCATCCCGTGGGCGATAATCATGCTTCAGCCCGACCTGGGCACCGGCATCGTTTTCATCGGAATCTTCTTCGCGATGCTGTTCTGGGCTGGTGTGGCGTGGCCGCTTCTCATTCTGATCGCCAGTCCGGCGATCAGTCTCATTCTCTCTTTCAGCGTCGGCTTGTGGGGCGCGTGGTTCTTCATCCTGCTCGCGCTCGTTCTCTGGTACCGGCCATACCTGATCGAAGGAATCGTTCTGATGGTGCTGAACGTCGCCACCGGCGTCATCGCGCCGATGATGTGGGAAAAGCT
>WNFP01003622.1_pt1 | contig 12432 bp, 9 predicted proteins | sample 5400201 | NCBI WGS metagenome assembly WNFP01 (sample SAMN13153355, study PRJNA577476) | soil metagenome | isolation source: 115 cm saprolite under Madrone tree | place: USA:California | collected 2016-06-14
AGGGGCGCCGGCTATGAAGTTGTGGATTATGGCGACTGCGCCCCGCGCCTCTTCGCTAGCGACGAAGAACACCGGCGCGCCCGCAATTTGACGGAAATCGTCGCCGGCCTCAACGATTTGAAGACGCACGCGGAACTCGCGGTGAAAAGCGGTGCGCTGGTTCTGGTCCTGGGCGGTGACTGCGCTCAGGTCATCGGCTTGCTCACCGGTGCGCGGCGCTACTACAGGCACGTGAATCTTCTCTGGTTCGATCGCGACGCGGATCTGAATACTCCGGCAAGCACTCCTTCCGGCCGCATCGACGGTATGGTTGTGGCCCACATCATCGGCCAGGGTGCGCCGGAGCTGGTGCGCTTCTGGAGCGAGGCGCCGCTGGTGCGCGAGCCGGATGTTACCCTCTTCGGACTCGAGAGGCTCGATCCACCGGAGCAGGAGTTCCTCAGCAAATCGCCGATGCGACATATGGGCGCCGCGGATATCCAATTCAAAGGCGGCAGCAAAGCGGCGCGCGAAGCGCTGGCGCAAGTGCACGCCGACGCGCGCGAGTTCGTTCTCCATCTCGATACCGATGTGATCGCGGAGGAAGATTTTCCTGCGGTGAACGTGCCGGGCAGCGGCGGCATGCGCTTCGACGACGTCCGCGCATCCTTCTTGGAGTTTGTGAAACACAAGAACCTGCTGGGTCTCGATGTGGCGCAGTACAACCCCGACAAAGATCCCGGCGGGAGCGGCGCAAAGAAGCTCGTCGATCTGCTCGTCGAAGCGCTTTCTGCTCGCCTCGAAGCGCTGGCCGCAGCCGCAACCGAGTCCGCCACGGGTTCGGAAGAAGTCTCCCCATCTGGAACGGCCGCGTAGTCCTTCCGCTTTCCATTTCGAATAACAAGAATCCAGTGTGCAGTTTAGGAAACGGCTGCAGCACGTTTGCGCAGATACCGCGCGAGGCCGAGGAACGAGAGATTCAGGCCGGCGCTGAAGGCGTAATGCTCGGCTTCACCGGCAGAGAGATGCTGAGCGATTTCGGCACACGTGGCGGACATGAAGGAATCCATCGCGGCGGACTCGCTGGCGGCGCTGCGCAGGATCTCCGCAGTGAGCGCGGCCCAGCGATGCAGCCGTTCACGGAACAAAACGATGTGTTCGGAAGGATCATCGGAATAACCGAAATGGGTGAGGAAGAGCCGCGCTGGCTTGCGCTCCAGGATGGCGGCGAAGGAAGTATCCCAGATGCCGAGATCGATGTCCGGCGGAGGAGTAGCGGGCATGACGAAGGAATTTCCCTCGATGCGCACGCCCGCCGTATCGCCGACGAAGGCAACGCCTTCCGTCTTGTCGAAGTAGCTGACGTGGTGCGAAGCGTGGCCCGGCGTGTAGACGACCTCGAGTTGGCGCAAGCCGAGCGTGAGATTTTCTCCTCCCTCGAGGATGCGCAAATTTTCCGCCGGAACGGAAAGAGTTTCGCCGAATAGACGCTGCAGATCGTTGGGCCAGAGCCGCTGGGCGCTGGCGAGGAGTTTGGACGGATCAATCATGTGCGGCGCGCCGTTCTTGTGTACGTAGACTGCAAGCCGTGGATTTTCGCGGACGAGGGAGCCGGTAGCGCCGGCGTGGTCCAGGTGGATGTGCGTCAGAAGAATGGCGTCGAGATCGCGCACGCCGATGCCACCGGCCTGAAGCTGTTGGTGCAAGGTGCCGAGCGTGGAACCAGGCCCGGGGTCGACCACGGCGCGGTGGCCGTCTGACTCGAGTAGCGCGGCAGCAATGGAACGCGGCCGTCCCATCCAGAGGTTGTCGAGTGTGGCGATCGAGTTCATAAGAAGAGAAGTGTAGCGCAGGATCGGAAAGTTGACAGTTGGCAGTTGAAAGCAGCGCCAAGGAACGCCGCGACGCATGAGCCGTGCTCTGTGATTCGTGACTTCGTGCGACCGCTGAAACCATGCGGCCAAGTAGCCTGCCCGGGGTGCTAGGAAGTAGTTGCACCGAAAGCGAATTGTGGAATAACCTTACTGCGCCGCGTCCTTTTGCTTCTTCAGATTTCTCCCTTGGTCGGACAGGGGTGTGGGGAGATGTGGGTGCCTGCGGAGGAAGGAGCAACAAGTTCAAGAGCTGCGATACGCCCAACGGGGCCCGCCAAGAGCAGCGAGCGGTCAGCAGGCGGGCGCGTAAACCAAACGGGATTAGCTGGATAAAGCTCAGGAGGAATGAGATGGGTAATTGGTGTGCAGCACTGGCGATGAGCGCGCTTTTGGCTTTGCCGCTGTGCGCTCAGCAAAAGAGCGGCGGAACGGGCGACGATGCTACGAACGTGGCAACGGCCGCGGGAAAGAGCGCGCCTTCCAGCAAGGCCGCGGGGAGCAGCAAAGCGGCGGCGGTGAAGGGTGTATTCGCGTTGCCTGCGGCGCCGCAGCCTGCCCCCTTCCCGGGACCGGCAGCAGTTGCCGCGGACACGCGGACGCCAGGCCAGCTGGTGCCCCGGTACGAAATCGCCGGAATGTATGACTACATCAATTTCGCGCCTGGCGACCCTTTTGCGAATTTCAACACCCATGGCGGGTCAGCTTCGTTCACCTACAACGCGTCAAAGTGGCTGGGACTTACCGGCGAGTTGGCCGGTTACGATTTCAAACGCAATCTCTTCCCCCTAACCGGCAGCAACATAGATACGAACGGCAGTCTGATCACCTATCTGTTCGGTCCGCGGCTGAACTTGCGCAAGTTTGACCACTTCGTTCCCTTCGGCGAGTTCCTGGTCGGCGGAGCCAACGGTGGCATCGAACTGGTGGGGGTAAGTTCGCAGAGCGCCTTCGCGATGGCCGCGGGTGGCGGCGTCGACATGGTCCTGACCAAGAACCTCGCTTGGCGCGTGGCTCAGTTGGACTACCTCATGACCAGTTTCTCGGGCCCCGCGGTTACGGCCACCGGGCGCCAGAATAACTTCCGCGCTGGTACCGGCCTGGTGCTGCGGTTCGGGATTCCGAATCCACCGCCTCCGCCGAACCACCCGCCAGTGGCGGCGTGCTCGGTGAGCCCGGCGTCGGTGTATGCCGGCTCGGGCGACTTCGCGGCCGTGCACGTGAACGCCAGCGACTCGGACAACGATCCACTGACCTACAGCTACACGGCGACGGGCGGCGCGGTGGAGGGCACTGGCCCGGAAGCGCGCTGGAATTCGTCTGGCGTTGGCGTTGGTTCTTACACTGTCACCGTAAAAGTGGATGACGGGAAGGGCGGGACGGCATCCTGTGCGGCGGACATTAAGGTCGAAGAAAAGCCCAATCATCCGCCGACGGCGACGCTCTCCATCGAGCGCAGCCCGATTCTGCCGGGCGAGCGCACCGGCGTCACTTGCAACGGCAGCGACCCGGACAACGATCCGCTTACCTACAGCTACACGACGACGGGTGGACAGATTGTGGGGAGCGGTTCGAATGTTCAATTTGATTCCACCGGCCTTCAGCCCGGCACGTACACCGTGAAGTGCGCGGTGAACGACGGCCGCGGCGGCGCCGCCGATGCTACCGGTAACTTGGAAGTGAAGGAGCCTCCGCAGATCAAGCAACTGGAAGCCAAGCTGGCGCTGCACAGCATCTATTTCCCGACGCTGCAGCCCACCGTGGCGAAGCCAATGGGAGGGTTGCAGCCCAGCCAGGCAGCGACGCTGGATGCGCTGGCAAGCGATTTTCTCCAGTATCTGAAATACCGGCCGGACGCCCGCTTGATTCTCGAGGGCCACGCGGACATTCGTGGGGCCAAAGACTTCAACGTCAAACTCTCCGAGCGGCGCGTCGAGCGCACTAAGAGCTACCTGGTGGACAAGGGCGTACCCGCGGACCATCTCGAGACTCGGGCGTTTGGCTTCGAAAAGAACATGACCTCCGAAGAAGTACAGAAGTTGATCGAAGCCGATCCGGACCTGAGCCCGGCCGAAAAACAGAAGATTCTGAAAAACCTGCTGACCGTGCGCCTGGCCAACAACCGTCGCGTCGACGTCACTCTGAGCACTACCGGTGAACAGTCCGTTCGCCGCTTCCCCTTCAGTGCCAAGGACGCCTTGACGCTGCTTAGCCGGAGCGGCGGTGAAACAACCAAAAAGAAGACGACAGCTCCAGCGCCGGCGAAGAAGGCCAAGCCGTAGCGGCCAAGGCGTGGCAGAAGGCCATCCTCGCCGGGAGCGGTTCGTAACTCCTGGCGAGTGAAGTCAAAAACAAACGAGATCGAACAGGCGGGCTCTTCGAGAACGATTCGAGGAGCCCGCTTCCTTTGGGGAGGGCTTTTGGCTTGTTCTCACTTCGCCTCTTCCCAAATTGGGATGGGTTAGGCGGGAAAATGGGGACTGGGTCCCAAACTAGGACTTGCCAAGTAGGTTGTGATTTAACCGAATGTATTGATTTATGAATAGATTCAGATGGGTTTCCTGAAACGAAACGCATAATCCGCTGACGGGATTCTGGGGAATACGGAGCTCCTGCTGGCAGAGGTTCACAAGAAAAAGGACGGCAAACTCCCGCACGGCGGAGAACTGCGCCTCGAAACGATCGCCGCGCTGGCCGTGTGCTTGCGGGAAACCGTGCGCCGGCTGAGCCAGGAATGGGAAGCGCGGCAGCACGCCGTGCACCGAGCGGAAGAAAGTCCAACTCAGAAATCAGAAATCAAATCAGACTGAACCTGCCCGTACAACTTTTCGAGAACTGCAAGTTGAGAACCAAAAACCAAAAGCTAAAAACTTAGAACTTAAAACTAAGAACTTAAAACTAAGAACCGAAAACGAACTCTCGTGTCCGCAGGGCGGCGACCGTGTGCCGATTGTTTTGACTAGCGGGCGGCGGCGGAGGATGCCGCGAAGAAAGAGAGGACGCGGCGGCGGAATTCTTCGGGCTGGAAACCCAGCGCGGCGGTGTGGAAGGCGCGAGGGACGACCCAAAGCTGCCTGGGGCCACGGGCGGCGGAGTAGATCATTTCCGAATGGCGGCAGGGCAACGCCACATCCATCTCGTCGCAAATGAGCAGGACGGGAAAGGCGCGGGAGGCGACGGCTCTTACCGGCGAGACCTCGGCCACAGGAAAACCCGCGAGTTTTTCGTCGCGATACAGCAGCGTCCAGGTGCCGGGAGCAAAAAGAGTCTTGCCGAGCCAAGGATATTTTCTCAGTCCGGCGTAGTCATAGGCAGCTTCGCGAAGATTTGCGAAAGAGGCTTCGGCGACGACGGCTTCGATGCGGGGATCGGCGGCCGCGGATTGCAGCACGATGCCGGCGCCCATCGATTCGCCGAGAGCAAAGAGATGTTTGGGTTGTTCGTTCGATTCGAGAGCGTCGATGATGGCGCGCGTGTCGTTGCGTTCGAGCCAGCCGTAGGTGGCGATGGGGCCGCCGCTCGCGCCGTGGGCGCGGGCGTCCATCATGACGACGCTGTAGCCGGAGCGCAGCAGGAATTCTGAATGACTAACGATTCCTATGCGATTGTCAGCGACCCCGTGGAAGAGCAGGACCCAGTTGCCGTTGGGGTTTTTCGGGCGGACCTTCCAACCTCGGAGAAGCACTCCATCTTGTGCGCGAACCTGGAAATCTTTGCGGCTTGCCCCGGTAGTGGCGAAGGAGGCATCGGCTTCGCGGATGAGATCCGGAGTCAACTCGCGGCGAATGGGATGGAGGAACGCAGGGCCGGCGAACCATCCGGCCACAGCCGCCAGCAGCGGCGGGAAGATTAATAAAATCAGAGCGATGCGAAGGAAACGGCGGCGCATGGGTGGATATCCAAAGATACGAGAAGGTGGTCGATAACGTTCGGGCGATGCTTCAGAATTGTGCCCAGCCGACACGGGTACCCCCCTGTTCTCTGCGAAAGAGTGCGGAATCTATTGAAAATAAAAGAGTTAATTCTTGCGAGATGCAAAAAAGTGCCAAGGAGTGCTCAAGAATATCAAACAAAAGGACTTACCATCTTGCGCTATTTGAATTGAGAGCGCAATGGTACGCAAGTACATGAAAACGAAAGCTTTGTTCCAGGGAAGGATGCTTCAGACGGTTGGATTGCCCGAGGGATGGCGTAAATCAACGCGTCAAGAAGCACTCCACGACTGTTACCGGAGTCAAGAGGGTGGGAGAGTTAGAATTGGGCCAGTCTCCGATCACTTGATTTATCGCCCACTGAGACCGGGGCAGGGATCACGCGACCAGGGCGGTGCAGCCAAGCAACTACCCGATGGGACACATAGGGACCAGGAACCACCTGAACCGAGATGATTTGACAGTATCGGCGCAGCACCCTACGATCTTTCCGGGGATAAATCACCTACTTATGAGCTCTGCCCCAACCAAAGAGAGAGGCAATTTGAGCAGGAGCTGGGGACAGGCCCCGTTGCTCCTTGCAATTCTTGCGCTGTCGCTGATAGCCGCCGATACGCCAACTACAGTTGGCACCGCCGACGAGCAACGCTTTCTGACCGACATTAAATCACTGACCGCTCCAGCAATGGAGGGCCGCGGCGACGGCGCCAAGGGCCTCACTCGAGCAGCGCACCTCATCGAACAGCGCTACAAGTCCCTCGGCCTCCAACCTGCTGGCAAGAACGGTTTCTTCCAGCCCTTCGACGTTATCACCGGCCGACACCTCAGATCGGGGAATCGCCTTCAAGAAGCTCCCCACCTGGAGGACGCCTCCGCTGAGCCTAGGAATTACAAGCTCCTTGAAGAGTTCATCCCGCTGAGCTTTTCTGCCAACGGTTCGGTGGATGCTCCACTGGTCTTCGCGGGCTATGGGATCACTGCTCCGGAGTCTTCGTACGACGATTATCAAGGGCTCGACGCCAAAGGCAAAATCGTCCTCGCTCTGCGGGGTGAGCCTGGCTCCCTATCGGCAAAGTCCACGGAGGGCGGCCACTCGCCGCACGAGTGGGTCATTTCCAAAGCGATAAACGCCAAGAATCACGGCGCCGCCGCAATCATCGTCGTCAACGGAAAACTCCCCAACGGAGAAGAGGATGTTCTGCCGCGGTTTGGCGAAGTAGAAGGCCCCGAAGACGCGGGAATCCTCTGCCTGCAAGTGAAGAATTCCACCGCCGATAACTGGCTTCGAAACCAGGGAATGATTCTCAGCGAAGTCCAAACAGAAGCTGGCGGCGCCCTCCACGCTGGCGGCTCGCTCAGCAGCAATTCGACAAGATCAATTCTTTCCCTTACTGTGGACATCGAACGAATTCACGCCACCGTCAACAACGTCCTGGCCTATCTTCCCGGAAAAACCGGCGAATACGTCATCCTCGGCGCCCATTACGACCATCTCGGCCGCGGCGAAGCTCATTCGATGGCTCCTTCACAGATCGGCCAAATCCATCCCGGCGCGGATGACAATGCCTCCGGCACCGCGGGGGTCCTCGAACTCGCCCGCCTTTTTGCCCCGCTCAAAGGCCAGCTCCAACGAGGCATTCTTTTCGCGAACTTCGCCGGCGAAGAGCTAGGCCTGCTCGGCTCCGCCGAATGGGTCAAGAATCCCACTCTGCCGCTCGACAAAGCTGTCGCCATGCTCAATATGGACATGATCGGCCGCATCAAAGACGACAAGGTTTACATCGGCGGCCTTGGCACCGGGACGACCTTCCAACCCATCCTCGATCAAGCCGAATCCAACACCACCTTCAAGTACGAAAACTCTCCCGGCGGCTACTCCTCCAGCGACCACACTTCCTTCGTCACCAAACGCATTCCCGTCCTTTTCTTTTTCTCTGGTCTCCATAGCGACTATCACAAACCATCGGACACCTGGGAAAAAATCAACGCCGCTGGGGCCGCCCATCTGCTCGATCTGGTCTCCAACGTCGCCTTGCGCATCGACACCGCTCCGGATCGCCCCACCTACGTCGCCGTCGAAAATGCCAATCCCCATGCAGGCACGCCGAGCGGGGGCGGTGGCGGCTACGGGCCATACTTCGGCTCTATCCCCGACTTCGGACAAACCGAAAATGGAGTGCGCTTTTCCGATGTAAAGCCCGGTTCTCCCGCCGCCAAGGCAGGCTTCCAAGCCGGAGACGTGCTCATCCAATTTGGCGACAAACCCATCAAGAATCTCTACGATTTCACCGACGCACTGCGCCGTAGCAAAGTCGGCGACACCGTCCAAGTCACCGTCTCGCGCGACGGCAAGCCTGTCACCGCCGCTGTCACTCTGGAGCAGCGGAGATAGGCAGGGAGACGAAATGATAGGTTCAATAATCCGAAGAAGCGCGGATGGGTTGTCTTTGTCATTCGTCCTTGCCGCCTCCGTGCTCGGATGCCGGTTGATGGGAGACCCGACTCCGCCGCCACCGCCACCGCAGTCAACCTCCGGCCCTCTGACTGTCCCGGAAGAGGCAAAGCATCTGAGAAACGTGCGGCAGCTCACTTTCGGCGGCCAAAGTGCCGAAGCCTATTTCTCCCTCGACGACAAATATCTGATTTTTCAGCACCAAGGCGAAGGCGTTCCCTGCGACCAAATTTACACGATTGCCGTGGACACGCCCGACGGAAAGCCCGCGACACCCAAGCTCGTAAGCACCGGCAAGGGCCGCACCACTTGCGCCTATTTCTTTCCCTCCGGCGACCGCGTCCTCTTCTCCTCGACTCACGCAGCAAGCCCGGACTGTCCGCCGAAGCCCGATTACTCCCATGGCTACGTCTGGCCGATTTACGATAGCTATCAAATCTATACGGCCAAGCCGGATGGCAGTGATGTGAAGCAGCTAACCCGCGCGCACGGCTACAATGCCGAGTCCACCATCACGCGGGACGGCAAGCACATCGTCTTCACTTCCACGCGCAATGGCGACCTCGACATCTACACCATGAATGCCGACGGCTCCAACGTGAAGCAGCTCACCAACGAGCGGGGTTACGACGGCGGCCCCTTCTGGTCTTACGATGGCAAGAAAATCGTCTACCGCGCCGAGCATCCCAATACGCCCGAGGAAATCTCCGACTACAAGGATCTGCTTTCAAAAGGTCTGATCCGACCGGGCAATCTGGAAATCTGGGTTATGAACGCGGATGGTTCGAACAAGCACCAGGTGACACGCAACGGCGCCGCGAATTTCGCGCCCTATTGGCATCCCGACGGAAAACGCATCGTCTTCGCGTCGAACATGGCCGATCCGAAGAACGGCCGCGATTTTGATCTCTACCTGATCAACGAAGACGGCAGTGGCCTCGAGCGCATCACCTACGCACCCGATTTCGACGCCTTCCCGATGTTCTCTTCCGACGGCAAGCGGCTCGTGTGGGCGTCCAATCGCAACGGCAAAGCCCCGCATGAGACCAATCTCTTCCTCGCCGATTGGTCCGAGTGACGATCGAGCGGCTCGCGGCTCTTACGCTTCTACTTGGGGGTTGTGACGAGCTTGCCGGCGGGGGCGGCGCGCTGCTCCGCTCGCCTTTCTTGTTCTACGTGCTGGGTGTACTCGGCAATCTGGTCATCGATCTCTTTGATTTCCCGGGCGAGGTGAAAATTTTGCGGATCCTTTGCGTACGTCTCGAATAGCAAGTTCCTCTTGGCTTTCAAATCGTCGCGTTTTTTCTTCCAAACACCTGCGGCAGCAACCATGGGTTTAGCCTCGCGACCAGTATGCGCCTTTTTACGGTTTGCCGATACAGGCACGAAGGGATGTGAAAGGGATGTGCTTAGATTTGTACGCTGTCCGTTTTCGGGCTCGGTAATACGGAATTGCGCAAAAAGGCACACGGCCCTATCGGCAAGCTCGGGGCAAGCAGGAATGGCTGTGTCAAAAACTCGAAAAGCGGTCAGGGTTGAAAAGAGAGCGCAACGGCGGCGCGCCCTTTCAAGGAAGCAGAAGAAGATCAGGAGCGGAAGAGGACGGATTCGCGCTGGAACATTTTGATGGCGATGAAGAGGGCGGCGGCGGCATAGACGCAGGTAGAGGCAAAGATCACCGCGATGTAATTCCAGTGATAGGTGCCGGCGACGAGTTCTTTGCAGAGAAGGCTGACATTGAGGATGGGAATGAGCGAAAGCTGGGGAGTGAGTTCGACGCCGGGAAGCATGGCGGCGATGGCGGGGAAGATGACGAGGAAAGTCATCGGCGTGAGATAACTCTGAGCCTCTTTGTAAGTCTTGGCGAAGAGCGCGATGGTCATCAAGGTGGCGGAGAATAGCACGGCAACGGGGAGGGCCATGAGGAAGACGGAAATCACCGTCTTGGGGCCGAGCTTGAGGAGGAATTCGGCAGCAGCAGCGCGGCCGCCGGCAGATTGGGACGTGTAGTGACCTAAGACGGAGAACGAAACGCCCATCGACAAAACGGAGAGAGCGGCCGTGCCCAGCGCCGCAGTGAGGATCAGAAAGAATTTGCCAAGGACGAGATGCATTCGGGAGATGGGACTGGAGAGAATGGTTTCCATAGTGCCGCGTTCTTTTTCGCCGGCCGTAAGGTCCATGGCGGGATACATGGCGCCGGTCATGCACAGAAGGATGACCATATAGCCGATGATGCCGCCAAAAGCAGCTCCGCTAACTTTTTCCGGAGGAGCGACGTTTTCCCTGTTGACCTCAAACGGTTTGAGCACGGTTTCCGCGAGGTTCTTCGCAGCAAGACGCTCCTTCACCACTTTGTCGCGATATTCCTTCATGTATGATTCGATCTTATCGGTCGCAAATTCAGATTTCATTTCTCCTTGATAGTTGAAGATTTTGACGGTGTCTGATTTCTGCTGAGCCACGTCGGCTTGAAAACCAGCGGGAATCTCCACAGCGGCACGGATTTCCTTGTTGATGATCTGGTCTTTCCAGCCAGATGTCTCCGGGACAATTTCGATTTTGTCGAGCTTCTTGAGCCCTTCTACGACGGCAGGAGAATCTTCGCCGCCACGAAGCATGACTTTGGGAGTCTCTTCCTTGGCCTTGCCGACCAGGGCGACAGCGAGCGAGCCAAAGCCTACGCTAAGAACGGGGAAGAGCAAGAGAGGTACGAGAATCGTGGAGATGAGCGTGCGGCGGTCGCGGACGGCCTCAGTGAGTTCCTTGCGATAGACGATGCCTACGTTGCGCAGGGACATGTCAGTTGGCCTCCTCTGCGGCGAAGTGGGGCGTGACGACTTTAACGAAGATTTCCTCGAGGTCATGCTCGGCATATTTATCGCGGAGTTGCGCGAGTGTACCTTCGACAAGGAGCTTGCCAGACTGGATGATACCGATGGTGTCGCAGAGCTTTTCGACTTCGGACATGATGTGGCTGGAGAAGATGACGGTTTTGCCACTGTTACGGCATTCCCGGATGAAGGCGGTGATGGTGCGGGCGGTCATAACGTCGAGGCCGCCCGTGGGCTCGTCGAAAATCATGACCGGGGGGTCGTGGACGAGAGTGCGGGCGATGGAAGTTTTCTGCTGCATGCCGGTGGAGAGCTTGTCACAGCGGCGGTCGCGGAAGCCGTTCATGTCCAGACGGATGAATATGGCATCAACGCGCTTTTTGAGGGTGGCTTCGTCTAAGCCATTGAGGCGGCCAAAGTATTCGACAAATTCCTGGGCGGTGAGCCTGCGATAGAGAGCGGTGGCGGTGGAAAGGAAGCCGACATTGGCGCGCACTTTTTCCGGTTGCTCAACGATGTCGTGGCCGCAGACGACGGCGGTACCGTCAGTGGGCTCGAGGATGGTAGCGAGCATGCGGAGGGTAGTGGTTTTGCCGGCGCCGTTGGCGCCGAGGAGGCCATAAATCTTCCCGGGCTGGCAGGTGAAGCTTACGTTATCGACGGCGCGGATTTCACCGCGCTTTTTGTCAAGGAAGCGCTTGGACAGGCCACGAGCCTCAATCATCGGTAGGATCCCTCACTGGGAGTTCGTAGGACAGGGCACAGAGCGTTCACAGTGTACTACGCGGGGAGCGGCGGATTGTTACAGGGAGGGAAAGGGGAAGTGGATAGGGATTAGGGAATAGGGAAATGAAGAAAACGCGGATTGCAGCCCGATATGGTGGCTTCGAAATGCATGAATTGGGTATGGGAGTTCAGCCTTTGTGACAGATGGGGCACTGTTTGGCATCAAATCGATCGGGAGAGACGCGGAACATATTGTTGCACTGGATGCAGACCCGATGGATGACAGGACTGATGACGGCGCCGGGCTGGATTGGTTTGGCCAAACCACCCGAAGGTGGAGCGGCGGTTTTCTCAGGGATGCTCTCAGCAGACATGAACGGATTCTAGCACGCCGAGGTCAGCCGTCTATAGGAAACTGACGCCATCCCGGGGATGCAGGGGCGCATCTCTTAGATGCGGGAGCTGCTCGATTGGGAAAATCGGTCAAGCATGAACAGGATAAGCAACGAATGTGGAGAAAGCCGCGCTGCTCTTGGTAGAATGAAGTACCTTGGCGCCTTCCTGACTGGGGTCAAGCAAGCCACGGACAAGTGAGAGAAACGCTGCGCCGGAGGGATGCGTCCTTGCGCCTTGCGGAG
>WNFP01003624.1_pt1 | contig 12429 bp, 13 predicted proteins | sample 5400201 | NCBI WGS metagenome assembly WNFP01 (sample SAMN13153355, study PRJNA577476) | soil metagenome | isolation source: 115 cm saprolite under Madrone tree | place: USA:California | collected 2016-06-14
TTGGTGGAGGTATCTCCCACGGCTGATGGCCGCGATGAAAACGTAGTACAGAGGTAGTATCAGTTGTGGCGAACGGCGGCAAAAGCCGAATAAACAGTGAAGGAAAACTGAGGAAGTGACGCTCCGGATTTCACTGCAACTCACTAGCTTTCCTCGGTTTAGCTTAGCTCCGGCGAATTCTGATTAAAATACTCTGCTGGCTGTTAACCGAAGGGTTGCTAGTTCGAATCTAGCCCGGGGAGCCAATCTCTTTGTCATCAATCGTTTGACCGGGGATCAGAAGGCATTTCTGCCCTGCCGAATGTGTTGCAAACCCAGTTTTTGATTGTTGCGAACTTCTTTATCGTCAATCGGTTGCTGTTTGGGTAGAGCATGCGGTTCTGGACCGAAGGTTCCTGAGGGAGAGGCCTAACGACTGCCCTGCAAAGATGCGCTGCGTAAGCGCGAAGAGATTTGTATCAACACAGGTCATAAATATTTCTTCGTTCCGCACTCACGTAGGTCTTTCATCTGATAGAGATCTTGCTTCGGCAAGCCAGTACCGGATCGGCGGGATCGAACTCATCGGATCGAGCCGCCGCTGTTTTGTACCAATGGTCAATACGAATTGAAGAACCTTGAATTGTTGCTTAGCCTGCAGCTCGGAAGTTACCGCTGTGCCGTGAAGATGTCGATCCAAAGCTCGAGCGTCTGATCGTGCCATTCGATCTTTCCAATGAGATTGTGACGTAGCTCGTTCTTGTATCGGTCGCGGAGCACTTGGGCGTCGAGCTTCTGGGAACGGAACAAATAATCGGCGTCATCCCTGTCTTTCGGGCTGGCTCGCTCGAGTTTGGACAAGATGCAGTCGTAGGCGTCAGGAACGAGGATTTTGAGGCGCTTGAATTGTCCTGACGCCATCTCGCTCAGACGGGTTGTGTAGTCTTCCGGCAAATTCGCCACACCGACGCGGTGAAGCCAAACTTTGTGCTTCCCGTGCAGAGCAGAACCTTGTCCGGCCATGGCATCAAGATCGAGATTCGGGGGAATCGCCGTGTAGTAGTCGATATCGCCTGTGGTGCGAGGCAGGCCGTAGAAAAGGGACAATACGAATCCGCCGATGCAATGGAGTTCAACCGGTTCTGTGAGCATATCGTCCAGCTCGGAGAGGAACTCCTTCCACGGCGAAGGAAGTGCGTGGGTTTCCTGATCAACCGGCATACGGCACGTGTTCCGGCTTCATATCACTGAGCAAGTTCCAATGAACGGCGTCATTGGTGCGATTGGTTCTCAGCCATTGGGTTTCCCTTTCCGTGCGCGGCGGCCGAAAGAAGTAATCCTCCTTTGCGAGGCGACTGTCGTCGAGCAGTCCCTCAAACTGTTTCAATTCATCCGTTTTGGAGGATGCGTTCAGCCTGTCAGCCGCGTGCCGCGCCAAGGAGACGACAAATCCAAGACGATTCTGGAGATTGAATTTCCGTGCATTCTCAAGAAGCCAAGAGTTTAGTTCGGCAGAGTTTGCCGCTACCCAAGGCAGGGCTTCCGCCACGCGTGCATCCAGGCTTTTCTGGCCCAACGCAGTCAGAAGAAACTCGTTAGGGTGCTTTTTGGGTGTGTGCGAGCGCAGATATCTGAATCCCGGATAATCAAGTGTAGAGAGACCTTCCGCCAAATGCTGATCGCTTGTCTCGAAAAGAGCAAATTCGTTTGTTACCGGCAGAGAGGTCGGCGAGAGCCCGTACACAGAGGCGGCGCGACGAACGAGATGAGGCGTGAGTCGCCGCTTACCGTGCTCCAGATAATTCAAATATGCCTGGGTAACACCCAACCGCGCCGCCGCCTGCCGTTGCGTCCAGCCTTTGGCGAGCCTAGCAGAGCGGAATTCGTGAGCTTTCATATGCACGTTGATAACATGATTGTTATCATTTGTCAAGATAGAACGAACTTTCGATCCTGGCTGCGTTATCGCTCCAAAGAAAGCCCCAGTTTTCAATGAGTTAGAAGCCCTGGTGGGTTCGCAGCCGTGCTCCGACGCAAACCCGTCGCGGGATCAGCCATTGAGGGCCTTAGAACGCGCAAGAAATACTGAATATTGGGGGGCGGGTAGCCAGAAAATACTCAGGGTTGTCCTAATAGGCCTATGCGCCAGCGTTTGACCGCTGGGTCGCCGGCGAACACGGAACGGTTGCTGCGATGCACGTCTTTCTAGTGTTGTGGGTGATAGCTACGCTGGTCAATCTATGGGTTGGCGTACACAAACCGGGATACTCGGTTCGGGGCGAAGCGCCCAACGCTATGTTGTAGTTCGTGGGCAATTGCAACCATCGTGTCGACTAGCGCCTCATCGGGATTCTTGGTTTAGATGCTTCCGTGGCGCCAATCCAGCCAAGCATCCGGGTATTTGGACTTGCCGCTCCACTTCGTGAAGTACGGGCCAATGTTTGCAGCAGGCGAAAGGTCGGCATCCTTGTCGATGTAGGCGAGTCATTCTCCCTTTGATGTCGTGCCCCGATTCTGACCAGTCCTTCCCACGCGTAGTATGCAAGTCGTAGCCCATCCGCGTCCCTCCTGCCGAATAGGACCGTTACCGATCATTTTACTTCTTGCCCTTTCCGGTTCTCTCTTTAGCAATTCGCGGCAAGCGGAGGAGTAACTACGGAGTGTGGCAAAGAATAAGTCAGAATGATCGCAGTGGCGGCGAAGTTCTGGATAGTCTCACCGTGGCGAATAAGGGTCGACAAGCCTCACAAGGAGGCTGAGGATGTCCGAGGCATTGTTTAGGCGAAATGCAAGTGTCGACAACCGGCTCGAGACACTGGACCATCTGGAAGGCTGTCCAAAACGGCGGGACTTCTCCATAGGCCCGGCAAAGAAGCTAGCGCGAGTCGATGTATTGTCGTGCCTTACAGGTACACGAACAACGTGACCGTGCTGTACCGGGAACGAGTCGCCGACTTGAAGGCCAGTGACCATGAACATGACCGAAGCTGAAAACAAAGCATTGGCGATTTACGAGCTGATCCGATCATCAAGTGCGGATCGGCCTTTTGCTTTCGACAGCATGGAACAGCTGCGAAGAGAAACAGCGGCGTGGAAAGAAAGGAACCCGGGGCTATCGGAATTGAGCCGCGCTGAACCGGAGGTGCTGCTCGCATTTTTGAATCAATCGTTCGACTGGATGAACGCTGAAGCGCGAATCGACAATTTCCGTGTTGTGCACACCCTCTCCGATGCGACTGTGTACGTCCTGACCGAGGCTCCCAAGCCACTGCCGACAGAACTCGTTTACTGTCTGGTTCACGAATACCGCCAACAAATGTCATCAATGGCGCTCGTCTACTTTCCTTTTCAGTATTTTCTTTCAGTCGTAACAGCGGGCCAAGTCACCGATGAGATACGCGCGGAGCTACGAAGGCTGTCCTTGTATTTCGCCCCCAGCCCGACGGGGAAAATCAGCGAAACGACGCAGGCAATCAGCATGCGCATCGCGGAATTGACCCGCGTAGAAGGCGAGGAACAGCTCAATCCAGGGCGTGGTCCCTGGTCACAGATTGTGTTCGATGAGCTGAAGGCCAAAGACGAGATCACGCGCGCAGGCTGGGAGGGCTTGCTAGAGCACTCCCGCTCTCTGGAGCAGACGGTTCCCGGGGCAAAGTGGAAGAAGAGGGCGTCCGAGCTCATCGCCGTGTTAGGAGCAGCCGAAGTAGAAGCGACGATGCTGCGATGGCTGACACACGGGCCGACGCCGGGACAGCCGTCGGAAGCGAGAGCTCCGATTGAGGATTCAGCGTATCAAAAAGGGGTAGTTTGGTGCCTGGCAATGAGCAACACGCGCGACAATGCGCTGGCCATCGCGGAATTCGGCATCGCCTGCCTGCGTAAGATCCCGATGCTTGGCGCAGTCTCGCAAAAGGTCGGGTTCGCCTGCGTGCAAGCGCTTGGCTCAATGGAATGCGCTGAGGCTATTTCGCAGTTGACGCGCCTGCGGGCGAAGGCGAAATACTCGGTGGCTCGACGGTTGACCGAAAAATCTCTGCAGCAAGCAGCGGAGCGAAGCGGCCTGACAGTGCAGGCACTCGAAGACATCTCCGTCGACAGTTATGGTCTCGATGCAGATGGTACGGCGGAGATCGTGATCCGCGATGCAAAAGCGACGGTACGTTTGTGCGAGGACGGGCGCGTTGCAGTGGCTTGGCACAATGCAGACGGAAAGGTAATGAAGTCCGCTCCTTCGCACATCAAAAAGGCATTTCTGAAGGAAATGCGTTCGGTCGCGTCGCTTGCGAAGGAAGTCGAACACGCGTATCTCGCACAGCGGACCCGGCTGGAATCATCGTTCCTGCGGGCCAGCGGCATGCCGGCGAGCCATTGGCGGAAATATTTCATCGAACATCCACTCCTCGGTTTTCTCGGGCGCAGGTTGATCTGGATATTCAGTAATAATCAAGGCTGGGAGAAGTCAGGGATCTGGTGGAACAACCAAGTCGTCAACGCATCAGGAGATCCGGTCGATCTGGCCAAGGCCGAAAAAGTGAGGCTATGGCATCCGCTGTCATCCGACGCTGAGGAAGTTCGCTATTGGCGCGAACGCATCTTTGCTTCGAAGATTCGCCAACCCTTTCGGCAAGCATTTCGCGAGTTTTATCAGATCACCGATGCCGAACGAGAAACGAAGATGCACTCGAATCGCTTTGCCGGAATCTTGATGCGGCAGCACCAATTCGCCAGCTTGTGCCGCGTTCGAGGTTGGGACTACCGCCTGATGGGCTCGGGCTTCGATGGCGCCAATGTTCCCTCGAAGAAACTCGCTCCGTGGGACATGCACGTGGAGTTCTATGTCGACTTGCCGTCCGATCGGGACGATTCGCTGCGAGAATCGGCTCTTGGAGAACAATCGGGAACAGGAATCAACCTCTTCGTCGGTTCTGACCAGCTACGCTTTTACCGTAACGGACGTGAAGTTGCCATCGATGAAGTTCCCGCCATTGTGTATTCCGAAGCGATGCGCGACGCTGATCTCTTCACCAGCGTTTGCGCGGTTGGCGATGATGAAACCTGGTCGGACCAGGGTAACCGTGGCACAGGGTTTTTCAGTGAGCGATTTCATGGGCAAGATGCCTCGTCCATCATTGCGCTACGAGCGGAAGTGCTCTCGCGCGTTTTGCCGCGGACTGCCATCCACGAACGCTGCAAAGTCCCAGAGACCTGGCTCGAAGTGCGCGGAAATCTGGGAACGTATCGCATCGCTCTGGGCTGGGACGGGGCAGCGCTGGTGACGGACACGGGGATGCGTTGGCTGAAGATCCCGCGCAAACTGTTGGACGCAGTCTCCCTTGACCTGATCGATGTTCCAATCGAATTGGACTACCGGACCGAGACAATTTTGCGCAAGGCTTACGTGCTGGCAGACGATTGGAAGATTGACTCTCCAGAGTTGGTGCGGCAGTTGATGCCTGACTGAGGGGCGCGAGTCTGCGTTACATGTCTTTTCGACGGCGCGATCTGGAGATGAAATCGACTTGAATGCGTGGAACTCCGACGTGTTGTGGCGATTCGAGTACGGCGATCTTGCCGAGGGGGCGCTCTGCTGACGCGCACAGTGTTGGAGCCGATCGTCGGTTGAACAGGCCGATCGCAAACTCCTGATCTATATCATCGTTCGCAAGCGGTTCGAGTACCTCCCGGACTGCCTCCGGCGACCCGGGCTCGCCGGCGACATGAGACCGACTACGGTGGATTTAGACCGGGAGTCGTATTTAAGAACTTTGCCCCGAGACGGAGATTTGAGGCGTCATACCAGTGTCATACGAATTGTGATGAATGGCGGCAAAAAGTGAATAAAGACCGCAAAGGGAAGGTGAATCTGACTAACTCCCATTTAGCTAGAACTTGCTGATTCCCGTCGATTTGTCTCGGCTCCGGCACAATTGTGATTAAATCAAGCACAAGGCTGTTAACCGAAGGGTTGCTAGTTCGAATCTAGCCCGGGGAGCCAAAACTCTTTGGCTTCAATCAATTACAGAGTGTGAGTAGAGCATTCGAACCGTTTGGTTCGCACCCGAATGCTCGGCCAAGCCGACAGTTAGTTAGTTGAGCGCGCCTGCCTCGTGAGCAGGAGTGCTCCGCAAACGCGCAAGCCAGCGGCGGGCGTAGGCGGTTGGCAGGCGCTTTCTCTCTAAAGTTCCGCCAAGGCGCGATGAACAAGACTAATGGCGATCGATCCTTCACCCACGGCGGCGGCCACGCGCTTCACGTTACCCGACCGAACGTCCCCAACTGCAAAAACGTCGGGTAGGCTCGTTTCCAGCATTTGTGGAGGACGGGCCAGCGGCCAAACCGGTGTCTCCGTTGCAGCATCCAGATCCCGCCCTGTGAGGATGAAGCCCTTATTATCGAGGGCAAGGCAACCACTCAGCCAATCGGTCCTGGGGGAAGCTCCTGCCATTATGAACACGTGGCGGATTTTATTGGTAGAAGTCTCTCCACTGGCGTTGGAACGCCAGGTGGCACGCTCCAAGTGCGCATCGCCCTCGAGATCCACGATTTCGGTTTTGAAGTGCAGTTCGATTGCGGGGTTCTCTTCGATGCGTTGGATCAGGTAGCGTGACATTGTGTCTGACAACTGACCTGACCGCACCAGCATGTGTACCTTGCTTGCGGTCTGTGAGAGGAACACTGCTGCTTGTCCGGCAGAATTTCCTCCACCAACCACGACGATATCTTCTTGTTCGCACAACTGAGACTCCATATACGTCGCGCCATAGTAGATTCCCTGCCCCTCAAACTTCTCGAGATTGGGAATTCGCGGTTTGTTGTACTGTGCCCCGGTAGATATGACAATTGAGCGTGCTGCGAGCCTGATGCCATTGTCGAGCACCACCTTGTAGGGACGCCTATCGCAATCGAGCCGGGCTACGCCATGCGCGAGCATCATTTTGGCTCCGAATTTCTCTGCTTGAGTAATAGCCCGTGTCGCCAGTTCGAGCCCGGAAACTCCAGTCGGAAAACCAAGGTAATTTTCAATCTTCGAGCTTGATCCAGCCTGCCCGCCGGGAGCGGCAATCTCGACGACTAGCGTGTCCAGGCCTTCGGAAGCTGCGTAAACAGCGGCTGCCAAACCGGACGGTCCGGCGCCGACAATAATCAAATCGCGAAGCTGCGATTCGTCGATACCGCTGTTGAATCCGAGACCGTCCGCCAATTTTTGGACGGTTGGGTTGCGCAAGACGCCGTGCTTATTACAAATGACCACGGGGATTTCATTGAGCTTTATCTCAAAACGGTCCAAAAGTTCCTGCGATGTCTTGTCCGTGTCAAGATCCACATACGTGTAGGGATGTCCACTCCGGCTTAGAAACTCGCGCAGCTGCAGTGTCTTGGCCGAGTAACGCGAACCCATCAGAATGAAGTTGCCCTGCCCGCGCCTGATCAGCTCAAGCCGTCTTAGTATGAAAGCCCTCATGAAAATCTCACTGAGTTCAGCATCCTTCGCGATGAGCGAGCGCAATCCATCGCCAGTCAGTTCCAGGAATTCGCCAGGTTCTGTGGTCCGACCGAGGACCAGGCAGCGGTGCCCGGAGATCATGGTCATCTCGCCGGTGAACTCGCCCAGGGCGTGGGTCGCAACGAGACGCTCGCCCGCAAGATCAGGCTGCACGATCTCCATAGCGCCCGAAAGCAGGACGAAAAATGGGACATTCGTGTCACCAGGCTCAAACAGGATTTCACCCCTCTGCACTTGTCGGACTTTGCCGATCGGCAGAACGCGGTCGATTTGAGCTGCGGTCAAGACTGGAAAAGCTTGCGTGCTGGCATCAAGCGCGCTGGGTATTAAACCGGGGCTTAAAGAAGAGAACATTGTTCCCCCAGAGGCTGTTTAGGCGTCGCAAACATTAGACCACGGATGTGACCGTTTGGCTTCACCACGTCTTTGCGAGTGCGGGGCACCTCGGCACCATTCGTCGCTGCTTTTTCAGTGCAAAGACTGTGCCAGTCACAGTGTCTCTCGCATCCGACGACAACAGCTACGTCACTTCGGACCCCGGGGCGCATACCGTCGGCGCCGTTTTTTTCTTGTTCACTGTTGAAATCAGGCGACTTCATCAGGCCGGCAACAACCATTATTTCCTTCAAGAACGTTGCCATAACCCTGACGGCCACCCAAATTTGTAGGGGCTCATCCATGGGCGGTATCGCGGTTTGTCCTATGCGTCCGCTAAAACGAGACAAACTGCTCATGTGAATCGACAGGAAGTGTGCACTCAAAGGAGCTTTCTCGTCATGAGGAGGCCGGAGTTTCGAATGGATGCTGATTTCGGACCTTATAGCCGTTTAAAAATCGTGGCGCCGACTAACAAGCAACGCGCACAAGTACAGGACCAACGACACACCCAGACTGTAAAGCATGCCACTCCACGGAATGGAACCACCAAGGAAATAATTGCCGCTCCGACTGACAGCGTCCTCTCCGCTCATGGTATCGAGTACGCTTAGCCAGTGGAGCGACCTCGCACGCACGACGAAGAAGTACGTGCCCACAAGACATAAACCCACTACCGGCCCTGTGAACTCTCCGCCGAAGAGCGAGGAAAGGAGAAAGCCCAGACAAAAGAACACCGCTCCGGCAACAACCATCAGCAGAGCAAACAATACAATCTGCCCGACAGGATAATGTTCATGAACGGCTGGCGAGAGTGTAGGAACCAATAAAGCAGGCCCTATCCCGAGCGCCAAAATCTCCGCCATACCCACTAATAGACGCGAAAGAAGCAACTCCGAGCGTTCAATGGGTAGAGACAAAGTATACGAAATTGTTCCTACCGTCTTTTCCCACTGTAAGCCTCCGAAACTCAGAAGTACGGCTGCAGCGATCCAAAAACCCTGAAAATAATAATTGAACAGGGCGAGCCAAATATATTCCGTATACCCAGTGACCAGACGTTCTGGATATTGAATGGCTTCTCCCCTACGAAACCCGGGGCTCGTCAAAACTACGTAAACAACGAGCGTACTGAGCCCAATAAGTGCCCAAAGGAATCGTTGACGACTTTCGTGCCACGACCTCTCAAGGAGAGCTACCCACCGCCCTCGAGGCGCATACGGAATGAACTCAAAACTCAAGGCGTCTCCCTTGCCTCGCAGCTAGTCCCAGGAACAACGCTGTTAGTAGACAGACCATTGCTATCGCAAGCCAAGGTACATCGCGCCACGTCAGTAACCAAGCTCCCGCCATTACGTGAGCGATGTCGATTTTCCTTGCCCAAGACACTCTTCGCGCCCACTCCTGAAGAACTAAATAAGGAACCGCCAGCATCGCAAACGTCACGACTAGGGGAGTATATTCCCCTCGCAAAATCAAAGACAGAAAGGCAGCGAGTCCCACGAAAACCGAACCAACTCCCGCCATAAGCAAACCGTGCGCGAAGCCCTGCCCTATTGGGTAGGACTGTCCCACGGAAACCGACGCAATCGGCACGACAACAGCGGGAATCCAAGCCAATACGGTCGTCTCAAGAAACGCGATTAAGACCCGAGATATGAGCCACCGATTTCGCGTCACCGGCAGGCTGAGACTAAAAGCTACCGTTCCATTCGCATGCTCACGAAGCAAACCTCCGAAACTAAGCACGATTGCCAACAGGACCCACAGATTCTGAAGACGAAAATCAAAGAGAAAATGCCAGATGTAAAATCTATAGTCGCTAACTCCAAGAGGTAACCATAGCGGTTTGATAGCGTGCGGGTCTTGCAACGCAACCTGCCACTGCGGAATGAGGATTGGGTGTAAACGAACAAAAAGAATCGAAAGTGCGGTCACAGCTATAGCCCCACAGATAAAACGCCAGCGGGATTCAACCCAAGCTTTGTATAAAAGCATCACCGACTCGCCTTGACTGTCTCGAGGAAAATCTCTTTGAGCGTCAGCGGCGCCACTTCGACGCTGACTGCCTTCATCTCGTAAGCGCGGTCCATTACGGCATCCACGTTATGGCTCACGATCATCGACACCGTGGATCCGTCTACATAGATGCGTTCCACGCCATCTAGTTCGAAGTCGCAGTTCTGAACGGGACAATGAATTACAGCCTGAACTTGGCGATATTCGTCTTTTATGCGATCCAATGGAGAATCGAGGACCAACTTTCCCTTGTGAATCATCAGAATGTGGTCCGCAATCTGTTCGACTTCCGCGATCTGATGCGAAGAAAAGAAGACAGTTGCCCCCTCTGAGGCGAGGGATACGACGATTTGAAGAACCATTTCCGTTGCAACGGGGTCGAGGCCCTCCGTTGGCTCATCAAGAATGAAGAATTCGCTCCCTCTCGCAAATGCGAGAAGCAGCGCTAGCTTGGTACGCATTCCCTTGGAGAGTTTCCGAATCTTGCAGCCAAGTGGGAGGTCGAGTCGCCGCAACAAGTCACTTTCTCTATCCTCACGCCACCCAGGAAAGAACGACTTCGTGAAGCGTAGAATCTGGCGCACCGTCATGTAGTCGTAGAGACGTTTGTCTTCCGCAACGAATGCCACGCGCTGTCGAATGCGCACACTTTCAGCCTCGTCGTCAATGCGAAGACCGAGAATGTGTCCCGAGCCCTGACTCGGCCGCATCATTCCCAAGAGCATGCGCAGAGTTGTGGTCTTGCCGGCCCCATTTTGTCCCAGGAAGGCACATATAGAACCCTTCCTTACGCGTAGGTTCAGGCCACTCACAGCTTCAAAGTGACCGAAGCGTTTCGAGAGTTTCTCGGTTTCCAATATCGTGTCCATTTACCGTCTCCCTGCCACCAGTTCGTGTGCAGCCGTTTCGGCTTCCACAAGTCGTCGGATCTCGTCTTCTTCCAGACCTATGGCTTTCAACTGTCTAACAAGAGTTCGCACAAGTTTCTGGGCTGATCTCATCCGGTCGGTTCGCACTCGTTCACGCCACGCTTCGGCTACAAATGCTCCGAGCCCGTGACGAATTTCGATCGCTCCTTCGCTTTCTAGATCGCGATACACACGAGCCACCGTGTGGGGATTGATGACGAGGGTTTCCGCAAGGGACCGAATGCTGGGCAGTTGGGTCGCCGCCGCTAGCGCTCCGGTTTCGATCGCGTGACGAATCTGCTCCTCAATCTGCAAATAGATCGGAATGCCGGAGGCCGGATTGGGCTTACGGAACACTGTGGCACTTATGTAGTACAGCGCTACAGCGCTGTCAAGCGCAAAATGTGGTCGGACGGGCCATCGTGAACGCTCCCCACAAGCAGTCCCCACGGACGTCGCTCGTATGGGCGGTTCTCGTGAACAGTTTCAGGACACCAGGGCAGGCGCAGGGTGCACCTGACGCTCTATCTCGGAGATCTTGCCAGAACGCCTTGTAACTTCCAGATCAAAGAAATTTTGGAGGTTCAGCCAGAACTCGGCGTTCGTGCTGAAGTAGCGTGCCAAGCGCAGCGCAGTTTCCGCCGTGATTCGGCGCCGCTCGTGTACTATTTCGCCGATGCGAGTAGCAGGCACGTGCAGTTCGAGTGCAAGCCTGTTGACTGTCAGGCCGAGCGGCTTCATAAAGTCCTCACGGAGGACTTCACCCGGATGCACAGGAGGCATTAACCCTTCCGACTTGCTCATATTTATCTTTTCTTCCCACTAGTGACAGTCGACGCTTTCCACATCGTGGCAATGGCCCTCACGCCAGACAAAACAGATTCGCCATTGATCATTGATCCGAATCGAGTGCTGCCCTTTCCGATTGCCTCGCAATGCTTCCAACTGATTTCCAGGCGGCGAAGCCAAAACGCGCAGCTCCGTCGCAGCGTGAAGTTGGAGCAATTTCCGCAGGGCGACCCGCTCGATGGAGCGGAACCGCCTGCTGTGATGATAGTGAAAGAGATCCTCAGTTTCCTTCGAGCCAAAGCTCTGAATCACACGCGCAGAATACTACGCCACGCGTTATACGTCAAGCAACAGATGGGCTCATTATCAGGTGTCATGCGAATGGTGAGAGAACCACGAACTTTCCCCTGGCACTTCGACAAGAGTAATCGTATCCTTCCTGTCGAAGCCAAAGGGGAGCAAGTGTCGCCACAACGCATCGATCTTCCGCAAGGCACCCTCGACCTCCTCATCCTCCGCACTCTTGCGCTAGAGCCTCAGCACGGTTGGGCCATCTCCGAGCGCGTTCAACAGATTTCCAGCGACGTTCTCCAAATTCAGCAAGGCTCTTTGTATCCCGCCCTTCACCGCCTCGAACGTCGAGGCTGGATTAAAGCCCGCTGGGGTGCCTCCGAAAACAATCGCCGCGCCAAATACTACGAGCTCACCCACAGTGGCCGCAAACAACTCCGATCCGAAACCACGGCTTGGCGCAAACTAACCACTGCGGTAGACCAAATCCTCGAGACCGCCTAGGAAGCACCCATGCTCACCGATCTCCTTTTCCGCCTCCGCGCCATTTTCCAGCGTAAGAAG
>WNFP01003627.1_pt1 | contig 12420 bp, 12 predicted proteins | sample 5400201 | NCBI WGS metagenome assembly WNFP01 (sample SAMN13153355, study PRJNA577476) | soil metagenome | isolation source: 115 cm saprolite under Madrone tree | place: USA:California | collected 2016-06-14
CGCATACACTTTATGAAAACCAAGCTCGCGCGCGAACCCCCGCACGATCTCGAATGGCGAGTGGGATATGGCAAGAAGAAAATATCCTTTTTTCCGGAGCGTTTTTACAAGTTCACGCGTATATCGATATACACGGTTTTTATGAAATTCGACAACACGCTCTGCGATGGCTGCGAGCCGCTTGCGTTCGATACCTTTGATATGTTTATCAAAAGCGTGGATGACAGCCCAAATATAATCGTCATAAGGACCCTCGCGATCAATCCATCTGCGATATTCGCGGGCATAGCTCCGCTCGATGTCTTTGGGGAATAATCCCGCCGCGACAAGCGCGTCGACAAGCTCAATCAAAAGACTTGACCGAAAAACAGTCCCATCAATATCGAACACGGCCACACGACGTGCCTTGGTTTTCATAAGTTCAGTATACTCATCTATTCGCAAACTGTGAATGTTATAATAAATCAATGGAATCAAAATTCGAGAAGATATTTAGCCCGATAAGCCTGTTTGCCATCAATATCGCGATCATCCTCCTTGCGGAATATACGGGTGGCGGGAGATACTTCTCCGACACCGGACTGATCCATATCATCACCATTTTCTTCGTGCTTCTTGGGGTTGCACGCCTTTTCCATCATTATTACAGCTCTGACCCCATTCTTGAACGTTTTCTGCGCGCAGCTTCTCTCGCGCTTGTGACCTTTGCGTTCTCGGATGTTATCGGACTCATTCCTACTCCGAATTCCGGCGTCGCGTTCGCGAATACCCTGAACTTTTTTTTAATCAGCATCCTCATCATCGCGATGGGCACCGAGTTCATCATTAAAATCGTTGAACGCCGGTCGTATACTTTCACATGGATTCTTTCCATTGCTATCGCCGGAATTCTCGGATGGGTATTCATACTCTTCCACAACCAGCAGCTTGCGGATTTCGGCCCGCAGGATAAGACACTCTATCTTTATGCCGCAGCAATGATTGTAACCGGAACGTTCGGAGCATTCCGCCTCTATACCCTTAAAAAAATGATTCCCATAGCTTCCGAATTCCTTGACCACCTGATGGGATCGTTCATTATCATCAGCGCTTCGATCGTTCCGAGTATTTTCTATAAGCTTGCAGAAATAAATCTTGGCATCCCCCGATACCAGCTTGACTACCTGAGCCACTTCGCCTATTATGCCGGGCTTTCAATCATGTTCCTCGCTTTTACGAAGCTTTCCCAACTCTCGGGCCTTTACCAGCAGCAGAAAGAAGCGAAGAGCTAAATATTTTTTAGAAAATAAAAAATGACCGTTCTCGGTCAGCGAGGTCGCTTCCGACCGTTTTTCTTCCCTAAGGATTGGAGGATGACCCATCTGAAATCGTCTTCGGTTTCAATTTCCCTGCCAGTCGGCGTTTGGAATGTAACCACCTCTGCGTTAAATGGGATATAGCGTCGTGCCCCACGAAGTTTTGTTTTACCAACAAAACTTTCGAGAGAGCTTTCCACTATGCCAACATCTCGATTCGCGGCATGAATCACCGTGCCATTTCCCGTCGCGATACCCACATGCCCCACTCCGTTGCAAGGATCATCCAAAAAGTAATCAATTGCGCCGGAAACGAACACCACGTCCCCAGAAACAAGCTTTTCTAATTGAATGACTCTGCCATATTGACGCTGTTGGATGGATCTTCTTGGCAACCATATGCCACGTTTCCCATAAAGCCATTTGATGAGGCTGGAACAATCCACAATATGCGGAGCTTCGTGCAGTCTAGCGCCGCGGCGATGTTGTGAGTAGCCAATGCACCCTCTTGCGAGCGCCATAAGATCAACGTCTATTACGCTAAAGCCTTTAGCAATAAGCACAGCAAGTGCTTCATCTTGAGAGACGGGTAACCCAAGGGTTTTAAAATTAACCCCACAGCGATCACCCACTGCGCGATATTTCAAATTTGACCTCCTTGCCTAGATGCTGGACTTAAGATAAAAGAAAAACTTAACTAAGTCAATCTATTACTTTAGAAAAAAGATTTCTAAAGAACCGAAGCCTACCAAGACAGTATCCCGAGGAGCCATGCTGTGCCATAGATCACCGGCACGAATCCGATAATCCAGAGCCAGAACCAGTTCTTTGATTTGGGCTGTTGATATGGCTGCGTGTCACCGATACGTTCATTACCGGCTTTATCAACCGCCTTGATCTGCACGACACCTTTCAAAGACTGGTCTTGCAGTACATACGGACTCTCTGTCTCTTTCCATTGCGTGGAAGTGGACTCCTTCGGGCCTTCCGCCACTTCATATCGGTCAAGCCCCGATTGCTTATCCACGGTTGAAAACACAGCAAAATATTTGCCGTCAAAAATGGATTTATCCTGATGGATTTCAACCGTGAATTTTTCTGGGGCTATCTTATCGTTTTTTATGATGTCAGTCCATGAATTCACTTGAGGCTTCCCGGTATTTGCAAGCGTAAGTATGGCATCCTGAGTGCTCAGTTGTGCTTCAGTGCCCTCGCCGTCGTTCAAGAGTACCTTTGAAGTATTGAGGATACTTACTTTCGCATCGACGGGTACATTTTTTAGATTTGCCGGGACATGGAAGATGAGCTTTGCAATTTCGTTCGTAAGGGTCGAGTCGCCGGGAATTCTGCCACAGTAGCCGCCGGGGACGCCGCCGGAAAGACTGATAACGCCGAAGTCCTGCTTCACAACCGGGTTCGAAATCCAAAGCGTAAAAATCGAATCGCCTCGGCTTACATCCATAGCTTGGATAAGGTCCTTGGGGAATCCGATATCAATTCCCGCGGCATTGATGCATTGACCCTGCGGATCGATCCTGAGGTCAAGCGTCGCGGTTTCTCCCGGCTGAAATGTACTCGAAGCCGGAGCAAAATATAAAAGAGCGGCATAAGCAGGCATGCCGCCCGAAAACAGAAAAAGCGCTGCAAAAGCGGATACGACGGCCGTCCTTTTTCCGGAAACTCTCATACGATTCATTATAACAAAACTCATTTCAAAAGCAGCCCTATCCCGTCCAATTGAAGAGCAGGATGCTAAAGTCGGTCAGATCCACTTTATGGTCGCCGTTCAGGTCGCCTGCCGGTCCGGCAGACCCCCAGTTAAAAAGCAATATGGAAAAATCGACGAGATTCACCTTGCTATCGCCATTCAAATCGGCAAGAAACTTTTTTCCGGTGCTGTCCTGCCCCACATAAAATGAAAGTTCCTGACTGAACGAACTCTGTACGACATTGTCGCCGATTCGGGTTTCAAAATTCGCTTTCACGGTATGAAAATCTTCATCGGCGAGCTGGCTGGTATCAAAATTTATTTTCCATGCTCCGGCATCGCTCGACGTTGTGTTTGTGAGGACTTCCTGATCGGAATGAACATGGGCCACGATACTGATCTGCGGAGCTGATTCCCCGGAAATCACGAGCGTATCGCCTTTTAAGATTTTTCGTTTATCAATGGTGATGGTCGGGGGTAAAAGTGCGCCGGAGATCGTGGTTACTACGCCCGAAACGACGGTTAGAGTCGTTGTGAGCGCCGCCGATTTAAACTTTGACGAATCCTGCGCCCAAAAACCGAATGTTGTAACGCCAGGAGTCACGCTTGTCGTCGTAAAGTAAAAATCCGCTTTCGCGTCCGCTTGCACGATGCCGATCTCTCCCCATCTTTTAGGACGTGGACATCGGAATTTGGATATGCTTTGCCGGTAATAATGACCCGGGTTTCGGTCGGCGCGGTAAAACTGCCACCGGAGAAATTTCCACCACCGCCGCCACCGCCTCCCCCGCCACCGCTCGGTAAATTCTCAATATGGCAATCGGGCGAACAGCGATCGCCTGCTATATTATTTCCATCATCGCACTCTTCGCCGTTAATCGGCTGTACGATTGAATCGCCACAATATGCCCCCCAGGCACTGCATGATGAGTTACACAACCTCCCCTCCGTGGAGCTGCTGTAAGCGCCAGTATTATTACCCGCGCCAGAGTCACAAAACTCATTTCCCGTAACGATGCTGTCGCCGCAAATATCAATACGCACGGTGGTAGTGGCGATATCGGCATACACAGAAAAAACACCGGAGAAAAACGAAAAAATAATGATGGCTCCGGTAATAAATTTTTGCATGGGCGTTAAAAATCTTGCGGGCGGCGGGCAAGTTCCGGCAGATTACCGCCGCACAAACCTATACAAGCGCCTGCCTATCCAGAACACGGCAGTGAGGAGCACGAGTGCGGCAAAAATAATAATCGTTTGTTCGCCATAGGTAAGCCCTATGAATCCAAATCCTTTGTAACCCGGAATCGCCCCATACGGAAGAATACTCAGGTCAAGTTCCCCCTGTCCGGCCACCAGATCGTTGTTATAAATCCTGTAGGATGCTTTATATCCCCCCGGCGTAAGGCGCGTCGGGAGTTCGGTAATGACGTTCTTGATTTCAAACGGATTGATTTTTTCTATGCCACCCAGGTTTTGCGTCGTTTCAAGGATCGGCCCGTCGCTCGAGCTTCGGATATCAAACACGACTTTTGTCGGACTAAAGCGAACATTGCCGGTATTTTCAATCTGCATTGAAAAACGAATCTTGCCGGGGAAAAAGAACATCCACCATTTGTGCCCTTCTTCGAGCGGTGCAATCTCCACGCGGTGAACTTTAAAATCATAAATCTTCTTATCAATCACATTAAAATCAACATCGATCTGCGCGCCGAGAGCGATGCCGACTGTCCCAGGCGTAGGACCGGAGAGCGGTGAGAGAACAACACGAATATTGCCCTTATAATCTTTAAACGAAGCACCTCCGGGAATATTTACAGTCACTATCATCGGAAGCTGATTCTCGCCTTGGTGCATCACAAAGCTCGAGCCCTTATCGATTGATATCCAATCGTCCGCACCCGGAACATCGGTTGTGACATTTACCTGCAGGTCATCCACTGCGTCGCTCCGCGAAAGAACGATGGTCTGCTGATATTTTGAATTGCGTATTAAAGAATCATTTTTTACATAGGGCGGCGTGATTCCAAAACCTGCGAACGCATACTGTGCGCCGAATAAAAAAAATGCGGAATAGACTAGAATAAGTACTGTGCGTTTTTGCATGAGGTGAAGCGCAAAAAAGTATGCGCTACTCTTTACTTATAATAGTAGCCGATTTGGGAACCTATCTCAATACTCTAAGTTCTACCAGGTCTGCGCCGGCGACTTCTGGCCAATAGTGGTGTCTTGACCGGTATAGCTTCCCGCAAGGGTAATAGTCGAGGGAATATTGATACCCCAGAAAGTCGTACCACTCGCAGGAGCGAGGATAATCGTGCTCTTTGGGACATGGAGTCCGAGAAGCGCTCCGGGATTTGTGAGAAGTGATATTGCGGTTGAAGAGGCAAATCCTACGCTCGATGTGGCATATTTCTGCTGGCCTACCGGAACGGTTGATGTGGTACTTACGGAACAACTCGGATAAGTCGTACACATATCGGTTCCAAAAAGCGTGGTATCGAGTCCGACATTGCCATTTGTCGTAACGGTGGTTGTCGGAACAAGCGGATTCGTAAACTGCCCGGGAGATAACCCTCCGAAACTAATTGCGGGGGTATTTAATGTATAGGCGAGAAAGCTTGAAAGTTCATTGCCGATGCTCGCTTCAACAAAGGACGATGTTGCAGCGTTATCATCAGTCGCCTTTACGGATGAGAGCCAGTTCTGCGCGAAGAACTGCGTATCGGTGGCATTTACGCCGTCAGTCGCATCGGCAAGATACTGAAGCGGGAAGGTGCAGGTAAAAGTTGCCGTAGGACTTGAGGAACTGGTGCATGATCCCGCATCTTGCACACAGGTATAATTCCAGGTTGTAGTGCCGACCGCTGAAGGATAGCAGCTGTTCGGATTATAGTTGCCTCCGGCCTGGCAACTCGATTGACCAACCCCGGAACGATAGACGGAAAGCACCGTCGAAGAAACTATAATCTCATTCCCCCCCGAAGCGTTCAAGCAGCTATTGTTATCGCGAACCGTAAACTTTACCTGGAATCCAGTTGTCTGTCCGCCCGGAACCGTGAGCGTAAGATTGCCCGCGCCATTCGTATTCAAAAGTGAAATTGACGATGACGTGATGCTTGGCGCAACGTTGCTTACGGTAAGCACCGAATCAGTTGCTTCCGCGCCGCCTAAAGCGGGGAACGAGTGGTTATCAGTTACAAAACCGAAAGAAGTATAGTTTTGATCCTGAAGCGGAACCGAGAGCGTAGTGTTACAACTCGGATTTGAAGCCGTTGAGCTGCTGGTGCAATACGAACCTGCCGGGCCACAAGCGCTCCCCGTAAAATCATTTGCCTTACAGACAAAAAGCGAAACCGTATCCGCGCCGCCGAACACGTCGGTATCGGACGCAGTCGAGCTCCACGTAACAACCGCGCCAGGGATTGCCGGAGAGTTATCGGTAAACACGGCAAAGGTCGGCCGATGGTTCACGACAAAGGGAGAGTCAGTGGGTGCTGTCCCCTGTTTGAATGTACCGTTACAGGATGGGTTCGAAGCGTTGCCGTCGCAAATCCACCCAACCCACACATTTGCTTCGACATCGGTCGAGGTAGTAGTGTAACTCGCGGTCGCCTGAATCGAGGAAGTGGTAAGAGATGACACCGTCCACTGGCTTCCCGCGCCGCCTGCGCACGTGGGGGCCGAGGCAGAATGCGCAATCGGAGTGCTGGTTGTCTTACAAATCAAGAGATAGTATGGGTCATTATTTGAATCAGTCGCAGTACCGGACCAGCTGACCGGACTTCCTGCGTTTGTAGGAGTCGAGGTAGATGACTCCGGCGCTTCCTGAGCATCAACCGTCCACTGCGGCGGCGTATTTAATACCGTCACGGTGGTCGTCGCGGTATCGGCAAAAATATGCGAGATGCCCGAAGTTAAAATATGGACGGGACCGAAAGAGAAGAAGAGCATGACTCCCCCTCCCAGCACGATCGCGCACAATAATGTTATCCTCCCGTATTCGCTTTTCATTCTAATGTTTTAATTATATCAAATTAGTACACAGAAAAGGCACAAGTTATGCACAAGCGTTTATTGAGAACGCGACCGGCGCGGATTTTATTTTTGGGATAGCGCCACAAGGCCAAAATCGCTTATTTATACCGAATGGCGTCGAGCGGGCTGAGTGCTGCCGCACGGCGTGCGGGGAAAATGCCGGTGAGGAAACCGACGATGGCTGAAAATAAGGTTATGAATCCGAGAAATGTAAGCGGGAACCGGAAGAGTTGGATGGCCACGCCGCCGAAATGACCTGCGGTGATATTTATAAGAAAATTGAAAAAGAATCCGAATCCTACGCCGATGCCCATACCCACGACTCCTCCCAAAAAACCGACTACCATAGCCTCCGAGAGAAACAGAACGCGGATATTCGCCGGAGATGCGCCGATCGTGCGCATAATGCCAATCTCATTCGTACGCTCAAGAAGCGTAACAGTCATGGTGTTAAACATGCCAATCGCGGAAACGATAAGCGCGATGCCGCCGAAGACTGCAAGCACTCCCTGCACGCCCTGGAAAATCTTGTTCGCCTGATCCACCGTTTTCGAAAGCGCGGTTACGGTAAATCCCTGCTTCACGATCGCATCCTGAACGATCTGCAAGTTGGCTGTCTTGTCCACCTTCACTTCGGCCTTCGCATACGAAGCGACCCCGAATTGTTTCGCGAGGTCGGACAAAGGCATGGTCGCAGTGATCGATCCCGCTTCGTTCGTAATCCCCTTCACGATATAATCTTTGTCGAGGGGAACTTCTTGGACTTCGCCGGTATCAGGATTTTTTATGGAAACGCGAAACCTTACTTTTTTGCCTATCACGTCTTTTGCATCTTTGATTTGGAAAAGCTTGAGCGTTGTCTGTCCGAAAACAATTTCATTTCCCGTTCCGGTATCTTTAAACAGCTCGCCATTATCAGCAGTTACTCCGGCATATCTGAAATACGATGCGTTCACGCCCTGCAACGTTACATTGCCGGTTACGTCGCCGAGCGTCATAAGCGCCGAGAAAGTCGCAAGCGGCGAAACATCGACGACATCCGGCAATTGCTTGAACTTGGCAAGCGTTTCATCATTCATTTTAATCGCCGCCGATCCGGGATTCTGCACATTCAAACTCAGAAGCGTATCGCCCAAGATAATTTTTTCGAGTAGCACGCCTTGCAAGCCGAATCCGAGACCGACAAGAAGCACAACTGCCGATGTTCCCACGCCCATGCCCAAAATAGTGAGCCATGTGCGGGCCGGGTTAGTTTTAAACATGCGCGTCGACAATTTTGCAACGTCTTGTATTCTCATTCATTCAATAATACCATCTTCCCCTTACGTTTTCAGCGATATCGACGCTTTATTGATTTTTCACGAACTCTATAATACCTTTATATGAGCTCTTGCATATGAATAATATAGGAGAGAATAGTGATCCGAATAGTTCTCCAAAAAACCTACAAGAAGAAATTACTGAGTGCTACGCTTATTGGCGTGCGACACATTGGAACTCCGGAAGAATACCGGCTCATAAGGCGGGAGATCGATGAGGCTCTGTTTGGCCGCAAACTTATCTTCGCGGAAGGCATTTGGGACAACCCTACCCTTCCCCTGCGAAGCAAGAACGCCATTCGAATAAACGCATTGTTTAATGACACAGTAGTTTCTGAGTCGCATAAGTACCAAGCACAAAATGAAAGCTTGGTTACGCAAGAAGCTAATCTTCAGCTGCCTGCTTCGACAAAACTTGCGGATGTGAGTCGCCAGCTGGAGGCTAATTTCCTTGATGCCCAAGGAATACGCGTTCCCTGGTGGCTCTACGAATGGACCCTGTTCATTCAAAAGGATCCTCAAAGATCGAAAATCCTTTGCGCGATTATGCATTCAAGACTTATGCAGCGATACGGTGCCTCTTTTGTAGAAAAGCTCTCGGTGTACGCGGGCAAGAGATTTCATATCCTGTGGCGAAAGACGCTCGCAATATCCCTTGCATTTCGAGATGATATGGCTGTACAGATGATACGCGCCATGGGGGGCGATAAAAAAAGCTTCATCCTTATCTATGGAGAGAGCCATTTACCCGGACTCACGAAATTCCTCGAGGCAGAGGGATGGAAAAAACAAACATAGGCGCAGCGGACATATACCGCTGCGCCTTTTTATTTTCTATAAATGCACTCCTTGGCCGACGAGTTTCTCGAGATAGCGCGAGATAGCGCGGCCTTCGCGCGGTGAAAATCCCCCGCCCTTCTTCTCGGGGACTGCCACAAGGCGCTCTTTAAAATCCTCCATAGTAATAAATCCCGCAATGCGGCTCGCAATATTTTCATCCAGCCATACAACCTGCCTCTCGTCGGGATCGCATTCGCACTCGACAACAAGACTCTTCCGCACGTCCTCCACCCGCTTTAATTGCTTGGGTGAAGTATATTTTTCCTGCAAGCGCTTGCGATATTGCCTGATTTCCCGCGCCAAATCAAGAATGCTCTGGACCTTCTGATACGCCTGTTCCGCCCTGACAGCACTGAACTCCAATCCGCCCTTCGCGAGCGGAATCGTCAGAAACGAAGTGAATTTTTCTTTTGTGATCATGCCTTTGATCATCATCTCGATCATTTCTTCTACTTTTTCGAGTTGATCAAAACCCATCTCCTGCGTAAGATAATTCGCAATCGATTTCACTTTGAGCTCTTCGATCGAAGCATACGGATAAATGCGCGCGAGCTTTTCAATCTCCGTGAGTATCGTAGTACCGGGCTTGATAGGCTTGATCTGTTTTTTTTCCGGGTTCACCACTTCGCGTTCCACACCTCCGTCTTTCATAAAATAAATCCGATGTGCGTACGGCAAAAATTTGGCATCGTGCGTAACAAGGATGATCGTCTTCTTATCTTTCATGTTAATCTCTTCGAGCGTGTTCATAACTTCATCGGAAGATACCGAGTCGAGGTTCCCGACGGGCTCATCGGCCAAAAGAATTTCCGGATTGTTGATAAGCGAACGTGCCACGGCGATGCGTTGCATCTGCCCGCCGGAAAGATTCGTCGAGAGCTTGTGCGCTTGCTTTTCGACACCAAAACGCTTGAGGAGCTTCATTGCCCTGATTTCACGCTCTGCGGGAGGGATACCCGCAAAAATAAGCGGCAGGCTTACATTGTCCATCACGGAAAGCGACGGAATGAGATTGAACGACTGATAGATGATGCCGATCGTGGACTGTTGAAAGTGCACCATTTGCTCCGAATTATATTTGTATACATTGTCGCCTTTGATCAGCAATTCGCCGGAGGTGGGTTCTAAAATTCCCAAAATACTATAGAGCAATGTCGACTTGCCGCAGCCGGAAGGACCGAAAAGAATGATGTATTCTTCCGGAAAAATATCGAGCGATTCGCCGCGGAGTGCTTTGTATTCATTCGCCTGGCCGGCGTTATACGTCACTTTTATTTCTTTGACCCTGATGATAGGTTCCATATTGCGATTTATTTCCCAATATTTTTAATCCAACCGAAAGTCCCCTGGAAGTTCTCAAGAATGATATCAATAATGCTCTTCTGCTGATCGGGGGTGAAGAGCACAAAATCTTCCGATTTGCTCTTGTTCTCATTCCGATCCCGGCATTCGACCCAAAACTTATATACCGTGGACGGAGCGAACTCCGTAATGACCTGCGTATGCTTCAGCTCGAATCCTGTTTCTATCGAAAGCGACTGGGCGTTTTCGGCGCTCACCGCAAGTCCCTCGCCATAGAACAGCTGGCATGCCGAAAGCTCATCCGTGTCCCAGCTCACGATAGTCTGTACTTTAACATCCGTGCCCGGATACAGCGTGGATTCGTTCGCCACGTTCGATATGATCGGCGGCGTATCATCTTTCGTCGTTGTAAATCGCACCGGCTGACCCGCGATTTCGTCGCCGCTCTGCGTCCGCGCCTTAATGACCGCTTCGTATGGACTCCGAAACTTCAAATCGGGAAGGCGGATGGTATGCGTGAGTTGAAATGACGGATCGCCGATGGACTTGGTTTCTTTTGTGCCGAGATTCGTATACTCCACAAGCGCACCTGCGGGAACCTGCGTGGACCAAACAAGCGTCGCGGAATCCTGCTCGACTTTCTGGAGATGGATGCCAAAAATCTGCGGCAGGATCGACTTGGTGATGAACGTCAAATCGTCAGTGTGAGCTTCGGGGCCGACACTCGGCTTCGAGGATATCTGGAAATGATACACCGTGGACGGCGTGAGGCCGTACAGCGTTACCGCGTGTTTCATTGTGTAATTTCCCGCATCGCCCTCGGTACGGCTATAGCTTCCGCCCGATTGATATTGCCCTTCCGCCGCGAAATTAATGACCGAATTTGCTTCTTTGTCAGTATCCCAACTCAAAGTGGCCTGATCGGTCGCAACATCAATATGCGGCTCGCCCAGAATGCGCGGCGGAGTGAGTTCTGCTTCGCCCTGTGCCTGCACTTTTTGTGCAATAATCTCAAGCGCTTTCGGATCGGTTACCTTGCTCAATATCTCGGATACTTTTTCCGTAAGGAGTCGCTGATCAGCATTTTGAATCGCGGAGAGTCCCGGAATCGGCTGGGTTCCCGGAGTGGTAAATTGGTATGTCGCGGAAAAACTGCGATTTCCCACGGCATCCGCCGAACTCACGCGAAAGAAATACGCCGTTGCGGGCTCGAGGTCCGGCAAGATCACCTGATGAGTCGTTGCTGAAGGATTTGGGTCTTTCGCGGTACCAAGGCCCTTGCTGATGCCAAACGTAACAACCGAGTCGGAATTCGAATCCGTTGTCCAGTTGATCAGGGTTGAAGATGCCTGAAGATCCGTAACCGTAACTTTTGAAATCTGGGGAGGAGTTACTGATTGCGCCTCCGAAATATTTTTGGCGTACAATGTCGCGCCAAGAATGCCCCCCGCAATTAAGGAAAAAATTGCGAAAAAAATATGTGTCCGCGAAGGTTGTGGCATGATTATTCCCTCTTATTGTAGCAAATAACCTGACGCGGCGACTCTTTGCAGGTTAGTGTGGGTCCGGGGAGTTTTATTTTACGGCCACGGAAGCGAATTCTCTACGCCGATAAACGTGTTCACTCCCGAATAAGTTCCGACGGGCTGGGTGCTTGGAATTTGCACTCCCCAGAAAACGGTTGATGTCGCCGGAGTGGTGGTGGAAATAGTTTTCGGAATGGCCACATTCACCGTTGCCCCGGGACTCGTGGTAAGTGCGGTTCCCAAAGTAAAGCTCACGCTCGAAGTGGCGTATCTTTGCTGTCCTACCGGTATCGAGTTCGCGCCGGAAGTCATGTTCACGCCAAATGTTGTGACATTCAGAGATGCGTTCCCGGTCGAAGTCACGACCACGAACTGGCCGAGGTTTGTGCTGC
>WNFP01004632.1_pt1 | contig 12415 bp, 16 predicted proteins | sample 5400201 | NCBI WGS metagenome assembly WNFP01 (sample SAMN13153355, study PRJNA577476) | soil metagenome | isolation source: 115 cm saprolite under Madrone tree | place: USA:California | collected 2016-06-14
GGCGGATTCAGTTAGTGCGCAGGCCACTGCGGCCAGTCGCTCCATCGCTGAGCGATCCGCGGGAAGGCCCCGCAACGGTCCTCACAAAAAATGGACCGGAGCTACCGCCAAGCCAGGAGACCGGCGAAGTTCGCAGCCGCGCGATTCATCCATCGCACAGGTCAACCTTCAACTCCCGCGCGAGAGGGAGCGGAGGACAAAATGAAAACGTCTCTTCTTCGTACTGCCTTTCTTCTCATCGCAGTCTCTGTACTCAGCTTTTCCTTGCAAGCACAAACCAATCCACCTGAAGCGCATCTTTCCGGACGGCTCACAGATCTTTCCGGCTACGGCATCGGCACTGTCAAAGTCACCGCGCAACTTGAAGACAACGCCAACACTCGCATCTCGTCGGCGATTTCCAGCGCTGACGGCGCCTATCTCCTCGCCGTTCCGCCGGGCCGCTATCACATTCATTTCCAGCGCTCGTCCTTCGTCGCTCGCGACGCCATTCTCGATCTTGCTGCCGGCGAAAACCGCACGCTCGATCTGCGCATGGAAATCGAGCGCGTTTCTGAAAACGTCGTCGTCACCGCCAACGCCCAGCCCCTCGAAGTTGACCGAACGCCCGCGCCCGTGGATCTCATCGGCCGCCAGGAAATCGAACAGCGCCAAGCCGTCTCTCTCCCCGACCTTCTCTCCACGCAAACCGGCATCAGTCTTGCGCGCACCGGAATGATCGGCGGCCTGACCACTATCTTTATTGACGGTGGCAACTCCGCATTCACTAAAGTGCTCATCGACGGCACTCCTGCAAACCTTCCCGGAGGGGACTTCGACTTCTCCAATCTCACTCTCGACAACGTCGACAAAGTGGAGATCGTCCATGGCGCTGAAAGCGCCCTGTACGGCACCGACGCCATGTCCGGCGTGGTTCAAATCGTCAGTCATCGTGGCACCACTCGCGTTCCCGAAATCAATCTCTTCGCCGAAGGTGGCAGCTTTTCATCTGCGCGCGGGGGCGCGCAAGTCAGCGGCCTTCTCGGTCGCTTCGACTATTCCGCTGCGGGCTCCTACTTTCATACCGATGGCCAAGGGGTCAACGACGCCGACCTCAACCGCGGCTACGCTGGAAATCTCGGTTACAGTTTCTCGGACTCGAATCAAGTGCGCCTTAGCGTTCGCAACAACTCCAGTTTTGCCGGTTCCCCCGGCCAGACTCTTCTCGGTCCGACTTTTTCCGATGCTTCGGCTTTCTACGATCTCCAGCAGCTTTCCGCGAACCTCACCTGGAACTTTCAGACGGGCGAACACTGGAGCCATCATTTGTCTGGCATGGAGTCCCGCTATTACAGCATCTTCGGCGGTTCTTTCGGGAATTTCCCGAATCAAGCCAATCGTGCCGGTGGCCTCGCGCAATCCACCTACTCCTTTCGCAGGGGTGCTGCCACGGCAGGCTATCAATACGAAATAGAAAACGTCGCCAGCGCAAAAGCCCACCGCAATAACCAGGGTGGCTTTCTCGACGCTCGCTGGTCGCCCATCTCGCGGCTCACGTTGAGCGCGGGAGGGCGCGCCGAAGCCAACGCCAGCTTTGGAACACGCGTCGTGCCTCGCGCGGGTGCTGTGTTCGCTCTCCGCTACGCCAAGGGATTTTTCGGAGACACGCGCGCACGCATTTCCTACGGCCAGGGAATCGAGGAACCTACAGCGCTCGAGACCTTTGACACCGATCCATGCAGCCCGGGAAATCCTCACTTGCGCCCACAGCGTAGCCGTACCGTCAACGTGGGCCTCGACCAGTACTTCGATTCGGACCGCTTTCGCGTTTCCGCCACCTACTTTGTCAACCAGTTCCGCGATCTGATCACTGCAGTACCCGGCACACAGGCTGGCTGTACGTTCGGCAGCTTCGCGTTTATCAATACCGACCTCGCTCGCGCCCGCGGCGTGAACCTAAGCGCTACAGCTCATCTCACGCGCTGGCTTTCCTTCAATGGCAACTATTCCAACGACGATACGCGCTTAGTACGATCCTCCGCCCCTCCCAACGGAATTCAGGACCCAGGTGATCATCTCCTGAAGCGGCCCGTGAATTCAGGCAATGTCTGGCTGAATGCCGCATATCGCCGCTTCAACTTCAACGTCAATGCTTACATTACCGGCGCGCGCAGAGACAGCGACTTTGACAGCATCTTTATCGGGAATGTCTGTACCGGCCCTTGCCTCAATCGCAATGCGGGATACGCCCGCTTCGATCTCGCCACCAGTTATCTCATCGCCCGCGGCATTTCTTTCACCGGCCGCGTCACCAATCTCTTTGACAAGCAGTATCAAGAAAGCATCGGCTTCCCCGTTCTCGGACGTGACTACCGCCTCGGCCTCAACTATCGCTTCAACGGCCGAAACTAGTCTTTATCTGCGTAGGGGCGCAGCTTGCTGCGTCCCTCTTTGGCAGGATCGACAGCTCAAGGAGTTTTTCTTGACAAAATCAGAATCCATCCTCTTCTGCTGGAGCGGCGGCAAAGACAGCACCATTGCCTTGCACACGCTGCTCCAACAGAAGCAGTTGCGCGTCGTCGCTCTTCTCACCACGGTCACCGAAGGCTACGACCGCATCAGCATGCACGGCGTCCGCCGGGAACTCTTGCAGCAGCAGGCCGAATCCATCGGCCTGCCCCTCCACGAAGTTTTCATCCCAGCGCAATGCGTGAATCCTATCTACGAAGCGCGCATGGAGCAAGCCTTGCGCATCTTCTACGATCGGGGCGTTCGTAAGGTCGCCTTTGGCGACATCTTCCTCGAAGACCTCCGCGCCTATCGCGAGAAAAACCTGGCTCGCATCGGCATGACTGCTCTCTTCCCCATTTGGAAACGCGACACGCGCGAATTAATCCGCCGCTTTCACGAACTGCATTTCCGCGCCATCGCTGCTTGCATCGACACCAAGGTTCTCGACCCCAGCTTTGCAGGCCGCGAACTCGACGAATCCTTTTTCCACGATCTTCCGCCCCATGCCGATCCCTGCGGTGAAAACGGCGAATTCCACACCTTCGTCTTCGATGGCCCCATCTTTCAATCTCCCATTCCCGTTCGAACGGGAGAAGTCGTCAACCGCGATGGCTTTGTCTTTTGCGACCTATTACCCGAATTGGAGGAAGGACCAAAATGAACGTCGAATTCTCTCAAAAAGAAAATCTGCTGTATCGCACCTTGCTCGCGCTCGCCCTGATTGTGCTTGCTGCTGCTCTGCGCGTCGCCCCGCACCCCTGGAACTTCACGCCCGTCGGCGCCATGGCCCTCTTCTCCGGCGCGCTGCTCAAGGACCGCCGCCTCGCTTTTTTCTTTCCTTTGCTAGCGCTCTTCCTCGGCGACATTTTCGTCGGCTTTCACAAACTCATCCCCATCGTCTACGCCAGCTTCTTAATCAACGTCGCCATCGGAGTGTGGCTCCGCGATCGCCGCACCGTCGCCCGCATCAGTCTCGCCACTCTCCTCGGCGCCATCCAATTTTTCTTCGTCACCAATTTTGCAGTCTGGTGGCTCCTGAACTCCTATCCAAAAACCACTTCCGGTCTGGCCGCCTGCTATCTTGCCGGCATTCCCTTCTTCTGGAACACCCTCGCCGGCGACGCCTTCTACGCCGCGCTGCTCTTCGGCGCCTTCGCGCTCGCCGAACGCGTCATCCCTGCGCTGCGCGAGCCAGCGATAGCCAGGGCAAGGTGAGTGCCGATGAACCATCTCTCCGGACAAGGCACAAAACTGAATCGGCAGCTCAAAAGGGTGTGTGTCTTCTGTGGATCCAGTTCGGGTGGGCGGCCAATCTACGAAAACGTCGCGATACAGCTCGGCGCGCTTCTGTCCCGTCTCGGCATCGCGCTCGTTTTTGGCGGAGGACGAGTCGGCCTCATGGGCGTACTCGCCGATTCGGTCTTGGCGGCGGGTGGACAGGCCTTCGGAGTGATTCCTCGCGATCTGCTCGAAAAGGAAATCGCCCACACCCGCTTGACGCATCTGCACGTAGTCGATTCCATGCACGAGCGCAAAGCGCTCATGGCCAGTCTCGCTGACGCTTTCGTCCTCCTGCCGGGCGGCTACGGAAGTTGGGAGGAGTTCTGTGAGGTCATCACCTGGGCGCAACTGGGCATCCACTGCAAGCCGTGTGGCGTGCTCAACGTTGCCGGCTACTACGACCCCTTGCTCTCCCTCACTTCCCTTGCCGTTACCGAAGGATTTATCCGCCCCGCCCATCGCGAAATGATGATCGTCGAAGCCGCTCCAGACGCGCTTCTGTCGCGTCTTGCGGCCGCTCCGCACATTTCGGAAGTCAAATGGACGGGTGAAAAGCAATGACCACCGCCCCCAACGGCGGCACCGCGGCAGGTTGCCATCCCAGGGTCGGGGTTGGCGTGCTCCTGGTCGATGAGCACGGCCGCGTTCTGCTCACCTTGCGCAAGCTTGCCCCCGAAGCGGGCTGCTGGAGCATTGTGGGCGGCAAGCTGGATTATTTGGAGACACTTCAAGAATGCGCGGTTCGCGAAGCTCGCGAGGAAGTCGGTCTGGATGTGTCTATTGAAGCCCTTCTTTGCGTCACAGACCATCTCTTGCCTCAGGAAAGCCAGCATTGGGTTTCCCCGGCTTATTTGGGGCGCGTAGGAAAGGGCGAAGCCAAAAACTGCGAGCCTCAGAAAACGAGCCAGGTCACCTGGTTCGCCCTCGCTAATTTGCCCGCAAACCTCACCATGACCGCAAGGAATGCCATCGCGGCTTACAAGCAGCGGCAGAATCGGACAACCTTCGGCGCGGCGCGCTGATGCTATAATCTTTGTTCCCTTATGGCGAAATCCACTCCAGAGGCCCCTTCAATCGCGCCCGACGTGCTCGCGAAATACGAGCCCGTTATCGGCCTGGAAGTCCACGTCCAGCTGCTCACCCGCACAAAAATCTTCTGCGGGTGCTCCACCCGCTTCGGCGACCCGCCAAACACCAACGTCTGCCCGGTGTGCCTCGGCCTGCCCGGAACTCTCCCCGTCCTGAACAAACGTGCCGTCGAAATGGCTATGCGCGCCGCGCTTGCACTGAATTGCACCGTCCACGACCATTCGCGCTTCGCTCGCAAAAACTATTTCTACCCCGACCTCCCTAAGGGCTATCAAATTTCCCAATACGAATTGCCGCTTGCCACCGGTGGCTGGCTCGAAATCGAAGTCGCCGGCCAAAAAAAACGTATCGGCATCACGCGCCTCCACCTCGAAGAAGACGCCGCCAAGAATCTCCACGAAGGCTTCTCGCAATCCGCCACCAAGGCTTACATCGACTACAATCGCTGCGGCACGCCGCTCAGCGAAATCGTCTCTGAGCCCGACATCCGCGCGCCCCAAGAGGCCTACGCGTACCTCACCACTCTCCGCCAAATCCTCCTCTACACCGGCGTCAGCGACGTAAACATGGAGGAAGGCTCGCTCCGCTGTGACGCCAACGTTAGCGTGCGTCTGCGTGGCTCAAAAGAATTTGGCACCAAGGTCGAAGTAAAAAATCTCAATTCCTTCCGCTTTCTCCAAAAAGCTCTGGAGTACGAAATCGAGCGACACATCGCCGTCCTCGAATCCGGCGGCCGCCTCTCGCAAGAAACCTGCCTCTGGAACCAAGCCGAAGGCCGCACCGTCTCCATGCGTTCGAAAGAAAAGGCTCACGACTACCGCTATTTCCCCGAGCCCGATCTTCTCCCCGTCCACATTAGCCCCGCCTGGCGCGAAGAAGTCCGCCGCACCCTCCCCGAACTCCCCGAAGCCAAGCGCGCCCGCTTCATCGCCTCTTTTGGCATCACGCCATACAATGTCGAACTACTCGCCGCGACCAGAACCATCAGCCAGTATTTTGAGGACGTTGTGGCAGCTGGCGCTCCCGGGAAAGCCGCTGCCAATTGGATCCTTAACGAACTTATTGGACTACTGAACGATAGAAAGAAGCCGTTTCAAGACAGTCCACCTCCCGAAGCGCTGGCGGAACTCATAAAAATGATCGAGTCGAAGCAGATTACTGCCGGGATCGCCAAAAAGGTCTTCGCAACCATGTTCGACTCCGGCCGCACCGCTGCAGAGATCGTCGCCGCCGAAGGCCTCGGTGCCCAAGTCAGCGAATCCGCCATCGTCGAAGCCGCTCGCGACGTCATCGCCAAAAATCCGGACAACGTTGCCAAATTCAAAGCTGGTAACGAAGGCGTTTTCAAGTTTCTCGTCGGCCAGGTCATGAAAGCCACCCGCGGCCAAGCCAATCCCCAGGCCGTCAACGACATTCTCCGCAAGCTGTTATCCTGCTAGCTCCTTGTAGGGGCGCGCTTCAGCGCGTCCTTCCAGCAAGCCGTCGTGTGATGGGCTTTCAGCATCGGGAGCCCTGCGGCTTTTTTGGGAGTGCGGCGGCTTGCCGCCGCTTTTCGGTCGTCTCCAGCCTCACTGCGGCCACCATTGTGTCTGTTCATCCCGAGGCCATCCGGCTACGATCTCCAATGGACCTAATCCAGGCGTTGGCGGCAAGATTCCGGCTACGGCAGAAACATCTCGACGTATACTGCGTATCAGTTGTAGGGCGGTCTGGAGTATAACCTGGCCCGGCCGGTGAGACCGTCCGCTTTCTTGGTAAGCCTTAAAGATCAACCGCGAAGGAATGTTTAATGCTCAAAGTTGGTGCCAAAGCCCCCGCGTTCCGCCTCGAATCCGACGGAGGCCAGGAGATCGCGCTCAAAGACTTCGCCGGCCAGCGCGTCCTCCTCTTTTTCTTCCCTAAAGCCAGCACTCCCGGTTGAACCATCGAAGCGTCCGAGTTTCGTGACGCAAAGAGGCAATTCGATAAGCTAGGCGTTGCCATCCTCGGCATGAGCGCCGATCCCATCAAAGCGCTTGCTGGGTTCAAGGAAAAGCACAGACTCAATTTTCCGTTGCTCAGCGATCCCACTCACAAAACCATTCAAAGGTTCGGCGTCTGGCAGAAAAAACATTTCATGGGCCGCACCTTCATGGGCATCGTCCGCAGCTCCTTCCTCATCGGCAAAACCGCCAAAATCGAGGAACTCTGGCCCATCGTCAGAGCCAAAGGCCACGCCTCCGAAGTCCTCAGAGTGATCTCGGAGAGTTAGGCTCTTGCATAAGGTTTGTGACCGTTTCTATCGCGATATGCCAGCACCGAGGGTTACGATCACCGCTATCAACATACCGAGGACGGTCTCGATTGCCATAACAAACAGGAGGATGGAAGATCCTGCTATCAGGAAGTTGTTCGGGGGTTTCTCTGAAGACTCGGGCCATCGGTGTCGGCAGGCATTGCATTCCCAAAGGCTGCGATGAAGCCGCCAAGGCCCGCCCAGGAGGGCGTCGGTGTAGTCCACTGCTTTGTTCAATCCCCGGAAGGAAACTTCGACAGACTGGCACACTGGACAGCGGGGCTGCAGATACTCCCCCACTCCCTCTACGTCAAACTTCTCCGGAACACCTTGATTTAACAAACTCGAAGCGGCCTCGGCATCCGCTTTTCTGACGCAAAGTTTGATGCGGCCAAGAAAATCGCACCAGAACCAATCCATCCGAATGGTGTTCTCATCCGCGAGGTAGCATTCGATGCCCGCCGAGTCCAGTACGCTGCCGAAAAGGAAGGCGTCTGGCATGTCCCGATACCCCCGGAGGACGACAAACCGCTCATTCTCGTATTCGGACTCACCGATGGCCATTCCGAGCCAACTGTATATGCGTTGAGACCTTTATCAAAGCTAAGACTCATTCAATGGTTAGACAGAGTAAATAGTCTAAGGGGAGTAACTTGCGTCCGCAGCTCTTTCCTCATCAGCAAAACCGGCAAAATCGAGGAAGTATGGCCCCTCGTCAGAGCCAAAGGCCACGCCTCCGAGGTCTCCAGAGTGATCTCCAAGAAGTAGGCCCCTAGCCCTGGGGACAGATGTAAAATGAGGCTGACATCCTCATGTCATCAGAGGTGAGCGAATGCGCGCACACCGAAAGGCCTTGCTCTCGCTATTTGGCCTCACAACCTTGACGGCAATAGTTTTGCTCTTTGGCTTGCCGACTTACGCGCAACTAAAGAAGGGATGCTCGGGGATTGATTACCTCGGTGCGGACTCCGGCAATCCGTTTACTGCCGAGAGCGTTACAACCGCCACGGCTCCAGCCACAGTCGGAGCGCCAAAAACCACGGCGTTCAGGGAAAACATTGCCAGGGATAGTCACGGGCGAATTCGGATCGAGAAACACGGCGTGTCACAACCCCCCGACGACCGGAAAACCGTGACCCTGGAGACTCCCGATGGCAAGCCATTCACGGTCACGCGGGAGGAGTATGGCACTCTGATTGAGATTTTTGATTGCGCTTCAGGAACCTTCATTCGCATCCAACCCGGAATGAGAATCGCGGCCATCACAGAAAGCACCGGCGCGGCCCCGGTCGTGCAGTCAAAACATGAGTTTTCCACACCTTACATTCCTAGTCCTGGGGTGAAAACACCGCCGAACATCACCATCGAACAATTGGGAACCCACGAATTTCAAGGGATTCCGGCGCGGGGAGTGAAGACTACGACGCTCGGAACCGAAAAGGATGGGGACTGGAATGGAAAACCCATCAGCGAGAGTGAGCTTTGGGTTTCAGATGACCTGGCCGCACAGATGCTGTCGATTAGGAAGGATCTGAAGACTGGAAGCGAAGGTAGATCCGAACTGATGGCCATCAAAAGGGGAGAACCTGACCCTGCGCTCTTTGAAATCCCAAAAGGTTTTGCAGTGAATCCCGCCAGAATGCCGATTGCGAGGGGCTTCGGCGTAGTTCGCCCGCAGCGACCGTAGCAGCTTCACGTGTCCGTTTCCGGAGATTTTAGGAAAGTCACGTAATATGACCCAATTTATTTATTGACAATAACATAAACGCTCTCGTACATTACTCCCGCAGAGCAATGTGCCTCGCCTCCGCGAGACTCCCCCTTTACAATTCAAATCGTTCCATTTCTGGAGACTTCCATGTTCACCAATCGCTCCGTTGACCGCTTTGCAGTCACGCATAAGAAGGACCGTTCCCGTTGGTGTGCTTTCACTTTTGCCGATGAACACAAGTGCCGCCATCCGTTAACCCATTTAAAATCAACACCTACAAGATGCAAAACCAAAACGAACCTTAACGTTTCTTTAGAATCAACGCCTCCAAAAGTGTATCAAAACAAAGACTTTAACTACCTTTAAATTAAACACCTATGAAAACATAGGGGAGGGGGTCCAGTGATTGTTAACCAAAAATCGCCACACTTCACTTCGCCGGGTCGCTGTCCGTGGTCGCCTGAGGAGCTGCTGCTGCGGCTCCGCTCTTCGCCCTAGTTGCCTAGTTGATCGCTACAGCCGCTCGCGTGGTAAATGCCAGCTTGGTCTCCGCGGGAAACTCGATGTCTTTCTTCCCCGTCGCCGCCGCACCAGCCGTTCCGGCTCCCGCACCAGCCGCCGCCCCGATGGCTGCGCCTTTGCCGCCACCTGCCAGCGCACCAATGAGCGCGCCGCCGGCTGCGCCGCCGCCGATGAACCCGGCGTCGCGTTTGCCCTTGCCGCCTAGTGTCCTGCCGGCGGAACTTGTTGCCATCGTGTACGTTTTGCCGCCCACCGTCACTGTGCGCAGCCGCAGATAAAGTTTTGCCGGCGTGGATAGTCGTCCGGAAGCCTGCACGCTGCTCACCGTCAGCTTGACCGGCGTTCCCTTGGGAATCACCACTTTGCCTTCCGACGTTACATCTTGCGCGACCGACCCTGTCACAGTCTCGCCGATCTTGGCCGTTTTGGAGCTCACGGACTGGTCGGTCACCACCGTAATCTTCGCTCCTTGTGGAACCGTGCCGCCTGCCAGCGCCAGCGCGGGAATTGCAAGTGCCAGCGCCAGAAAAACGGCGACGCTGCGAATTCGTGGATTCATCTCCGTCACCTCCGACTTGGATTGGGGCTGTAACAAAAGTTTAGCAGAAAGTACGGGGGAGTGGAATGCGAGCACACCAAGACCGCTAAAAGTGGAACACGAGATCTTCGGAACCTGGTGATTGCGGTTCAATATACAAATTGTCGATCAATCGCGTCTTGCCGATGAAAACTGCCAGAAGCACGTAGCAGGGTTTGCTCACGCGCATGACCGGCTCAAACGATTCAGCATCAACAACTTCCGCATAGTCCACCCGCGCACGACGTTCCGCGCCGAGCGTGCGCTGAAGAACTGCTTGCAATTGCAGCGCATCGCGAACTCCGGCGGCTAGCTCGCTTGCCGTCGCCTCCAATGCGCGATACAAAACAATGGCCGCCTTGCGTTCCTCCGCATTCAAATAAACATTTCGTGAGGATAGCGCCAATCCATCCGCTTCGCGCACCGGCGGGCAAACCACGATTTCCGTATCCACATTCAAGTCGCGCGCCATTTGCGTGATCAGCCGCGACTGCTGCGCATCCTTGCGCCCGAAGTACGCAAAACTCGGCTGCACGATCTCCAGCAGTTTCATCACTACGGTAGTGACACCGCGAAAATGACCGGGCCGCGAGCGTCCTTCGAGCCGGTCGCTGAAGCCATCGACGTTAACGTAGGTCGCAAATCCTTCGGGATAGATCTCCCGGGGCTCCGGCGCAAAAAGAAAATCCACTCCCCCGTCCTGAAGTTTTTCGCTGTCGCTCTCAAACGTCCGCGGATATTTTGAAAAATCTTCGTTCGGACCAAACTGCTTCGGATTGACGAAAATCGAACCTATCACCGGCGAACACTCCCGCCGCGCGCGTTCGATCAGGGACAAATGTCCAGCATGAAGAGCGCCCATCGTCGGGACCAGCCCGATGATGCGGCTCTCCGCACGCGCTTGTCGCGCTGCTTCCTTCATCCACGCAATGGTTCGGATTATTTCCACGAAGTGAGAAAAAACGTTTGGAACTACGCGCCCGCCGCCGTCGCGCGTTCGCGGTAAAAATGCATCAGGTCCGTCAGAATCGGCTGCGCACCGAGTTGCCGCAGCAGCGTGGTCACCTGGCCTCGATGATAGCTGCCGTGGTTCACGAGATGCTGCATCGATGCGTCAAGCCTCGCACGAAAGTAAGCAAGCGCGTCTCGAGTTCATTCCAGCGCTCCAGCAAACTCGCCACGTCCTTGAACTGTGTCGTATCCGGAAGCGATGCCGGCGAACGGCCCTGAAAGCGTTCCAGCCAGATCCACTCCGCGCCGAAAATGTGCCCCAGGGTGTCGCGCACCGAGCCAAAACTCGAACCCATCGGCTGCACAAACTTCTCCGTCGTGAGGCTGGACGCAGCGTCCAGCGATCGGTGATTGGCCCAGGCGTTGTAGTCATACAGCACGCGCATCTCTTGTGGCGTCATCTCCCCTCCATTTGTAAGATTAGATTTCGGTTGTCATTCCGAGCCCGCCGCCGGCGGGAGGAATCTGCTTTTGACTCTTGCTTCGTGGCGCGCTTTCTACCAATCGCCGTCACTATTGACCGGCGCCTCTTTCTGCTCCATCGCCATCTGCGCCGCATGATAGGACTCTCCATCTGATGGAAACGTCCCGCCGCGCACATCGTCGCAATATGCGCGTATTGCTTTGGAAATAATCTGCCCGACGTTGGCATACTGCCGCGCGAATTTAGGTTTCTGTCCAAACGTAAGTCCCAGAAGATCGTGCACGACCAGAATCTGCCCGTCGCAGTCCGGACCCGCGCCGATCCCGATCGTCGGGATGCGCAGTTCGCGCGTGATCTGTGCCGCTAGCTCGCGCGGCACCGCCTCCAGAACAACCGCAAAGGCCCCCGCCGCTTCCACCGCGCGCGCATCGCGAATCAACTGCTCCGCGGCGTCCGCCGTTTTACCTTGGACGCGATATCCGCCAAGCGCATTCACCGATTGCGGCGTCAAGCCGACGTGTCCCATCACTGGAATTTCTGCTTCCGTCAGCCGCGAAATCAATTCCAAGCGGCGTTCTCCGCCCTCCACCTTCACGGCCTCGGCGCCCGCTTCTTTCACGAAGCGCATGGCGTTGTGCAACGACTCTGAAAGATCAGTGTGATAGCTGCCGTAGGGCATGTCCGCAACCACCAGCGCCCGCCGCGTGCCGCGGCGCACCGCCCGGGTGTGGTGCAGCATCTCGTCGATGGTGACGGAGAGTGTGTTCTCGTGCCCGAGCACCACCATGCCGAGCGAATCGCCGACAAGAATCACGTCCACGCCAGCTTCATCGAGTAAGCGCGCCGTCGGATAGTCATACGCCGTCAGGCAAGTGATTTTCTGCAAGTTGGAGTGGGAGCCCGCAGCCTGTGTCTTGCGCTGCAGGAGATCGGGCACGGTGATTTTGCCGTTCCCGGAATTGGGGATAACGCTCATGCTGGCCTCCGGTGCCGTTCCCTTTGCCAGATTCTAGCGGCCGCGTAGCAGCCATCGGG
>WNFP01003631.1_pt1 | contig 12413 bp, 10 predicted proteins | sample 5400201 | NCBI WGS metagenome assembly WNFP01 (sample SAMN13153355, study PRJNA577476) | soil metagenome | isolation source: 115 cm saprolite under Madrone tree | place: USA:California | collected 2016-06-14
CCCAAATTTTTCGTGGGGTAAAAACTGAGGCAGCCGGCGTCGGCGAGAGAACCGGTTGGCCGGCCTTTGTAGGATGCGCCAATAGCCTGCGCGTTGTCTTCGATTACCGGGAGTTTGCGCGCTTTTGCAAATGCGAGGATCGGGTCCATGTCCGCTGGGAGGCCGTAAAGATGGACGACAATGATGGCGCGAGTTCGCGGAGTCACGCGGCGTGTGAGCTCAGCGGGATCCATGTTGTAAGTGTCCGGGCGGATGTCGGCGAAAACGGGCTTGGCGCCAAGAGCGCTGACGGCGCTACCCGTGGCCACAAAAGTGAACGGCGGGAGGAGGACTTCGTCGCCGGGCCGAACACCGCATGCACGCAAGGCGAGAATCAGGGCGTCCGTTCCGGAAGCCAGGCCGATGCCACAAGCGGCGCCGCAGAGCTTGGCGATTTCTTCTTCGAGCGCAGCGCCTTCGTGTCCCAGGACGAATTGTTGCGAGGCCATGACGTGCTCAAGTGCAGTTCGAATTTCAGCGCCTATGGCGGCGTATTGCGCGGCAAGATCGAGTTGCGGAACGGGATCGAGCGAGGTGGGAATTTGAGGATGTGAAGTCATGGCTTCGGCGAGTCCAGTATACGTCAATTGGATTTGGGTTCGGGCGCGGCAGGCCTTGTTCCCCTATAATGATGCGGCTTCAAAATGTTCGCAAAACGCACCAGTTGGAATATGACTCCGAACCGGCTAAGCGAAGCGCTGGCGGCGCACCGCGCGGCGGGGAGGCCATTGATCGATCTGACTGTGTCGAATCCCATCGAGTGTGGCTTCGAATACGACAGTTCCGCAATCCTGGATGCCCTGAGGAATCCGGCGGCGCTAGCGTACGAGCCGAATCCAAGGGGGCTGGAGTCGGCTCGCAGAGCGGTCGCTGGATACTATGCCGACCGCGAAGAAACGGTTTCGGCCGAGGATATTTTTCTAACTACCAGCACGAGCGAGGCGTATTCCTACGTGTTTCGAACGCTTTGTGATCCGGGCGAGGAACTCCTGATTCCTTCGCCAAGTTATCCGCTGTTTGATTTTCTCGCGGACATCCAGGACGTCAGCCTGGTGCCCTATTCGCTGCTTTACGATCACGGATGGCAGATCGATTTTCATGCGCTGGACCAGGCCATCACGCCGCGCACACGCGGGGTTATCGTCGTGCATCCCAATAATCCGACGGGAAATTTCGTCAAGTCCTCGGAAATGACGAAGCTGAATGCCATTTGTTCCGCGCGCGATATCGCCATCATAGCCGACGAAGTGTTTCTCGATTTCGCGTTGGATGGGAGCCGGCCAGCGAGCTTCGCGGCGAACCGTGGCGCTGCGACATTTACATTGAGCGGCCTATCAAAGATTTCCGGGCTGCCGCAGATGAAGGCCGCTTGGCTGGTTGTCAGTGGGCCGCAAGAATGGAAAAGCGAAGCGCTGGCGCGGCTTGAAGTCATTGCGGACACGTATCTCTCCGTGAACGCGCCCGTGCAATTAGCGATCCCGGGATTTCTCGAACAGCGCCACGTTTTCCAGAAACAGGTGATATCGCGCGTGCGGCGAAATCTAGCAGAGCTCGACCGCCAGTTGGCATCGCATAGGGTTTGCAGCCGCCTGGCGGTGGAAGGCGGTTGGTGTGCCGTCGTGCGAGTCCCTGTGACGCACTCCGATGAGGAGCTGGCGATCGGACTACTGCATACATACGGCGTGTACGCCCATCCGGGCCTCTTTTACGATTTTCCATCGGGTGGTTATCTCGTCGTGAGCCTCATCACGGCCGAAGAAAACTTTTCGCAGGGCATAGAGCGAGTGTTGGCCTACCTGGATTGACTATTCTTTTTTTCTAGGTGGGATGAATGATCCGCCGTTTCGAGACGGTTTTTCAGCGCAGGCGGCCGGGAGGATCGGCGGGGGAAGGCATCGCTGCCGATTTGGCGTTACTCGAGGAATTGGCAGTGACGTGTACGGGAGCTGGCTGGGGGATGCCTGCTCCAGCATTTAGCTCAAGGTGGTCTTTGGCGCACGCAGGGCAGTAGCCTTTGCCGGTGTCCTCATCGCGCAGGCTGGCGAGCTCGTAGCATCCGCAGATGCAATCGCAGTAACCAGTTTCCGACGCGGTCTTGATGGGGACAAGCGCCATAATGTGGGAATCATACGGTCTCGCTCGATGCGGCGCAAGGGGTGAAGGGCATGATACACGATTGCGTCTGCATCGGAAGGAGTACACAGCAAGCTGGGACGCGGAGTCGGGTGGAATCCCTCTCATACTCATAGAACGACAACGACGAATTGGGCGAAGAATGGCGGGAGAAACCCGCCGCTAGAGGTTCTTCAAATGGGCCAAGCGGAACGGTGAGCCAAGGTTCTCCCGTAGGTCCAGCCAATGTTTTTCCGGAATGGTCAAAAAGACCTCGACGACCTTTGGGTCAAATTGGCTGCCGGAGCAACGTTTGATCTCTTCGCGGGCGTGGGACATCGGCAGGGCTCTGCGATAAGGACGGTCGCTGATCATGGCATCCAGCGAATCCGCAACCGTAAATATGCGCGCTCCCAGAGGAATTTGCTCACCCTTCAATCCGCGGGGATAGCCGGAACCGTCAAAAAACTCCTGGTGGGCGAGGACGATTTCTGCGGCGTCGCGCAGAAACGGGATGCGAATCAGCATGTGGTAGCCGATTTCGCAGTGTTCGCGCATTTTCCTTTTTTCCGCTTCATCGAGGGGGCCGGGCTTGCGCAGGATGCTGTCTGGGATAGCCATCTTGCCAATATCGTGGAGGAAAGCGGCACGCGCCAGAATGGGCAGATACGCGTCTGGCACGGGCATGCATCTCGCGATGGATATACAAAAGGCGGTAACGCGCTGGCAGTGGCCTTCGGTTTCGGCATCCTTCAAGTCCAGGGCGCTGCCGAGGGCCTCAAGCGTGTCGTCGTAGGACTGCTCGAGCTCCACGTGCTTCGCGGTGAGCTGCGCGGTGCGCTCCTCGACCAGTTGTTCAAGGTTGCGCTGGTAGTTTCGGTTTTCGATGATCAGCCGGCGGTGTTGCAGTGCGCGCCCAACGCCCAAAAAGAGCTGATCCTTCTCGAACGGCTTCAGGATGTAATCATAGGCCCCGCGGCGAATCGCTTCGAGGGCCGTGGAAATGTCATGAATCGCTGTAACCATGATCACCGGCACTTCCGGATCGTATTGACGCATCCATTCCAGCAACCGGATGCCGTCCATCTCCGGCATAATCATGTCGCTCAAGACAAGGTCGGGAGTTGCCTTTTTGACCTGGTCCTGCGCAACGCGGCCGTTGTGTACGGCCGTGCAGTGATAGCCTTTTGATTCAAGCATGGTCGAAACGACCTCTCGAATCGCCTCCTCATCGTCCACGACGAGTATGTTTTCCATCTCCAATGGTTTGCCCCCACTAGGCATTATATGTGACGGCACACATAAATGGGGATGCTCTTGCCCAGTCAGAAAATAGCGTGTTAGCGTCAGTGAAGGGTCATCAGTCAGAGTTTCCCGCCGTCCGAAGCAAGCTTTGCGGCAGCACGAGCACCGCAGTGACGGCATTCCCAGCCTGGGAGCGGGGCACATGCTGCTGCAGAATCAAGGGTTGCTTGGGATCGCATTCTTCGAAGCGACTGCCGCTCTCATTTTGTTGGTCCTCTTTCTTCTATTCCGCAGTGATCGACCGGGGGGATATTTCCGTTTTTGGCTTATCGGGTGGTGTTTCTTTGCTTTCTCTTCGTTATGCGAAGTGGCGCTGCTGATTCGTCCGCTTCCAGGACTGCATCTGACGAGCGTTTTGGTGCAAGCCGCCGCTTTAATTCTCTTCTTGGTAGCTGTATTGCACCTCGCGGCGGCCCCTGAGCGGCGAATATGGTCGCCGATCCCGTGGACCGGCTTAATCCTAGTGGTCATCTACTCCATTGAACGAAGGGGCCCGCAACGGGTTGCGTCTCTTCATTGGGAAACGGCCATTATCGAAACCGCGATTTGCCTGGTTGCCGGCGGGATGATGTGGAATGCGAAGATGTCGCACCGCAGCCACGGCGCGCAACTTCTTGCAGGGATTTTTTTGTTAAAGGGATTGCATGGGATGGACTATCCGCTGTGGCTGGTCAGTCCCCTCTTTCTGCTGCGCGTCGCGTTCGACCATCTCCTGGGAGTGGCACTGGGAATCGCCATGGTGGTGGTGGTTCTGGAAGGTGCGCGCACACGCAGCGAAGAATTGAATGACAAGATGCGCCGGCTGACGCTCTTGACGGCGGCGAGCACACAGACGCTTTCCGTCCAGGAAGTGATTGACCAAGTGCTGTCTCATCTGGTCGAAAGTCTTGGGGCGACACACGGCATCGTGCGCCTGAAAGAAGGCGAAGGAAATTCGGCACAGATGGTGGCTCGCGCATCAGTGGGATTTGACAAGGGCTACCTGACCCGGTACGCCCGACTCTCATCAATGGAGCCGTGGGCACAACGCCTAATGAGCGGAGATCGCCAGTTTCTGGAGTCCTATAAGGAGTGGGATCCCACGGCTCGAAAAAGAGCGGACGAAGCCGGGTTGGCGAGGCTGGTTATTCTGCCGCTTCCAGGCAAGCAAGGGCCATTGGGAGCCATCGCCGTTGGTTCGACGCGCCAAGGGCGGTTTCACCCGGATGAGTTGGCTTATCTCGTCAACATCGCGAACTTGCTCGGCTTGACGCTGCAGAACGTGCGTCTGTTTGAACAAGTCACCACCGTGCAGCGTCAATGGGAGTACACGTTCGATTCCATTGGCGACCCGATTCTGGTCCACGACCCCGGAGGGCGCATTCTGCGCAGCAATCAGAGGCTGAGCCAACTCCTGGGACGCGAAGGGGGCGCTCTCAACGGTCGCAGTGTCCGTGAGCTCCTTCCCGTCCAAAACGCCGCTTACAAGATTTGTCCATACTGCGAGGGAGTCGGCGGAGAAGGCGATGAGCCTGATCCGTGGCTGCCCGGCTATTTCCTGGCTTCCAATTCGACGTTTACGGATCCGAGTGGATTGCAGCTCGGAACGGTACACGTTTTGAAAGACATCACGGATCGAAAGCGCGCGGAGGAAAAGTACCGCACGCTGGTGTCCAGCGTTCAGGAAGGGGTGTTTATCTCCACGCCCCAGGGACGATTCCTGGATTTTAACGATGCGCTTCTTCGAATGACCGGCTATGAAAACCGCGATGAGCTGCTGACGGTGGACATTCCCACAGCGTTCTATGCCAATAGCTCGGATCGCGAAAGGCTCAAGCGACTCTTGCAGCAGCACGGCACGGTGGCCGACTTCGAATTCGAAATGAAGCGCAAGGACGGCGAAATACGCACCATGCTGGAGTCCTCGATTGCAATCAAGGACGCGGCGGGCAACGTTTCAGCGTATCAGGGATTCTTGCTGGACATTACCGAGCGCAAGCAGGCCGAATCCGAAATCCGGCGGCGCAATCGCGAGCTCCTAGTGTTGAATTCGATCGGGCAGACGCTGACGGAATCGCTGGACCTCAGCGATTCGCTGCATCGTACGCTAAGTCAGATGGCCGACCTTTTCAGTCTGGACACGGCCTCGCTCTACCTGTTCGCACAGGAGGGCACCGAGTTGCGGCGCGTGGTGGCGGTGGGACACCGTTCGGAATTCTCAAAGAATTTTCCGCCCGTCTCTGTTAAGCCGGAGTTGATGCAGAACATTAAGGCTGCGCACGCGACGTTTCTTTCCGTGCAAGGCTTGGCATTGCCCCGGATTTTCCACGACATCCAGGCACACGAAGAGCTGCTTGCGGCATACGTCGTCGTTTTGTGGTCCAAAGACACCGTTATCGGCGGCCTGGTCGTCGGTAGCCGCACGGCGCGGGAGTTTTCTCCGGCCGACGTGAACTTGCTCATTGCTGTGGGCAGCCAGATTTCCAGCGCCATCGAACGCTCGAATCTCTATGAAGAAGCTCGCCAGGCCTACGAAAACCTGCGCCGTACCCAGGAACAGTTGCTCCACAGTGAGAAGCTGGCAGCGGTCGGGCAGCTGATCTCCGGCGTCGCCCACGAACTGAACAACCCGCTTACTGCCATACTCGGATACAGCCAATTGTTGACCTCCAGCGGGCAGATGGGACCCCAGGGAATCGAGTATGCCGACAAGCTTTACAAGCAAGCGCAACGAACTCACCGCATCGTGCAGAATCTCCTAAGCTTTGCGCGCCAGCACAAGCCGGAGCGTGTCCCTGTGCAGATTAATCAGGCTCTCGAGGAGACTTTGGCGCTGCGTGATTATGACTTGCGCATGCACAACATCCGTGTCCATCTGGACTTGGCGGAGAATTTCCCCGTGACCTCCGCCGATCCGCACCAGCTCCAACAGGTCTTTCTGAACATGGTGAACAACGCGGTTGACGCTATCCTGGAACATTCGACCGAAGGCGATCTCTGGGTGCGCACCGCGTTTGATGGCGATCGGCTATACATCGAGTTCACGGACAGTGGACCGGGAGTGAAAGATGCTTCGCGCGTTTTCGATCCTTTCTACACTACAAAACCGGTCGGCAAAGGAACCGGTCTAGGTCTCAGTATTTGCTATGGAATCATCACTGAGCATGGGGGAACCATTCGAGTAAGGAATGTCCTGACTCGTGGCGCGTCGTTTACCATCGAGTTGCCTCATCAACCCACGGCATCACCAAGCTTCTCTTTCCCGGGTCAAGAGGCCGCTGCGGTGAGAAATGGACGAATCCTGGTGGTGGATTACGATGATTCCGTGTTGGAAGCAGTCGGGACGATTTTGCGCGCCCGCAATCATCGTGTGCAGACGGCCAGAAACATGCATGAGGCCTGTGAGGTGATTAAAAAGGAGGACTTCGATCTCGTCGTTGCGGATCTGCATGTTTCTGACGGCGCAACCGGCGGTGGATTGCGTGAATGGCTGGCCCAGCACAAACCCGGGCTTAGCCAAAGATTGATCTGGATGTGCGCCGTTGCGCCCTCCGAAGATGCAGGCGAGCACATCGCCGGGAAAGGCCGTCAGATACTTCAGAAACCCTTCAAGGCCACCGATCTCCTTGCGGCAGTGGACGAATTGCTTCTAACCAATGTCCAGGCCGCCGCGATTCATCGATGAAGCTAACGCCGCCGCAACGGCCGCGCGTTCCCCGAGTTCTTTCATTGCTGCTTCCATCCGAACGCTCAACCCGCTGACAAGGTCGCTCAATCCGTTCAACTGCGGCACTGGCACCGCACCCGCCAACAGCTTCCATCGAGTCATCTGGTATTGCCATGCAAACTTTGACGTGAGGCGCAGCCTTTCAAACTCATGTACCGCATCCAACTCCGGAGAGAGCGCCGCAATCACTCGCGCCATCTGCAAGAGGCTCTGGAAATCGTCGCGCAAAGCTGCCAGATAGGCGAGACCGACAGCGCGGCGCTCCCGGCGGACCTGGCGCAACACATCTAGCGGCGCGTTCTTCGAGAGAAACTCATGGTCTGACTTCGAGAATGCCTGCCGGATTTGCGGCAGGTATGTGATATGCCTGCGCCCACATTCATCAACCGCGCCAATGCGTGAGGAAGGCGGGGCGGGCCGTCTCGGGTTTCGAACCGACCACGCAAAAAGCAGCAGCAGCAGACCGATCAGTCCGAAGAAAGAGTAAAAAAGCAAGCTCAAGATCGATTCCTTTCCGCGCGACAGAAGTGTTCCAACTGCTCATTGAGCGCCTTCAAACGACTATTAATCTCAGGCGCGAGAGTACAATAAATGCCGGTGGACAGCATTTCCGGTTCAAATGTAGTCTCAGGTAGCCTTTGCCGTAACGCCCAATTCCAAAGCATCAGGCTCGCCACAAAGGCTAATGCTCCAAGGAGGTTCCAGAGCGCCGAATAGTCGTGCTTCCAGCCTTCCAAAACGGTATCGTTCACAACAAAAAAACACGAATAGAGGAAAAAGCCGATGGTGAGCGTGCGCACCGCGGTTTCCATCGTCACCCCATAGTGATAAGTGAACAGAAAGAAGATGACGATCACGGTGGCGATCGCCAACTCCAAGCCGCGATCGGAGTTCAACACCGCAAACTGCCAGCTGCCTTTGGCAACTGCCCAAGAGTAAAGCAGGACGACGGCTGCCGTTGCGACAAGCATGCGCCACGCCAGGGCCCAGATGCCTCGATATCTCCCCAGCACGCGACGGCAGATTTCTGCCACCGCCAGCGCCCTGGAAATGATCACAAGGCCCTGCGTGCCCCACGCGATGCGGTTAGAAAGTGGTGAGGTAAATCCCCAAATCCGGTAACTCCCGAAAAGGACGAAGCCTTGCAGTAAGTTAAAAAAGACGTAAGCAAAGAAGAAGGGAACTACCCGGTGGTTCCTGCGATAGAGAAGTGAAACAAGGAGTCCTCCGTTAAGGAAGATGGTAAGCCATAAAAGCGCGCGCTCGAAAGTAACGATCTCATTCATTACGGGCGCATACTAACATTTCCCAAACCTCTAGGTAAATAGTCAGTATGCGCCCCAGGGATAGCCAACTCACGTACTGGAACGACTGGAAGAGTTCTGGCCGCCCAGAACATGAGAAACTCCTTAGGCATTTGCTGATGGTGGTTTTGGCGGAATCGGCGGAGGCAAAGGCCAGCCGTCTGCTACGAGCGTATTTGCATTTGCTGATGGCGGTTTTGGCGGAATCGGCGGAGGCAGAGGCCAACCGTCTGCCACGAGCGTGCTTGCATTTGCTGACGGTGGTTTTGGTGGAATCGGTGGCGGCAAAGGCCAACCATCGGCGTACACCGTCCGATCGATCGTAATGGGTTTACCGGCTGAGAGGTTGACGGACCGCACAACAGGCAGTACCATCAAAATGGCTAAGGCAAAAACTGCCGTGGCAAGTGCTATTTTTTTCAAGGGTGTGACCCTCCTCGAGGGCATCATGAGGAGGGGCAGTTTTGGCCGCTTTCTGTGATTGAAAATGTTCCGAATGCGGAACAGAGAGCCGCATGAGAATGCTCACGCAGCTTCAGCAAAACCGCAGGGTCATACAAGACTTTACACAGACAACACTAGCGGGTATTCCCGGGCTATTCGCCCGGTTGTCCTACCTCGCTTCCTTGCGGGATCTCTCCAGTGGGCGATATGAACACGCAGGCCTTTCCGCACTTTATCCAGAGGAGGCTATTCAGCAGGCCTTGCAGCTTTGTCATGAACAGATTTTCGAGCGGATACTGGAATCGCCGCTCTCCACCCAGCAGGAGGATCTGCGCGCCTGCCTCGCCAGCATGGAAGGTGGATTGTCTGGCGCTGCTTCACACTGGCGCCGCATCGAATCTTACCGCGTCCTTGTGCCGGAAGCGGTGCCGGATTATCTCAAGGAACTTTTTTTCTCGAATCTCCGCGCTCTTCTGGAGATTCTCGATAAGGAGAATGCTCCGGCCCATTCAGACGCGTAACCACGCCCGTCACGCGCCCCACGATTTCGGCCTCGTCCGGAACGCGCCACATCTCCGGCAAGCAATGCGATAAGGGGTGCGGTTGCATCACGAGCCGCGAGCCCGCCTGATGAAACCACCCGCAACGGTATCCATCGCGCACTTCGACGAAATACATCGGCCGATCGTGCTCGGTCGTCCAATCGCCATCGTCGATCGCCCGTACCGATCCATCCACGAGCACGATGCTCCCGGGACGTAACAGCGGCATCATTCGCCGGTCGGACATACCGATATATCCGTAGAAGTGATGACTGTGCCCGTTCGTGAGCACGCCCTCAAAATTGCCCCACTTTTCCACCATGCGTGACAGAAACGCCGTTCGCTGCGGATCGAATGCCGGATCAAATTTCATCGGTATCCGCAGCGATGTCGGCGCCGCCATCAGATGCGTGCGGGACACCGGAAATGATGTTCCATCATGAAAACACTCTTCGAAGGGCACATCATACCAGCCAAAAATCTCCAGCGGATTCAACCGGTAGGTGGCCGCCAGGGTATACAGTTTGTGTAATCCTGGCACAACTCCGTGGTTTTCAATATCGGCCAGCCGGCTGATGTGCAGAATGAAGTCCGGACGCCCCCGGCGCGCCGCCAATTCGTAGCTGGCGCGCTCCACATCCCTATAGGTTAGTCCTAGTCGTTCGCGAGCTTGACGCAGACGAAGGCCTGGCAGCATCAATTCCTCGGGAGCTGAGCGAGGTTCCCAAGAGCAGGGTACAACAGAATTACCATACTGTTAAGTTTTCGGAACACGAAATCGACGCCGCCTTATTCTCCGATGAAACTTTGCTCGTATGCGGTACGCGGCCTCGCCTTTATGTGCTGTATTTAACCGCTCTGAGCATCTGTGGCAAGGTTATTCCGTAACTGCGTTCGATGCTCGTTACTCGCCCTCACTAGTTCCAGTGCCTTGGCAGACGCGCCAATCCGGATTCTGCTATTCTGAAAACGATATGACCTTTTACCTGGAACGCAATTTTCCCCGACCGGGCGCACTATTCTTGGGCCTTGCCCTTTTCCTCGGTGGCGCCGCCCACGCACAGGAAGCGGCTGTCGCTCCGCCTCGCGCGGATTTCAAGGCTGCCACGGATGCAGATTTCATTGCTGCGGCCGATGAAGTGCTCGGGCAAATGAGCCAAATCACCGGCCTGAAATTGATGACGCCGCTGAAAAAATCGCTGCGTTCTCGCGAGGAAATCCGCGCTTATGTCATCAAGCAAATGAACGAAGAGAAGAATGCCGCCGAACGCTACGCCGACCAGCGCAGCGCGGAAGCCTTTGGCTTGCTTCCCAAGGGCTTCGATCTCGATGCCTTCATGGTCAACGTGCTTACGGAGCAGGTTGAAGGGCTCTACGACCCCAAGGCCCGCGAATTCTACATCGCGGACTGGAGCCCGCTGGCCGACCAGCGCATGGTGATGGCTCATGAATTGACGCATGCGCTCGAAGATCAGCATTTTCAGATTGAAGCGTGGCTAAAGGCAGCCCGGCCCAATGAAGATGCCGAGCTGGCGCGCGACGCGGTGCTCGAGGGCAGCGCCATGGCTGCCATGGTCGATTACCTGATGTTTAGTTCGGGCCGTTCCTTGAAAGATTTGCCGGATTTCGATCCGGGGATGTTGATCGGGGACCTGGGCAGCACTCCGACTTTGCAAAAAGCGCCGCCGTTCCTTAAGGACACGTTGATCTTTCCCTACATCGGCGGACTTTCGTTCTCGGCCGCCATCTTGAAGAATAAGGGATGGGCCGCGCTGCCGGGCGTGTTTGAGACGCCGCCCGTTTCCACGCAGCAGATCCTGCATCCGGCGCTTTACCGCTCTGGAAAGATTCCCACGACTGTCGCTCTTCCGCGGCTCGAGAAATTGTTCGGCGGCAACTGGTCAAAGCTCGACGAGAACATCATGGGTGAGTACGGCTGGAAGGAAGTCTTGAAGCAGTTCCTCGATGACGACCGGGCCAAGACGCTGGCATCAGCGTGGGATGGCGACCGCTACGCCGTCTTTGAGGAGAAACAGGCTAAGAAGCTTGTCCTGGTGACCCGCTTGCACCTGGACAGCGATGAGCACGCGGTGCGCTTCTTTGGACAATATTCAGAAGCGCTCGAGAAGAAATACCCCGAGCGCTCAAACTTGCTCCGCCGGCCGAACTTTTTTTCTTTTGAAACCCCCGATGGCGGCGTGTTCCTAGATTGTTTGGGAACCGAGTGCGTGACCATGGAAGGCGCAACACGCAAGACCTTCGACGCATTCACCAAAGAACTGAATTGGCCTTTGCCGCCGCAGCCACCGGAGCGCCTCGGGGCCGTGACGAAGAAGACGGCCGCGATTTTTTCTCCAGCCGCGCCAGGCGATGCAGGAGCTTTTGCTCCAGGCGCGCATATCGCGCCGTGAGAAATGGGTCGCGCGAATCGGCGCGCTGCCGCCGCAGAGTGGCAATCGCCAGGTTGGCAAATTGCGCGGCTTTGATCCGGTCCTTGGCGTGGCGCTCGTAGTAAATCGTCAGTTGCTCGCAGGCCTGAACGCCATCGCGCGCATCGGCAACGATTTCCAGCCAAATCTCGGCGGCTCTCGCGTGTTCGCCGCGGCGCTTGGCCATCAGCGCAAGTTCGCGGCGCGCTTTGGGGCGGATTTCCGCCGGCAGCCCGATCGCCAGGGCTTGTGTGCACGCGGAGTGCGCGCGATCCTGTTCGCCGCGCCGCTGCAGAAATCGCGACAGCCCGAAGAGATCGAGGCTGTCGATTTCGTTCGTGGCATGGGGTGCTTCAGAAAGCATCTCGTTAATTTTGCAGAAGAGTGCCGCTAGCCCGCGCAAATCCATTTGATTATGGCGAACGACTCCCGCAAGCGGCTCCACGGGCCCGCCGCGCAAGTAGTCGAAATAAAATTGCGGGATGAGCGCGGAAGAAACGTCGTTCTCGCGATGCCAGCCGAGGCGCGGCGA
>WNFP01019498.1_pt1 | contig 12405 bp, 10 predicted proteins | sample 5400201 | NCBI WGS metagenome assembly WNFP01 (sample SAMN13153355, study PRJNA577476) | soil metagenome | isolation source: 115 cm saprolite under Madrone tree | place: USA:California | collected 2016-06-14
GCCGGAAATCGAGTGCCGATTGGCCCGCCTGGTCGCCGAGCACCTGCAGGGCGGCCTTGCGGCCGGCCCAGCGCGCCCAGACGACACCCGAGCCGCAATAGCCCGCCGCATAGCGCAGACCGCGCCGGCTGAAGATGCGCGGGACCATGTCGCGGTTCATCGCGACATAGCCGAACCAGCTATGGTCGAGCTCCACGCGCGCCAGCTCGGGGAAGATATCGGCGAGCGCAGCTTTCAGATGCCCGGTCGGCCAATCCGCATCGCCCGCGATCGTGCCGTCGCGGCCGCCGAACAGGATGCGCGTGCCGTCCGGCGATGGGCGGTAATAGTAATGCAGCCGGCGCGTCTCGGTATACATCATCCGGGCTGGCATCAGCTCGCCCATCAGATTGGCGGAGAGCGGCACCGTCGCGATGATGCGGCTCCGCACAGGCACGAGGCGTTGGCGCAGCCAGCGATCGGCGGCGTCGGTATAGCCGTTGGTACCCACGATGACGTGGCCGGCTTGCACGATGCCGCGGGCGGTCGCGACCTCGTAGCCCTCCCGCTCGATGCGGATGCCGAGGATCGCCGTCTCGCCATGCACCTTCGCGCCCGCCGCGAGGGCGAGGCGCAGCATCTCGGCATGGAATTTCGCCGGGTGTAGCCCGCCGATATCCATGCGGACATTGCCGCCATGGTAATAGTCGGTGCCGATCAGCCCGCGCTGCCCGCTACGCTGGACCGCATAGGCTTCGATACCGAGCGTCTTGTGCAGCAGGTCGGCCTCGCGCGCGAGGCCGTCGTAGTCACCCGGCGCCGCCGCGCCGGCAAAGCGCCCGACCAGCTTGAAATCGCAATCGATCTTCTCCTCGGCGAGGAAGCGGTAGAGGTCCTCGCGCGCGAGCTTGGCCTCGGCCAGGATCGCGATCGCGTGGGCTTCCCCGAAGCGTTTCGTCATCTCGGCGAAGCTGAGCCGGAGATTGCCGCTGGTGATGCCGCCATTGCGCGACGAAGCGCCCTCGCCCGGCTTTTGCCGGTCGAAGACCTGGACCGAGCGCCCGGCCCGCGCCAGCGTGATCGCAGCCGAGAGGCCGGTATAGCCGGCGCCCATAATGACCACGTCGCAGGTGGTGTCGACGGGCTGCGGCGCGGCCTGCGCCAGCGGCGCCGCGACCCACCAATAGGGATCCCGTTTCATCAAAGCGCTCATCTCCTCCTCTGGGGTGGGGCCGGTCCGGCGACGCTAGAGGCGACCGCCATCGACCGACAGGATCTGGCCGGTAATCCAGCCGGCCTGTTCGCTCGCCAGGAACAGGCTGGCCGACGCGATGTCCTCCGGCGCACCGAGACGACGGGTATGCAGCGAATCAAGCACGCGCTGTTGGCCTTCGGGGCCGTAGGCCGCCCATTGCGCGTGGGTCGCCGGATTGGTCAGAATCAGGCCCGGCGCGACCGCGTTTGCCGTGGTGCCGTACGGACCGAGTTCGAGCGAGAGCTGCCGCACGAGGCCGACGAGCGCGTGTTTCGCCGCAGTGTAAGCCTGGATGCCGGTCAAGCTCGGGCGCAGCCCGGCGCCGGACGCGATCGCCACGATCCGGCCCCAGCCCGCCGCCTTGAAATGCGGCGCGGCCGCCTGGGACAGCCAGAGCGCCGCCTCGACATTGGCCTCGAACAGCACGCGCCAGTCGCGTTCCGTGATCTCCTCGAGTGGCCGGCCGACCTGGCCGCGAACCCCGCCGGCAGCAAGCGCCAGAATGTCGAGCCGCCCCTCCCGGGCGATCACGTCGGTGACCAGGTGATGCGCCGCCTCGCGATCGGATAGGTCGCAGACGTGGACCGGCGCCGACAGGCTGTCGCCCGCGGCGGCGAGACCCACTGGATCGAGATCGGTCAGGTGAATACGGGCGCCGGCATCGCGGAAGGCCCGCGCCATGGCGCGGCCGATGCCCTGCGCGGCACCCGACAGGAGCACGACACGTCCGTCCAGCCGAATATCCATGGTGATGTCCTTTTCTTGCGGATCAGGCCTCGATGCCGAGCGCGTCGCGAAGCTGCAGCCACCAGCCATAAGAGGGCGGCCACTTGTTCCAGTCCGGATCGATGCCGAGCGCCTGCGCGGCATGCAGCCCCCAAATGCGGATCGGTCAGCGTGTTGCGGCCGATCGGATCGACGATCAGCGCCTCCGTCATCACCCTGCCGGCGCCGCCGACGGCGTATTTCGCGAGGTGCTGGAAATGCCGGTCGGTCGCCAAACCGTCCGGCGCCGCCTTGTACATCTGCATCGGGGCGATCACGATCCGGTTCGGGAAGGTGATGGCGCGCAGCCGGAAGGGGCTGAACAGCAGAACAGCAGAGACTCGGTCATCGCAACACCCATTCCTGTCCCATGGAGAGCCTGCCGCCGCGCGCTACTCGGCCGCCATCGCAGCGCGCACGCCCTCGTCCGGCTGGATTCGCGGCAGGTCCTCGAAGCGCGCCACGATCGTCTCATAGGCGCGGTAGACATCGCACCTCGCTCAGGATGCGGGTAAGCGCGGCGTAGCGCGGCTGCGTCCAGACGCTCTCGAAAGCGGCCCGCCCCTTGCCATGGCCAAATTCTGTGATGACCCGCTGGCGCGACATCTCTCCGCGCAGCCGCGCCGTGGCGGCCGCGTCAATGACGAGATCCGCACTGATGACCACGCCGTAGTCCGATTTCGCCCGCGCGGCGGAGACGAATCCGCGGCGTACATCGGTCAGCACATCGTCGGCCGGGCGATCGAGCGGGTCGCCGTAGCCGCCGGCGCCGGGGCCCTGGATCAGGATGACGTCGCCCGGATCGCAGGGCACGATGTCGGTCGAGCCGAGCTCGACGCAATGATCGGTGTCCGGGTTTTTGGCAAAGCGCGAGGTCGCGCCCGGCATGCCGCCGCGCAAACCCCAGGCCGAGAAGATCGAGCGATCGCGGTTGCGCGCTGTCACCATGGATTGCGGCGCGAAGAGCTGGAATTCCATTTCCAGCGCCGAGCCGCCGCGCCAGCGCCCGGCGCCGCCCGAATCCGGCACCAAGCCGTAGCGCAGGATGCGCACGGGCACCTCGGCCTCGTTGATCTCGACCGGCGTGTTCTTGAGATACGACATATTGGCGCCGCAGCCCTCGGCCCCGTCAGCATAGGGGCCGCCGCCGGCGCCGCCGCCGACCGGTCCGATCGACGCCATGACGGAGCGCCCGCCCCGGGTCGTCGTCTTGACGTTCATCAAGCTCATGCCACTGCCCGGCGAGGCCGGCATACGGTCGGGCAAGGCGCGGCAGAAGGCGCCGATTACGGCGGTCTGGGCGAGATTGCTCATCAGGCTGCGCATGCCGACGGCGGCCGGCATGACCGCGTTCATCACCGAGCCCTCGGGCAGGATGGCGCGCGCCGGGCGCACGAAGCCGGCATTGAGCATCGCGGTCGGGTCGAGGCAGTAGAGCCCGTAGACCACACCCACCATGGCAAGCGAATGCCGCTCCTTACCGCGGGGATGTCGCGGATGACCGCGCGCGCCTGGTTCTCTGCATAATCGAGCAGGCCGCTGAGCCCGGCCTTGAACTCGTCCTTGCCGAAGCGGTCGAGAATCTCGTGCACCTTCCGCTCGCCGACATTGACGCAGGCGATCTGCGCGTTGAGGTCGCCCCAATTCTGTTCGGGCAGACGGACATTGTTGGCGATCAGACTCAACAGATCCTGGTTCATGACGCCGTCGCGCATCAGGCGCATCGGCGGAATCCGCAGCCCCTCCTGCTGGATCTCGGTCAGGCTGCGCGACAAGGTCGCCGGCACCGCGCCGCCGACATCCGTGTTGTGGATGTGACAGCCGACGAAGCAGACGAGATCGCCATCACGGAAGACAGGCTTCCAGATATGGACGTCGGGCGTGTGGGTCGCGACGAAACCGGCATAGGGATCGCTCGTCAGGCAGATGTCGCCCTCGCGATAGTCGAAGAGCGGGATGACGCCACCATAATCGAGCCCGGTATACCAGGTGGCGCCGAAGGTCTTGGGCGACGCGACCGTCAGACCTTCCGGCGTCAGCACTTGGCAGGAGAAATCCTCGGTTTCCTTGACGAAGGTCGAATGGGCGGTGCGCATGAGCGTCCAGCCCATGCTTTCGGCCGCGGCGGCGCAGTAATTCGCGAGAACCTGCAGCGTGGTATTGTCGAGCTTCACTGTGCGGCCTCCCGCGTGATGCGCAAATTGGCGTATTCGTCGACCCGGGTGACGTAGCCCGGCGGCACCACGGTGGTGCAATCGTCCTGCGTCACGACCGCCGGTCCGGCGAAGGTCTGGCCCGGGATGAGGTCGGCGCGGCGATAGAGGTCGATTTGGCGTTGCGCGCCGTCGAGCCAGACCTCGGCCTGGCGGATCGGCTGTGCGGTGCCGGGTTTGAGCTCGTGACGCGGAAAGGCCGGCTTGGCCGTCTTGCCGCTGATGACGAGGCGTAGCGAAATCACCTGAATGGCGGCGTGCGGATCGGCGTGGCCATAGACGCGCTCGTGCTCGCGGTGGAAGGATGCCGCCATCGCGGCGACGTCGCAGGCCGCGATCGTGTCGGGATCGAGCGCAGTATCGATCTCGAAGGACTGGCCGCGATAGCGCAGTTCGGCCGAATAGGTCAGCGCATAGGCGCCGTCATAACCCTGGTCGCGCCGCAGCCATTCGACCGCGCCGTCTTTCAGAATCTCGAACTCGGTCCGGATGATGGCGGCCGTCGCGGCGCCGAGATCGGCATAGAGCGTCTTGATGAAGTCGCTCTTGAGGTCGGCGATCAGGCCGCCGAGCGCGCTCAGCACACCGGGCGTGGTTGGCACGACGACCTCCTGCATGCTGAGCTCGCGCGCCAGGAAACAGGCCATCATCGGGCCCGCGCCGCCGAAGGCGAGGCAGGAGAATTCGCGCGGATCAATGCCGGAGCGTGAGACGAGCGCGCTGACGTCAGAATACATGCCCGATACGGCGATGCGAATGATCGCTTCAGCTGTCTCCTCCATCGTACGTCCGAGCGCCTCCGCGAGCTCGCCGACGACGCGCCGCCCCGCCGCGCGATCGATCGTCACGGCCGAATAGCCGATCTCCGACAGGCCGACCAGGCCGAGCGCCGCGAAGGCGTCGGTGATCGTCGCCCGCGTCCCGCCGCGCGCGTAGCAGGCCGGCCCTGGCCGCGAACCGGCGCTTTCCGGCCCGACCTTGAGGACTCCCTGGGCGTCCACCCATGCGATCGAACCTCCGCCCTCCCCGATCGAGCTGACCGAGACGGACGGGATATAGATCTGGAATTCGCCGATCTGCTCGCCGACGCCATATTGCGGCTGCCCACCGATGATGACCGCGACATCCGCGCTGGTGCCGCCGATATCGAGGCTCATGCAGCGTTCAATGCCGCAGATCTCGGCGACGTAGCTCGCGCCGATCACGCCCGAGGCCGTGCCCGACAGGATCATCTGGACGCATTGGTTCTTGCCCTGCTCGGCGGTCATCACGCCGCCATTGGACTTGGTCAGGCGCGGATCGGCAGTGACGCCGACATCCTTCAACGCCTGCTGCAGCGAGCCGAGATAATGCGCAACGCGCGGCTGCACATAGGCGCCGATTGCGGCCGTGATAGTGCGCTCGTATTCGCGAATGATCGGCCAGGTCTCGCTCGAGCAGAAGACCGGGATCTCGGGCGCAAGCCGCTCGACGATCGCCTTGGCGGCGAGCTCGTGCGCGGGATTGCGATAGGCATGAAGGAAGGAGATCACGATCCCCTCCGCGCCGGCTGCGCGGGCGCCCTCGACCGCCCGCGCGACGCTCGCCTCGTCGAACTCGTCCTGAACGCTGCCATCCGCCTTCAGCCGGCCGGTGACGCCGAAGACGAGATCGCGCGTGATGAGCGGCGCGGCGCGCTTGGACAGCAGGTTGTACATGTCCGGGATCTTGAGGCGTGCGATCTCGAGCACGTCCCGGAAATGCTCCGTCGTGAACAGGGTAGCGCTCGCCCACCAGGCGAACGCCCTCGAGTACCTCCGCGCCCGGCTCGTCGGGCCGCGAGAACACCTTCAGAGTCTTGAGACTTTGCGTCGCCTCGTCGAACAGCGCGAAATCCGTGAACGACCCGCCGATATCGACGCCTACCCGATAAACCATGACGTTTCGTCTCCGCCGCGATCGTGAGGAGTGTCGGCCGTGTTAGCGGCCGATCTCCTTGTTCCAGGTCTCGACCCATTCGGATTGATGCGGCACGATCTGCCGGTACGGCGGAAACACGATGATCGAGGTGTCCGTGATCTCGTGCTTGATCTTCGCGTCGAAGACGGCGTCCTTGTTCGTGACGCCGTAGCGCACCGCGCTGCCGAAGCAGGATTGAGCTTCCTTGCTGAGCGTGGTGTTGACGAAGTCGTAGCCGAGATCGGAGCTGTTCTTGATTTTCTGCACCCAAGTGAGGCCGACGCCGACCCCCGGTGCGGGCGAATAATATTTGAACTCGCTGTTGTTGTCGTCAATGAAGGCCCAGGCGCGGCCGTCCCAATACAGCGCCATATCGATATCGCCGCCCTTCAGTCCGTTCAGCACGCTGTTCGGATCGGTCCAGAAGGCGAGATTGCCGCTGTTCCGCATCCGCTTGATCTGCGCCAGGCCGGGCGCGGTGTTATCGACGCCGCCGCCATATTGGTCGGCGAACAGCCAGACCGAGATCGCGAGACCGCCGCTCGGATAGTTCACGCCCGGCATCGAGGCCTTCCACTTGCCGGCAACGGTCCCTTCGACGAAGGCCTTCCAGTCCTTGGGCGGATCCTTGACCGTCTGGCTATTATAGATGATCCCCATGGCGCCGTAATTATGCGGGACGCCGTAGCCCTTTCCGAGATCTTTGAACTCCGGCCGGACATCGGCGAGGTTCGGCACCTTCTCGGTCGTGAGCAGATCGACCAGCCCGCGATCGATCGCGTCATACGAGGTTTCGCTCGGATTGTAGATCACGTCGAGCGGCGGCTTGTTGGGGCTGGCGGCAATCTGGTTGAGCCATTGCACCGGCGCGCCGAGGACGACATCGACAGTCTTGCCGGTGCGCTTCTGGAACGGCTCCACGACGCATTTGCGCAGGCTCTGCTCCCAGACGCCGCCGAAGGCGCCCACCGTCAGGTCCGCCGCCGACGCGCTCGCGACGCTGCTAAATGCCATCACGCCTGCCACGCGCCCGCGTGCTTGTATCCTCGCCGCGCCGGGAGCCGGCGATCGGCGGCGTCTCGATCGAGGTGCCGCCGGCGACCCGCCGGTCGGGCCCGGCCGGCGTCGGGAGCGGCGCACGATGACGAGCGCGGTACCGCTGCAATTGCTCGGAATCAGCAAGAGTTTCGGCTCGGTGCGAGCACTTCGGCCGATGACGCAGACCATCGAAGGCGGCGAGATGCTGGCGCTGCTCGGACCGTCCGGCTGCGGCAAGACCACCACGTTGCGCATCATCGCCGGCTTCGAGACGCCCGACCGTGGCAGCGTCGTGATCGGCACGCGCGACGTCACCGAATTGCCGCCGAACAAGCGTGGCCTCGGCATGGTGTTTCAGAGCTACAGCCTCTTCCCGCACATGACGGTCGGCGAGAACGTCGCCTTCGGGTTGAAGATGCAGGGCGTGTCGGCGACGGAGCGGACCAAGCGCGTGCGCGAGATGCTGGCCCTCGTCCGGCTCGCCCAGCACGAGGAGCGGCAGATCCACCAGCTTTCGGGCGGCCAGCAGCAGCGCGTCGCCCTGGCTCGGGCGCTGGTCACCAACCCCTCGACCTTGCTTCTCGACGAGCCGCTAGGCGCGCTCGACAAGAATCTGCGCGAGAGCATGCAGTTCGAACTGCGCGAGATCCAGCACCGGCTCGGCATCACGTCGATCCTGGTCACGCATGACCAGGAGGAGGCGCTGACCATGAGCAACCGCGTCGCCGTGATGTCCGACGGGCAGGTCGTCCAAGTCGGCCGGCCGACCGACATCTATGAGCGGCCGCGCAACCGCTTCGTCGCCGAATTCCTCGGCACCGCCAATATCGTGGCCGGCACCGTGACCGGGCAGGCGACGGAGCGATCCTGGCATGTCGCGCTCGTGGGCGAGCCTAGCGCAAGCGCGTCGGTGCAGTCAGACGTCCCGCTGGCGCCGGGCAGCGCCATTCTGCTCGCCGTGCGGCCGGAGCGCATCGAAATCGGCCCCGTCATGGCCGGCACAATGCGGGCGCTCGTCCAGGACGTCGTCTTCCGCGGCAGCTATTTCGCCTACGAGCTGCGCGTGCCGGGCCAAGAAGCTCCGTTCTTCCTCTATAGCCAAGGCCGCAAGGACATCCCGGCTGACGGCATGGTCGGGCTCGGCTGGCAGCCGGACAACGCGATCATCCTGGAGGACGCACCGTGACGGCCGACGCCCCGCTGGCGAGCCTCGAAACCAAGGCGCGTCACAGCCGTCCCTATCGGCTGGCCGGTCCGAGCTGGATCATCCCAGTCCTGCTCTTCCTCGGGTTCTTCTTCGTCATCCCGCTCGGCGCCAACATCCTGCGCAGCCTGCAGGCCGGGCAGGCGGCGACCAACGGCCCGTTCTTCTACTACATCAAACTGCTGACCGACGCCTATTACAGCGGCGTCATCGTCGAGACCTTGAAAGTCGCGGCGATCTCAACAGTCCTGTGCCTCATCGTCGGCTATCCGGTCGCCTATTTCATGGTGCGCTTCGCCGGTCGCTGGAACGCCATCATCGTGTTCCTGCTCATCACGCCGCTGCTGACCTCCATTATCATGCGCACCTTCGGCTGGCGCGTGCTGTTGGCGCGCCGCGGCGCGCTCACCATGCTGCTGTTCGACTGGGGCATCATTCCGCGCCCGATCAACCTCGCGGACGAACCGTTCGCGGTCTATCTCGGCCTCGTCCACGTGCTCGCACCTTTCATGATCCTGTCGATCACCGCCGTCTTGCGGAAAGTGGACGTGCGACTCGAGGAATCGGCGCGCGTATTGGGCGCAAGCGCGCTCGGCACGTTCTTCCGCATCACCCTGCCGCTCAGCGTCGACGGCATCGCGACCGGCTGCATCCTGGTCTTCGTGGTGACGAACGGAAGCTTCCTGACGATGCTGCTCCTCGGCGGCGGTAAGGTGACGACCCTGTCGCTGCTGATCTACCAGCAGTTCAACGTCGCCCAGGATGTCGGCTTTGCCGCCGCCATGGGCAACCTGCTGCTCTTCGTCGGCCTGATCTGCCTGGCGCTGCAGGCGAAGTTACTGCGCCGCACCGGGGTCAAGTCGTGACTGCGCTCGCGCCCCCCCTCCCCGTCCGGCGGCGCCTGCGCGTGCGCTACGGCGTGATCGCGCTGGCACTCTACGTGCTCCTGTTCCTCGGCTTCATCGCAGCGCCGATCGTGTCGGTCGTGGTCGTGTCGTTCTCGACCGCCTCCTTCATCGCCTTCCCGATCCCGGGCTTCACCTTGCGCTGGTATTGGCACATCCTTGAATATAAGCCGTTCGTCGACGCGCTCATCGTCTCGGGCGAAGTGGCCGTCCTGTCGACCATGTTCGGGACGCTGCTCGGCATACCGGCCGCGCTGGCGCTAGCCCGCTCGCGTGGGACGGCAGCCGCGATCGTATCGAACTTCCTGCTCGCGCCCGTGACAGTGCCGGCAATCGTGCTCGGGCTCGCGCTGCTCTATTTCCTCAGTTCGCTCTCGCTCGGCATCTCGTTCACCGCGCTGCTGATCGCCCATACGGTGGCGGGCATCCCCTACATCGTTCGGACAGTGCTGTCGGTCTATCGCTCGATCCCGCCGGACCTCGAAGAGGCGGCCGCGATCCTGGGCGCCAGCCGCTGGCAAACGCTGCTCCATACGACCCTGCCGCTGGTACGGCCGGGCATCTTTGCGGGCGGCTTGTTCGCCATCCTGACCTCACTCGACAATCTGCCGCTCTCCTTCTTTTTCGGCAGTGCGAATACGAACACGCTTCCGGTCGTGATGCTGAGCTACATGGAAAACCAGTTCGATCCCTCGATCGCGGCCATCAGCACTGTGCAGATGTTGATCGCGATCGTGGTTCTATTGATTGCCGACCGGGTTTATGGGATCGAAAAGCTCACCTCGTGACCGACCCAGACGGATAACGCGGCCGGCAGTCCCTCACTCCACGGACACAACGATGGCAAACAACGAAAACATGGCGCACCGTGCACCCGATAATGAAATCGATGCCACCGCAATGGGAGCACGGGTGCGTGCGATGCGGCAAACGCTGGGCCTCTCCTCGGCAGAACTCGCCCTGCAGGCAGGCCTGTCCGTCGGTGTGATCAGCCAGATTGAGCGCGGCCAGGCCAATCCGAGCCTGCGGACGCTGGAGCGATTGCGTCTGGCGCTCAAAGTCCCGCTGATGGTGCTGCTGGAAGGGCCTGGCAGCGCCGCGGTCGAGCCGGCCTTCGTGCGCCGGCGCCATGCCCGCCCGCGGCTCATGGTCGGCAATATGGGGCTTGGCAAGGAGATCCTGTCCCCGCCAGACACCGACGGCCTCCGCTTCATGGTGATCACGGTGCCGCCGGGCGCGCAGAGCGAGGACGTGCTGACGGGTCCAGGTCAGAAGGCCGGCCTTGTGCTCAAGGGGCAGATCAACCTCATGGTGCGTGACGAACAGGTGCAGATTTCCGAGGGCGACAGCTTCCAGTTCCCGAGCGACGTGAAACACGCCTTCGTCAACAACACCGACCAGCCGGCCGAAGTGCTGTGGATCATGGTGGGGCTGTCCTATGTCACGCCGGTCTGAGACGGGACCCAGACCGCTAGGCTCATCTCGTCTGGCTGAGACACCCACGTTTGCGCCCGGCCTTCGGCATGGCGTGCATAGCGTGCCTTGCTAAAATCAATCATTTCTATTGGCGCAGCGCCATCTGCACTGCGATGATGCGCTACATCCCGGCATGGCGCTGTGAGCTCCAGCTTTTCCCGACGACAGGACCATGATGAAACTGACCGATTACAAAGTGCTGACCTTCGATTGCTATGGCACCCTGATCGACTGGGAGGCCGGCATCTATACGGCACTGCAGCCCCTGCTCGCCAAGGCGGCGACGCCGCTCTCGAAGGACGCTGTGCTTGAGACCTTTGCCCGGCACGAATCCGCCCAGGAGGCGGAAACACCCCGAATGCTTTATTCGGACGTGCTCGCCGCGATGCATCGGCGGCTGGCGGACGAATGGGGCCTCGCGGCGAGCGATGCCGACCACAGGCTCTTCGGGGATTCAGTGCCAGATTGGCCGGCTTTCCCGGATTCCGCCGAGGCGCTCGCCTATCTCAAGCAACACTACAAGCTCGTGATCCTGTCCAATGTCGACCGCGCCAGCTTCGCCGGTAGCAATACCCGGCTCGGTGTGACCTTCGACGCCATCTACACGGCGCAGGATATCGGTTCCTACAAGCCAGACCTCTCCAATTTCCATTACATGCTCGATCATCTCGCCGAGCTTGGCATCGCAAAATCCGATATCCTGCATACCGCGCAGAGCCTGTTCCACGATCATGCGCCGGCCAAGGCCGTCGGGCTCGCCTCGGCCTGGATCGACCGCCGCCACGCGACTGGCGGCTTCGGCGCCACGATGGCTCCGCCCGCGGGCGCGAGCTACGATGTCCGCTTCAACAGCATGGCCGATTTCGCGGCCGCGCACCGGGCGGAACGAGCGGCGGGCTGACCCCACCGCTCAGCGCCGATCCCAGCCGGTCCAGCATCTCGTAGGCAGCAAGGCCATCGCAATCCAAAAAATTTCACAAGCTCTCAGGACAAGGGCGCGGTCGGCACCAGCAATTTCCTTGGAGCCGCCAGATCGACGGGCGGCACTTGCGGGAAGTTCGAGCGGACCGTCGCGAAAGCCTGCCCGACATCCGCTTCCTGCCCGGTCGCGCCCGCATCTCGGATCGCCTCGAATATCTTGGTCTTGACGAAGAAGCGCCAATGGATCAGCAGCGCCGCCATGATGGCGGTCAAGATGTCGTATTGGGAGGGCGTCCAGACCAATTCGTAGGCTTCGCGCTCGGGGCCGAACTTGAAATGGCCTTCGGGCCGGGTTGCTGCATCGCGCGCGGCTTTCGTCGCACCGGCATCGACGGCGCCGTGCCGGATCACTACGCCGTAGAGCCGCGCCGCGGCTTCGAGCGAGACGTAGCCCCGCTCGATATCGGTCAGCACATGCTCCGGCTCGCGATCGAGCGGCCAGCCGCGCCCGCCGCCGCCTGGCGAGTGGATGTGGATCACATCACCCGGATCGGCGACGAAGATGTCGGTGTTGCCGAGCACACGCTCGCGCGGCGTGCGCGGATTGAGGATCAGGTTCGACGGCTCGGCCGGGCCGCCGCCGAGGATGCCCCAGGGCCGGAAGCGGGTACGGTCGCGGTTGCGCACCGTAATGCGGGTGTTGGGGGCGAA
>WNFP01003639.1_pt1 | contig 12397 bp, 11 predicted proteins | sample 5400201 | NCBI WGS metagenome assembly WNFP01 (sample SAMN13153355, study PRJNA577476) | soil metagenome | isolation source: 115 cm saprolite under Madrone tree | place: USA:California | collected 2016-06-14
TGAGGGATTCAGCCTGCCTGGCCTGCCCTTCGTCACCGTTGGACACAACCAGCGGATCGCCTGGGGATACACGAATCTGAATCCTGACGTGCAGGACTTGATGATTGAGAACTTCAACGCGTCCGGCGAATATGAAACGCCACAAGGCTTCAAGAAAGCTGAAGTAGTTCATGAAGTTATCCATATAAAGGGAAGCCTGGACGAGGCTTTCGACGTAGCTATTACGCGTCACGGTCCTATCATCACCGATTTGTTTCCCGGGGAAACGCGCAAGATTGCCTTGCAGTGGCTGGTTTACGATACCCGCGCCATCAGCATTCCGTTGTTCGATTTGAACTCAGCACAGAACTGGGAGCAGTTCCGTCATGCGCTGTCGAGTTTTTCCACGCCGTCCCAGAATGTGGTGTATGCCGACGTGGACGGACATATCGGATATCAGTCCATGGGCTTTGTCCCAATTCGTGCTTCCGGAGACGGCACGGTTCCCGTTTCCGGAGCCGACGGCAAACACGATTGGACGGGATATTTGCCGTTTGAAAGACTGCCGAGCGTATATGACCCGGAGTCGGGCATTATCGCCAGCGCTAATTCGAAGATAACGCCGGAAGGATATCCGTACACACTGGCGACGCAGTGGTTCCCGCCGTACCGCGTGGAGCGCATCTATCGCGTTCTGGAGTCAGGCAAGAAGTTCACGCCGGCAGACATGCTGGCGCTGCAAACGGACATTACCTCAGAGTACGACCGCTTCTTCGCCGACCATTTCGTTTATGCCATTGATCACAGCACCAAGGCAACGGCGCGTACCCGCAAAGCCGCGGACATCATGCGCGGCTTTGATGGACGAATGTCAGCGGATTCGGCTGCGCCTACAGTGGAGGTCATATCGCGTCGCGCATTGTGGAAGCTGCTGCTCGAACCGAAGCTCGGCAACGATTGGGTGAATTACGAATGGTCAGAATCGGCCGTCGCTCTGGAGAACATTATTCAGAACCAGCCCTCGCGGTGGTTGCCTGCCGGCATTGCCAGCTTTGACGACCTGCTCACGATTGCAGTTGAAGAAGCGCTAAAAGATGCACCCGCTGATTTAGCTGGATGGAAGTATGGCCAGGAGTTCCCTGTCGAAATCAATCATCCTGTGCTGGGTGCGTTTCCATTCGTCGGGAAATGGGCGGGCCCGGGCATAAAGCCGCAGTCGGGAGGGAGCTTTACTGTAAAGCAGGTAGGCAGGCGCTTTGGACCATCCGAGCGGATGACCGTGGACTTTTCTAATCTTGATGGCTCCGCGTTCAACATTGTCCTGGGAGAATCCGGACAGCTTTTCAGCCCGCACTACATGGACCATTGGAATGCATGGTACGGAAATACGACATTCGCGCTGGCCTACTCGGACTCCGCAGTGCAAGCCGCAAAAACGCATGAACTCACGCTGACACCGCAAAAATGAGGCCCCGCTTCTGCGAGGCTGAACTTCCCAACCTGCGACCTCCCGTTACGGGTCGATTTGGACTACGTCAAACGCGAGACCAATGATATCGATCGGCGGATTCGGAGTGATTGCCTTGTCTATCGTCGTGTCATAGATATCGAATTCACCGCCCTGACATACGTAGACGACGGACCGCCCGGAAATGGGTTGGATACCGGTGACGCCAACAGATTGCCGGAACGCCGAGACTTCGGGAATAACAACTGCGCTGGAACTGGTATTGAAGATGGAAAGACAACTCGTGACGGTGTTGGCGACCGATCCCAGAGAAATGGTGCATCCGCGGGAACCAATGAACAAGCGATTATTGCTGGCCAAGACCATCTTAGCGTGGGTGCCGTTGGTGATGGAGACAACGGCGCCGGCCGTAAGAGTGCTGGTATTGACTGCCTGCAGCTTGCCGGTAGCCGAACCGAATGGCGTTCCGGCGACGAACAGAGTAGTGCCGCTCAAAACTCCCGCCGTGGCGCCAGAAACTGCAATGGGCGTGCCGATTATAGGACCGTTCAGATTCACCTTCACCACGCTTGCCGCCGTACCTCCGCATTCCGGACCGCAGTTCAAGACCCAGACGGTGTTGTCGCTGGTATCAGCTGGATCAAAGACTGCCGTGTACGGCTGATCGAAACTGGCCCCGCCAGTGATGGTTGTAACGGTATTCGTGGAGGTATCGATTATGAAGAATCCACCGCCGGCCACCAAGTTGGGATTATCGGGAAACGCGAGCAGCTTGTGCTCATTTGGTCCTTCCACCAGGCGCGTGACAAGCGGCACGCCGGTGATACTGAGCAGGTTTCCATTGGACGTATTGAACACGGCAATTTCTCCGACGTTGCGCAGGGCGGCGTAACCGGTCTTGCCATCGGTGGCACTGATGGCGATATCAAAAGGCTGATCACGGAGCTGCAGTGCAACCACGCTTGTCTCGGTCGCGCTGTCAATAACTTCGATGTTGGTGAAGCCTTGCTGCATCACCACCGTTTTGCCGGAGGCGGTAAGCATCTTGCTTGCGCCGCTGATGCTGAAGCCTTTGTTGAATAACTGGTCTTTTTGGGCGTCCACAATGGTGACGCTGCCGCCCTGCTGATTGGAGAGCAGGACGCGCTTTTTGAGTCCGGATAATGGGGTGGTTTGCTTGTTGGAATTGGACGAAGCACCGCCGCCGCACCCGCTCATAGATGCTGCAAGCGCAGCGCAGCCGGCCAGCCAGAGGTAAGTCTTGAGCCGTTTTTCGATGAATGCCATGTAATGAGCGTTGATTATAACAGAGCGCGGCAGCGCGTCTCCCCCGTGGGCAATGGTCAGCAGAGCCCGCCTGCGGTATTCTGAAGAGACGCACATGCATCAGGACCTTCTATCCCGGCTTAAGCAGGGGCCCGTACTTTGTGACGGAGCCATGGGAACACTCTTCTACTCGAAAGGTGTGTTCATCAACAAGTGTTATGACGAACTGAACCTGATTCAGCCCGATCTGGTGCGAAACATTCATCAGGAATATCTGAATGCCGGGGCAGAAATCGTCGAAACCAACACCTTTGGCGGTAACTCGTTCCGCCTCGCGCGATACGGACTGGCCGACAAGGTGCGCGACATCAACTTACGCGGCGCGCAACTGGCCCGCGAGGCCGCAGATGCCTTCAATCTCAAAATAGCGGCCCATGTCCTCGTTGCCGGCTCGGTTGGGCCGTTGGGTATTCGCATTGAGCCACTGGGCAAGACTTCACGCGAGGAGGCACGTGCTTCTTTCCGGCAACAGATTGCCGCGCTGGTTGAGGGCGGCGTTGACCTGCTGATCCTGGAGACGTTTGGTTATCTTGAAGAACTGCACCAGGCAATCCTGGCAGCTCGGGAAGTTTCTCCTGACACGCAGTTGGTAGCGCAAGTAACGATTGACGAAGAAGGAAACTGCCTTGATGGCGCCAGTCCGGAAACCTTCACTGCCAAGCTTGCCGACTGGGGAGCGGACGTAATCGGCTGCAACTGCAGCGTTGGTCCTGTGGCCATGCTGGAGGCCATCGAACGCATCCGCCGCATCACGGACAAGCCCCTCGCCGCACAACCGAATGCCGGCATACCGCGCAATGTGGAAGGCCGCAACATTTATCTTTGTTCGCCCGAATACATGGCCAGTTATGCGCGAAAGTTTGTCGACGCAGGCGTAGGCCTGGTAGGCGGATGCTGCGGCACGACCCCCGAGCACATTCGGGCCATGAAAGCTTCCCTGCGCAGCGCCAACATCAAAGGACGTACCGGCGGCTTCCAGGTACTGAGCGAACGCAAACGGGAGTCCGGAGTCACGCCTCCGCCGATCGCGCAGCGATCGAATCTCGGCAGGAAGATTGCGGCTGGTGAATTCGCAACTCTGGTCGAGATCGTTCCGCCGAAGGGCATTGATTTCCGCAAGGAAGTCGAAGGCGCAAAGTATCTGAAAGCCGCTGGAATTGACGCCATCAACATTCCCGATAGTCCCCGCGCTTCCGCTCGCATGAGCAATCTGGCGCTTTGCATTCTGATCCAGCAGCAAGCCGGCCTGGAGACCGTGCTGCATTTCACCTGCCGCGACCGCAACGTGCTCAGTATGCAATCGGAACTGCTGGGAGCCTACAGCACCGGGATACATAACCTGATCTGCATCACTGGCGATCCGCCGAAGCTGGGCAACTATCCCGACGCCACGGCAGTGTTCGATGTGGACGCCATTGGCCTGGTCAATATCGTGCACAATCTCAATTTCGGTCTGGACATCGGTGGAAATCCCATCGGCGCTGGAACCAAGTTCCTGATCGGCGTAGGCGCCAACCCGGGCATCGGTAATATTGACGAGGAGATCCGCCGCTTTGAGTACAAAGTGGAAGCGGGGGCAGACTATGCCGTCACGCAGCCGGTGTTCGATATTGCTCTGCTGGAGACTTTCATTCGCCGCATTGAGCACTGCCGCATTCCCGTACTGGCAGGCATTTGGCCCTTGGTCAGTGTCCGCAATGCGGAGTTCATGAAGAACGAGCTGCGCGTCTCCGTGCCGGATTCCATTGTTGACCGTATGAGTCGAGCGCCCAATGCAGACGCAGCCCGGGCAGAGGGCATTCTCATAGCCCGCGAGATGCTGCAACAAGTCCGCGGTCTGGTCCAGGGCGCACAGGTGGCCGCTCCGCTGGGACGGTATTCGTCCGCCATCGACGTACTGGACGGGCAGGGCGGAGCCTCGTGCCAGGCGGCAAACGGCCGGTAACAATGCTCCTGGGATGGTTGCTATTTAATTTCCATGCGCGCTGCGCAATTACTGCTGATTGCTGAATAGACTTTGGAGTAAAATGTCCATGGAGTCCTGGCCCAGTGCCTAAATTCGAAGACTGTTTACAGCGCCTGGAACAAATCGTTGACGAACTCGAGAAAGGCAACGTGCCCCTCGAAAAGGCGTTGAAGCTCTTTGAAGAAGGAGTGCAGCTCTCCACTTCCTGCCGCAAGGAGTTGGAAGAAGCGGAAGGCAAGGTCGAGATTCTTTTGAAGCAAAACGGAAAGCTACAACCCGCCGTTTACGATGCGGCTGCGGAAAGAACGCTGGCGGGAACAAAAAAGTAACACTTCCAGTCTGCGGCCAGGGCCGCAGCATCAAATCTTTCGCGAAAGCGTACGTGCTTCGCTTAGCCGTGAAAGGGTGGCCGCCTGATGAAACCTCTCAGCATTGTCATCGCCTACAGCAATCCGAAACATGCGGAAGCTCTGTGCCGGGCTCTTGACTGCCATTGTGGTCGAATGAACCTCGCCGCAAATCTCCAGGAACTGCTGGCTGCAATTCCACGTCATCGCGCTGACGTTGCAGTTGTTGACCTGGAACTCGCCGGGTTGACAGACGTGCAGCAGCTCGCGCGTCAGTTCCCCGCTACCGCCATCGTCTGCACGCATCGGCTGGCAGATGATCGCATGTGGGCCAGCGCACTCGCAGCCGGAGCAACAGATTGCTGCAACAGCAGTGATCTACGCGCCATTACGACCGCCGCTAGCCAGGCGCCTAACTTCTCGCGCGCACAAGCCGCGTAGGGGAATACGGCTCCAGATTTAGCTGGAGCCCGGTGTCAGCGTGACGCGTCTACCGTGTACTCGTGCGCCTATTTGCCTATTACCATGAGTGCGCGGTTAGCTGCCAGGGAGTGCCAATATCCAAGCGCGTGAATGTGACTGAATCGCCGCTGTGCACAATGAGCGGTGAAGGATTGCTGCCGAGACTGAGATTCCCGCCCGTGGCGAACTGTGCTGTCCCCCCGGTTACGATGAACGTGACCGTTTCCCCTGGCAGGTGAGAACCTCTCAATGTGGTGATGCTGGTCGCGGAGCCTGTCAGAACCACATGGTTCCAGTTCTTGACATCCAGAGTAGCGGCGGGCGATTGTACGGGCGTCACGTTTACCGTAGGGGCAGCGGCGGGGCCGGACAAGATCTGGAAGTTGTTGCGCCCTGAGAAGATGCAGCTATTCGTATTGGCGCACTTGACGATGTTGTCGGGATTCCCGCCAATCAGGTTGTTTTCCAGCACAACGCGCGGACCGCCAATAGCTGTGTCCGTAATATTCACTACATAGCCATTGCCAGAATTTGTGCCTGAAGTCGCCGCAATAAGGGAATCGTGCAGATGAATAATCGGGTTGGCGCTTACGTTGATACCGCTGGAGCTGTTGCTGACCAGAAGCACTCCCGGCGTTCCTTCGCTATGCAACCTGATGTCAATGTCCTGCCCGCCATCTACATGCACGTCAACAGTTCCACCCTGCGAGGTGAGATTGACGAAAAAGATAGTGTTTGGAACCTGTGTATTCGTCCCACCACCGGAGCCGAGGTAAATGTTGTCTCCGCCGTCGTTGTTGCTAGCGCCGTCAAATTCACAGGTATCGAAGTGGATCTGCCCCGCGTAACCCTCGATCTTCAGTACCGGGTTAACGCCACTCGGCCTGAACGCGTTCACGTTCTGGAATAACAGAAACTGATTGGCTGCGAGTGCGTCTACCGTCCGCCCCTTCAGGTGAATGGACGATCCGACAAAATTCAGAAACCAGAGATTGCTGAAGATGCCGTAATTGAGATTGCAATTGGTGCAGCCGGAAACATCGGAGAGCAAGCCCTCTTGCGAAGTGTTGCCCGATGCGGCGAGAAAACGGATGCCGTCCACCTTAAAGTTGAAGACTTGAATGTTGTTCTGCGCCGGGATAACCAGTAAAGCCTGCGAGTTAGAACCAACCGATTGAATCACGGTGCCGGCGGAGGATCCTGCTATGCCCTGAAGCCATAATCCGGCCCGAAGCACAATATGGTCTGCCGTGAAATTACTGAATGGCCCAAACTCTACCTTAACCTGCTTCGTACCCACGTCAAATGTTCCCAGGGCCCGCGGGACTTTCGGCGATGTGGCATCCAGAATGCACCCCGCCGCGGGACACGCTGCCCAGGCGGCTGCCCAACTCGTGTAGCGGTCCACCATGATGCGAGCATGTCGGTTGTAGGACGAACCGCTGATATCTCGTCCTTTGATGTCAGGAGTAGTCGCCGCAAAGCCGAAAGCCGGCCCCAATAACAGGAGCAACGCAAAAATCATTTTCATGATTCACCATAGGTAATGAGATAGATTTGGAACACAATGATCTGCTGGCGCTGAGCTGCTGGTCAAGACAGAACCTTCGTGGCTCTTTATTTGCGATGTTCATCGGTGGCGCAACAATGGTAGAAACGAGGATGGACTGAAGCGGAGCAGCCGTACGACTCGGACCTTGATCACGTCTTACGCTCACAGAGCCGCTCAAGTTATACTCACATCTTCATGCTCAAGGAAATCCTCGAACAGGGCCAGCGCACGATAGACCAGGCCCTGGAAAAACTCCTTCCGGTCCCGACACAGAGACCGGAATCCATCCATCAGGCAATGCGCCACAGCGTCTTTGCCGGCGGGAAACGCCTGCGTCCCATCCTGTGCATGGAGGCGGCGCGAATGATTGCGGGCAAGACTCCGGAAGGCGTTGAAGATCTGGGTAGCGCGCTGGAAATGCTGCACACCTACTCGTTGATTCATGACGACCTCCCCGCTCTGGACAATGACGATCTGCGCCGAGGCAAGCCAACTTGCCATGTGGTTTACGGCGAGGCCATCGCCATTCTGGCGGGAGACGCTCTACAAACTCAGGCTTACGAGGTGCTGTCGCGAATGAAATGCCCCGCAGAGGCGCGCGTCAGGATCATCGAAGAGATCGCGCGCGGCACAGGTACGGTGGACGGCATGATTGGCGGGCAAGTCAAAGACCTTGAAGCCGAACGTCAGCGGCCTGACGCTGCCACACTGGAATACATACACCGTTCCAAGACCGGAGCTCTTATCACCGCCAGCCTGGTGAGCGGCGGCATTTATGCCGGAGGTTCAACAACGGAGATCCAGCGTCTGCGCGATTTTGGACGGGCTATCGGGCTCGCCTTCCAGATTGTGGATGATGTACTCGACGTCACCCAATCTTCCGAACAATTAGGCAAGACTGCGGGGAAAGACACGGCGTCTGAAAAAGCAACCTATCCCGCGCTCTTTGGCGTGCAAGAGTCCCTCCGGCAAGCCGACACTCTTGTCACCGCGGGTTGCAATGCGCTGGATTCCTTTGGCCAGCGCGCCCATACACTCAAGGACCTGGCCTTTTTCCTGGTCCAACGCAAGAAATAAAACACCCATCTTTCATTAGCCTTCAGGCTGAGTTGTGGTAGGATTCTGTCTCATCTGACCATGGATTGTTGCCAAGTGCAGGAGATTCAGCGCGTTGCCCTTCTTGGGAAACGGCGATCTCAAATTCAGCGGATTAAGGATGTAACCAATCCAAAGTCCATGAATCCTACGTACCAGAACCAAGGTCGAGAGTTGCAGTCAGGCCCGGCAGTGGGCAGAGTCCGGTCAGATACTCCCGGCCAAATCCGAAAGTAGATCACAAAGGAGACTCCTCAATGACGAAATCAATGCGTGCGTTGGTAATCGGCGCGGCCCTGTCGGGATTTGTTGCCGGAACAACTGCTGCTATGGCACAAGACACCGGCGACAAAACAGCCGATTCCGGCAAGAAAGCCACCAAGAGCAAGAAAGAAAAACACGCCTGCAAAGGGCAAAACTCTTGCAAGGGCAAGGGCGGCTGCGGCACCACCAAAGGCAAGAACGACTGCAAAGGCAAGGGCGATTGCCGGACCGACGGCAAGCCAATGGACAAGCACTAAGCTGGTCTTCACGAATCACGGGGGCCGGTCAAACCGGCCTCCATCTTTACGTCCTTTATATCCTTCAAAATCACTATGCCAGCAAATCGTTTTAATGGGTACACGAACTACGGGGTAGGCATAGGGTTGCGCATACCGCACTACAACCATATCTTCGAAAAGAAACCTGTCGTCGATTGGTTCGAAATTATCTCGGAAAACTTCATGGTCGACGGCGGGCGCCCACTCCGGGTGCTCGATCAAATACTGGACCAGTACCGCGTCGTGCAACATGGCGTCTCCATGTACTTCGGTTCAGCGGAGCCGCTCAACCGGGAGCACCTTCGCCGTCTGAAGACGCTGGTGAAGCGCACCAAGACACCCTGGTTGACGGACCACCTATGCTGGGGCAGTGTGGATGGCCGCTATTCCCACGATCTTCTTCCCATGCCCTATACCTTCGAGGCGGCAAAAAGGACGGCACAGAAAATCCGCGAGGTGCGGGACTTTGTGGAGGTGCCCATTGCGGTGGAGAACGTGAGCAGCTACGCGGAATATCACGTTTCCGAAATGACGGAATGGGAATTCCTGAATGAAGTAGTCGAAGAAGCGGATTGCGGCATTCTGCTCGACGTCAACAATATTTACGTTTCATCGCAGAACCATAATTTTGATCCGCTGGATTACCTGAACAGCGTCCCGCCGGAGCGCGTGGCGCAAATTCACATTGCCGGACACTCCAAATTCGAAAAATATATTCTCGATACCCACGATCATCCGGTGCTTGACCCGGTGTGGCAGCTCTATGCCAGGGCCATCGAGATCGCTGGCCCCACCGCTACCCTGCTTGAGTGGGACGATAGAATTCCGTCGTTTGACGAAGTCCACAACGAAGCCTTGAAGGCGAAAAAGTTCCATCCCGGTCAGAACAACCCTGCGGGTTTGCGTCCCGCTGCCAGGCCATTGCCTGAGCAAACTCGGTTCGTGCACACCAAGGTCAGGGCGTGATGAATCTCGAGCAACTTCAACGAATCGTGCTCGGCGTGATTCAGCAGCCGCTGACTCCTTCGGAAAATATGCGGAGGCGCACGCGCGACGGGAAATCCATTAAGAAGATTGTCGAAAAAGTAATTAAGCCGAACGACCGGCTTACTTCATTTGAACGCCTGGAAATTTATAATCGCGTCTACTGGTTTCGCATTCTCTCTTCACTGGCCGAGGATTTTCCCGGCCTCCGCGCGGTCATTGGCCAGCGCCAATTCGACAAAGTGATCGCCACCTATCTAAGGGATTGCCCCTCTGAATCTTTTACGTTGCGCAATCTTGGCTCTCGCCTTGAAGGTTGGATACGCAAACATCCCCGCTACACGTCGCCACGAACGCGGCTGGCTTTAGATATGGTCCGGTTGGAATGGGCCGACATTGACGTGTTTGATTCTGCTGAGTTTCCTGCATTGAGCGAAAAGGACCTGCAGAATCTGGGTGAAGACCCGCGATTCGTTCTGCAACCGTACATCCGGCTGCTGGATCTCGCCTACCCCGTGGACGAATTGCTCTTGACCATCCGTGAGAACGAAGAGCAGGAAAATGACATCGCCAGCAACGTGGTGCTGGAACGGGTCCGGCGTGCCACGAAACGTCCGCGGATCCCCAAGGCCCAGAAAGTATATCTGGCGGTTCATCGTCAAGATAACGTGAACTATTTCAAACGGCTGGAGCCCGAGGGATTTGCTCTACTGCGCGCATTGCAGGAAGGCAAAACACTATCACAAGCGATTGAGGCTTCAGTGAAGTGGACTAACCGGCCCGTGGACCATGTTACCGGACAGCTACGCGCCTGGTTTGCCAACTGGTCGTCTCTGGGATGGTTCTGCAAGCAAACGGAAAGGCAAGAACAACAAAGATGAGCTCTTTGATGAAGAGGGTGGACCAGCTATACGCGTTGTATCTGAAAGTTGCGAATTCCCTGCAATCGCCATTCCTGCTGGCCGTGCGGCTGTACTGGGGATGGCAGTTTCTGCAAGGCGGCTGGGGCAAGCTTACTCATATCTCAACGACCATCGAGAACTTTACTAACATGGGCGTCCCGGCGCCTTCATTCAATGCCCATTTCATTGGACTGTTGGAAACCACCGGCGGCCTGCTGCTTATTCTTGGACTGGCCTCACGCGTGATTGCCGTGCCTCTCATCATTAACATGCTGACTGCCTATGTTATTGCTGACCGCGAGGCACTGCATTCGATCTTCTCCGAGCCTGACAAATTCTATGGCGCCGCGCCGTACACCTTCCTGTTTGCCTCCCTCATTGTGTTTATTTTTGGTCCTGGACTTTTCTCATTGGACACACTGATTGCCCGGCAGCGGGCAAAAGCAAAGACAGCCTTAGCGTAAGCCGATACAATTGGTATCGGCGTGAAGATCGCACTCCGGCTCTGCGAAACGCGTAAGTATCTGCTGTTTGCTCTACTGGTGATCCCCATTTCGGCCCGGGCCAACCAGTCTGCACCACAGCCGACCAGCATTGCCGTTCCCGGCGGGAAAATCGAGGCCACACTTACTGACGAGCAATTGACCGTCTCGTCCAAAGACTTACTCAATTGGATCAAGGCCGCCTCAGACGCTGTTTCCCTTTACTACGGCAGGTTTCCTGTGCAGCACCTTACTCTCCGGGTGCGCTCCGATTCCAGTTCTGGTATCCATGGCGGAGTGACTTATCCAAGATTTGGCGGGCTGATCCTGGTGACAGTGGGCCGGAACGCGACTGTTGCCGACCTAAAAGACGATTGGGTGCTGACTCACGAGATGATCCATCTGGCTTTTCCCTCGATGGACGATGACCATCACTGGATCGAAGAAGGTATTTCCACATATGTCGAGCCAGTCGCACGCGTCAGGGCCGGGCAAATGCCGGCGGAAGAGATGTGGCGGCAGTTCATCATGGATATGCCAAAGGGTCAGCCGCAATCGGGAGACCGCGGCCTGGATAACACTCACACCTGGGGAAACACGTACTGGGGCGGCGCGATTTTCTGCCTCATGGCCGACGTTCAAATTCGGGAGCGTACCCACAATCGCAAAGGATTGCAAGACGCGCTCCGCGCTGTGCTCAGCGGTGGCAACATCACTGAAGACTGGGAGATAGAGAAAGCCCTGAAAATGGGCGACAAAGCCGCCGGTACTACCGTCTTGCAAGACCTCTACAAACAGATGCGCAACCAGCATCCGCCTGTAGATCTGGATCAGCTATGGCTCAAGCTGGGTCTTGGATTCAAAGACGGTCACGTCATCTTCAACGACAAGGCGCCGGAGGCGGCCATCCGCAAGGCCATCACATCCCCCGGAATGCCGTCAGATAGAGCAGCCACTCATTGAAACTGCCCCAGGCGGCTTGACCCTTATTTCTTTACCTTCTTGGCAGACGGAGTTGGGGCAGCTCCAAACTTCACTTCGGTCGCTTGCAGTTTGCCGCCTGCGGCCATGGCGTGAACCACCACACGGTCGCCGTTCTTCAACTCGCTCTTGCTCGAAGCTTGCCCGGCTTTAGTGAATTTTGTCTCCCTCGTTAATTGAACTGTCACAGTCTGGTGTGATGTCTCCTCGATCACGATGGAGTCGCCGGAAATACTCTTGACCGTGCCTATCACGTGCTTCTCGTTTCCATGAGCAAAAAGATTACCGGTAAGCAGCAAGCCGCTAAAACA
>WNFP01003640.1_pt1 | contig 12396 bp, 12 predicted proteins | sample 5400201 | NCBI WGS metagenome assembly WNFP01 (sample SAMN13153355, study PRJNA577476) | soil metagenome | isolation source: 115 cm saprolite under Madrone tree | place: USA:California | collected 2016-06-14
TCTCCGATGAGTCCTTGGCCTCGCGTGTTTCCTGGCCTTCATAGGGGAATTCACGGATCATACGCGCGCAGGCGCAAAGTGCTTCCAGAATCGAATTGCCCCATCCCGTGGGAAGAAGCGGCGCCGTTTTCTGGTTGACGTATTTGTCCGCCTGGGCGAAAAAACGTGCATATTGGCCGGGAGGCGGCGCCGCGAATTCTTTTACGGTGATGACAAAGCAGACGTCGCTGTCGTTTTGATGCTTTTTCATCGAGTAGGAATGGATCAGCGCGAGCTCTTCAAAAACGTCTTTCTGGGCAAATTTCCAATCGCTCAAGAGATCCTCCGCCGGCGGAGCCGCGACGCACAACGAAATCCAGCGTTCAGAACACGCGCATCTTAGGCTGCGCGCGGGGCGCAAGTCAACGCGGCGAAATGGAATGTGTCGAAATGGAATGGCGAAATGGAATGGCATGCGGCACAGGGAGCATGCGCTATTGACTCATTCTTGAGCTATGGGAGTAATTCTATGCAATCGCGCCAGAAGCCCCAGGGCTCAGCGTGGTCTTGCGGACGCGTGGTGATGGCGCAGCCCCATCACGCGCATGAGCGTTTCCTGGACGTGGGCCAGTTCGCGCTGACGTTCGTGCTCCTCCTTGGTGCGGTCGGTGAGAACTTCTTTCAAGAGAATCAAATTGCGGCGGAATTCGAGCTGGGCGAGAACCAGGCGGCTTAACGCTTTCAGCGCATCCTTCTGATCCGGTGCCAACTCGCGCGGCGCGCGATCTACAACGCAGAGTGTGCCGAGGGCGTAGCCGTCCTCATTGATAAGGGGAGCGCCGGCGTAGAAGCGGATGTGCGGGTCGGAAACGACAAGAGGATTGTCACGAAAGCGTTCATCATTGAGCGCATCGGGGATGACGAAGACATCGGACTGCAAGATCGCGGTGGAGCAAAAGGCAATATCTCTTGAGGTCTCTGAAGCATCGATGCCCACGCGTGACTTGAACCACTGGCGGTCTTCGTCGACGAGAGAAATCAGCGCGATGGGCGTTTTGCAAACAAACGAGGCCAGCAGAGTGAGGTCGTCGAAGGATTGTTCCGGGTCGGTATCGAGGATGGCGTACTTCTCGAGAGCGACGATGCGGGCCTCTTCGTTGCCTGGCTTGGTGATGACCATGAGCCGCCTCCTGCGAGCAGCCGCGTAACCCGTGCAACCTGGCCGGGGCGGAATCATACTCCAAATGCCGGGAAGTTGGCGTGAAAGAAGGGGACCTCGTAGGTAAGCCCGGAAGAGCCGCAAATGGGGAAACAGCGCGCCGAATGGACTCTGAGAATGGAGGCATTGCCAATCGGAATATCGCTCGACTACATCCGGGCATTCGCTAAAATCAACCCGCCCGCTGGCAGCGGAGTCCCTACCTTCAAGGAGCCGTGCATGAAAATGTCGGGCGCCCCGAAATCTCTGACTCTTGCCATTGTTTTCCTCTTTGTCTTGGTAGGTGCCGCGGTGCTAGCGGGGAACGCGCAGGAAAGGTATACGCCTAGTCCAGAGGGACTTCTTCGCATTGTGCGGATCATCACGCGAGAATTCGTTTTTCAGCCCCACGGATTGAGGAGAGAGATTCCGGAGGCGGTGAAATCGGAGACGTTTCGCGTAACGAGAGTGAGAGCATGGACTTCAGCAGTGGCTGCGAAGAAGGCATCCATCACGCCGATGGGCTTGCCGACGGCAGAACATCGGCTCATGACGCCTCCCCAAGCGTCAGCGATGGCGGTTTCAATGATGAGGAGCCGGCCCTCGAAGCGCAGAAGTAGTTCCTCGTGGAGCCATGCTTCGGGCCGTGATTTGCGGCGCCCGAAGGCAGGCGCTCGGTGCCGTAGCGCAGTTCCGCCAGAGTCATCACCGAGAGATAGACACGATCTTCGTCCACCTCAGCCAACCAGCGAATGACGCTTGGGTTCGGCAAAGGCTTCATCCATTCCGAGACAACAATTGTGTCCAACAAGAAGCTCACAAGTCGAGCTCGCGGTGAGAGTCCTTTACTCGTTCCAGTTGCAAATTGGAATCGCGTAGAGGCGAGGTGGCAAAGAATTCCGCGAGGTTTCCGACGCGGCGGGTCTTACGCTCCCATTCTTCAGCCGAGACGATGACGGCTGCGAGTTGGCCGTTACGCGTAATGGTTTGCGGGCCGCTTGACCGGGCACGGTCAAGGACCTCGCTGAATTTAGCTTTGGCTTCGGCTACAGTCCATTGGGTCTTGGGCATAAGGGCACCTCACGCAGAAAATAGTCATCATAGTCATTCTAGTCATTTTCCGGAAGGCAAGGAAATAAAGTGATCGCGCGACTAGCCGGAAGAGGGGGAGTTGCGCCGCCAGATTACGAGGCGGAGGGCACGCAATTCAGGATTTAGGGATGGATTCGTCGAGCTTGAGGATCAGCACCTTGCCGTTCGAATGGAAGGTGCCGCCGGTGGCCGTCTTAGCTTCCTTCAGAGGATTGTCGGGTAGGAAGTGGGAAATTTCGGCGACGAGGCCCGTGGAGGTGAGAGTTTTTTCGACGTAGTCGCGCTCGAGGTCGATGTCGGGATCGATCTTGTGCGTGATGCCGTCGTTGCGCTGATCGCGTTCGAATCCGATGTCGTGGGTGGCAGCGCCGACCCACAAAGTCTCGCCCTTAACCTGGAACGGGGCCTTCCAGATGCGCAGGTGATTGCGGGAGGCGACCACGCTGATGGGCTCGGCATGGGCCCAGCCGTAATCCTGCGGGCGGGCAAAGAGGTAGAGCGGGCTCATGGGCATGGTCAAATAGGATTCCTTCGAAAGGCCGCCGATCAAGCCGTGGAGAATAGTGTCCGCAACGTCAGCGTCAACCTTGACCCAGCCCGCGGAAGTGAAAACGCGCTGCATGGCGGCTTCAGAGCCAAGCATCAAGAAATTAACCATGTCGCCGGAATTGCCTTCTTTGTCAGCGACGCGGCGCGGGATCTTGGAGAAGAGATTGTTATCGATGCCGGGAAGTAAGTTGATTTGCCTGGCGATGACGCGCGCGTTGCCACCCACGGGCGAGTACACCTCGATGCGCACGGCATAGTTGCCGTCGCCGGTGTCGTCGGTGGTCTGATTGATGCCGACGGAAAGGCGGCCCGAGACAGGGGCAATAACATCGCGGCGGGCGCCGATTACGAAAGGCTGAGTGGTGTCTTTTTCGCCGATGCGGCCGATGAGCGCGCCACGCCCAGCTTCATTAAACGGCAGAATGCGGAGAAGATCCCTGAAGCCGCGGGGGAGGCCGTCCGGGCCGTTGTCGTCCTTCGCGTCAGCATAACGGAGCTTGCCGGTGGCGGTGATAAGCGCGTGTTCGCCAGCTTGAATGTCGATGGTTGTGTCGATCCAGGATTGTTCGCCCGTCAACTGAACTTCCTGGGAGAGGCGCTTTTTCCCCGGGGGCGCCTGCGCGGAAGGCGAATTCTGCGAGTCCTGCTTGGGCGAGACTTTCTGCTGTGGCGGCGAAGTATTCTCGGGGACGAGTTGCGCGCGAAGAGCATGCGGGAAAGCTGCCGCGACGAAAGAGAGTCCGAGAATAAATTGCAATATTGTGATGTGAGGTCGAATCATGGGAGCGGGCCATCCCGCGCAGAGCCACGGAGCATCTCTACTATTATAGATGCCCCGGGCAGGCGCAAGCGTTGTCCCGGTCGAGTAGTAGACTCGCATGGCGAAAGCAAGGATAACGCAGAGATGGTAAGGCCGCTGAGGGTTCGGAGAGAAGCTGCGGGATTCCTTGACGGAGTGCGTTTGGGGCTTGTAGATTGGCAAGATGCCGTAGAATTGCGAGAGGACATGGACCGCTCCCAGATATGCGCTTCCGTGCGGAGAACCGCGACAGGCGGAAATAGAAACAGCGACTGGCCCGAGTGAGGACTGCGGCAAAAGGCATGAAAAAACTTCAACGACACATGCAGTTGTTTGGATTGTGCGCGCTGATGGCGCTGCCGGCGGCCGGACAGGCCCAAGCGCCTGTGCCCGTGCAGGTGCAAACACCAACGGCCCCATCGGCGCAAGCGCCTGCATCACGGCCGCGCACCAGGACCGCGCCGCAGAGCACAGTAAGTGTGGACGGCAGCGAGGCGATGTTTACAACGATCTGCGCGCTGCTGGCGGCGGGTTTCGAATCGAACGTCAGCTCCGACAATTGGACGGCGTTCCGGGCGCAGATGAGGGAGCGCCTGCGGCAGCAACAAGGCCCGGCGGTGGAAGCGGTGCGGGAGTTCTACCGGCATCATGAACTGCGTGATCCCGGGACGACGCTTTCAAGGTATCTGTGGTTTGGCCTGGTGTCGGGCCCCGCGCCCGCGTTTCAGCCGGTTTTGAGGCGAGATGAGTTGCCACCGGAAGTAATTGCGCTCGAGGGTTTCAGCGAAATCCTTTCGAACTATTATCAGGAACAAAAAATTGGGCAACTGTGGCGGCAAGTGCAGCCGATTTATAACCGCGAAGTCGAGCGGCTGCATGATCCGGTGTCGCAGATTGTTTTCGTCGCGTCGGGATATCTGCGCGAAATTCTCGAGCCGTCCGGGCCGCGGACATTTGCGATCGTCGTCGAACCGCTGGTGGGGCGCATCACCAACGTAAGAAATTTTGGGGATCACTATGCGCTGGTGCTGAGCGGAGGAGAAGAGATTCCCACGGACGTGGTACGTCACGCGTTTTTGCACTTCCTGCTGGACCCGCTGCCTCTGATGTATCCGCACGTTACGGCTGTCAAACACGCGCTATTTGAGAAGGCCGCCACTGCCCCGCGTATTGCGCCGGAGTTAAAAGACGACTTTGCGTCGTACTTTGCCGAGTGCACGGTGCGCGCGGTGGAGCTGAAACTGAAGCGCATGTCGCCCGGCGAACGGGAAGCGGCGATGACCCGGGACGATGAAGACGGGTACGTTCTGGTGAAACCGCTCTTCGGGGCGCTGCCCAAATTCGAAAACTCCGAACCGTCGATGAAGCTCTTTTTTCCGGATTTGGTGAGAGCCATCGATGCGGGAGCTGAGGCGAAGCGGTTAACGGCGGTGAAATTCGCGCCGGCCGAGACGGCCAAGCCGGAGGACGAAGCGGCCAGTGAAGAAGTGGCGCGCCGGAGAAACGCGGCACCGACGACTGTGCCGAATGATGCGGAAGTCATTACGGCGCTGACGGAGGGGGAGCGGCGGATCGCGGAGAAAAATCCGCGCGCGGCGGAGGCATCATTTCAAAAAGTTCTGACGAGATATCCGGATCAGGCGCGGGCGTGGTACGGAATTGGATTGGTGGCGCTCCTGGATCACGATGCGGCAAGAGCCAAGCAGGTATTCGGGCGCCTGACCGCCGGTGAACATGCGGCGACTCAAGATCCCATGGTGCTGGCGTGGTCGCACGTTTACCTCGCACGGATTTTCGATGATGAGGGGAATCCCGAAGTAGCGAAAATGGAGTATCAGTCCGTGCTGAGCGTGGAAGGCGGGCCGGAGCAGGCAAAACTGGCGGCGCAAAAAGGGCTCGCGGCTTTTGGCGGAGATAAGCCGATAGCGCGGCCTTGAACGGAGGTCGATTTTGAGTTGTGAATCTCGAATGAAGCAAGAAGGGAAGAGGAGAAAACGGATGAGAAAGAACTGGAATATCTGGTTGGGAGCGGCAACCGTCGCGGGACTGCTGGTGTGCGGGAGTGGAATCGCAGCCGCGCAGGCCTCGCAATATGGCCAGGGAAGCCAGAGCCAGCCTCCGGCGAAGCAGAGCGACAAACCGAAGACGCCGGAGGCTACACCTCTGACGCTGGACGCGCCGGCGCCGGTGAATGCGGAAGAAGATGCGGCGTACAAGGCCTTTCAGGCCGTGAATCCGAGTGATGCCGCGAAAAAGGTCGAGACAGGTGAAGCATTTCTCCTGAAATATCCCGAGAGCCGCTACAAATCTCCTGTGTTCGGGTCGTTGACCTATGCCTACTTGCAGGCTGGGAATACGCAAAAGATGCAGGAATACGGCGAAAAGGAAATCGCGTTGGTACCGAACGACGTCTCTACGCTCGCGCTGCTGGGGCAGACGCTACCTCGAACCTTGCGTGGCAGTGCATCCGATCCCATTGCCCTGCAGGTGCTGGCCAAAGCGGAGCAATTTTCCAAGCAAGCCATCGAAATTACGCCAACGCTCCCGAAGCCCGAGAACCTGACCGATGAAGCCTTTACGTCCGCGAAGAATCAGACGCTGGCGATGGCCCACAGCGGATTGGGGTTGGTCTATGTGCGGCGGGGAAAGAATGCAGAAGCGATTCCGGAGCTCGAGCAGGCTGTGAAGATCGATCCGAATCCGGACCCCGTGAACTACTACTTGCTGGGAATGGCGAACAAGGTCACATCGCATTTCGATGATTCGGTGGCGGCCTTCAACAAGTGTGCAACCATGGCGGGGCCCATGCAGGGGACCTGCAAGACCCAGGCGGATGATGCGAAGAAGCTTGGCGCGACGCAATTGAGCGCGCCGAAGTAAGCCAGGCCGCCGTCAGGGCGGAATTTATGCAAGAGGATATACGGATCGCGGACGGAGCGTTCGAGGAGCGTCTAGGGTACAAGTTTTCAACAAGGGAGCTCCTCGAGAGGGCGTTGACCCACAGCTCGGCAGTCCCCGAATTGCGCGCAGCTGGCGCCGAAGAAGCTGTCCCTGCCTTGCTTCCCAGGGACAATGAGCGGATGGAGTTCCTTGGAGATGCCGTCCTTGAGCTGCTTACGAGCGAATATCTCCTGGCGACTTTTCCGGAGTGGAGCGAAGGGCAGCTTTCCAAGAGCCGTGCGCGGATCGTAAATGCTGGTTCCCTGGAGACGGCTGCACGACGGCTGTGCTTGGGAGAGCACTTGAGGTTGGGACGCGGGGAAGAGAAAACCGGCGGGCGGGATAAGCAAACGCTGCTGGCAGATGCGTTCGAAGCAGTAGTGGCTGCGGTTTACCTCGATGGCGGACTGGGTGCTACGCGCGAGGTGTTGCGAAAGGTTCTGTTCGAGCAGGCGCTCGAGGAGCGCGGTGAGCGCATCTCGGAGTCCGATCGCAAATCCGCATTGCAGGAACTCTTGCAGGGGCAGGGGCGGACGCCGGCGGAGTATCGCGTTGCCGGAGAGAGCGGCCCCGACCACCAAAAGGTTTTCCAGATCGAAGTCTGGATTGACGGGGAGTGCATGGCGACAGGCGAAGGCAGCACGAAAAAAGAGGCGGAGCAACGTGCGGCCCGAAGCGCTTTGGAACAACTCGAACGGGCGGAAGCGAAAGGCTGAGGCGGAATGCCGGACGAGACAGTCACAGAAATCGAAGAACGGGCGCCGGAAGAGAAGCAGGAGCACCGTCCGGACCAGACCACGATTTCCGAATATCTGGAGTCACTGCTGGTGACGGTGATTCTGGCGCTCTTCGGCACAAGTTTCATCGTGCAGGCCTTCAAGATTCCGTCGGCATCGATGGAAGGCACGCTGCTGATTGGCGACCACTTGCTGGTGAACAAGTTTATTTTTGGCGGAACCGGAGCCTGGTACGAAAAAGTGCTGCCTTACCGGCAACTGGAACGCGGCGACATCATTGTTTTCAAATACCCCTATGCCGATCACCAGCATTTCGTGAAGCGCGTCATCGGTTTGCCTGGAGATCGTTTGAAGCTGGTCGACCAGGAGATATTCATCAACGGGAGAGCGCTGCCGGAGCCCTATGTGGTTCACGATTCCGGCGCCCCTTATGACCCCTTGAACTACAACTTTCCTCCGCCGAGCAGGCAATTGATCACCTCCGCGATGCAGCCGGAATGGGCGCATGAAATGCGTAAGTACATGCATGGGGATGAAATCATCGTGCCGGCGGGCAGATACTTCGCGATGGGGGACAATCGCGACCGCAGCCTGGACAGCCGGTACTGGGGATTCGTCGATCGAGATGCCATCATGGGGCGGCCGTTCCTGATTTACTGGTCTGTGGATGCGAAGAGCGCCGACTACAGTGGGGAAAGTACTTTCTGGTCGCGGTTGTCCGGCGTTTTCGAGACGCTGGTGCATTTGCCGTCTCGAACGCGATGGAGCCGGATGCTCCGTACTGTGCATTAGAATTCCGATCGGGGATAGAGAAAACAACTGCAAGCAAACTCTTCAGTCCGTTCAGGTTACAGGCTCGCCCCTACCTTTTTGCGTATGACTCTGCGAAACTTCGGAGCGAGATGAGCAAGCTGCAAAAGTGGTGGAAACCGGCGCTGGTGATCGTAGCGCTCGTCATCGTCTTGCAAGCCGGGGTGTCTATTCTGGCGCGAACCCACCGCGTGCATGCGTACCTGGCGGCACATCTGGAAAGAGCGTTCGGACGGCAAGTGGAAGTCGAGAGTTTCGACGCGCGGATTCTGCCGAGTCCGCGACTGGATGCCAACGGTGTGACCGTGGGCGAGGATCCCGCGTTCGGCCACGAATACTTTCTTCGTGCGGAACACCTGAGCGCCGGCCTGCGATGGAGGGGCCTGCTCCGCGGGCATTTTGAATTTGGGACCATGTCGCTCAACAAGCCGAGCCTGATTCTGGTGCGGAATTCGGAAGGCCGCTGGAACCTGGAGAGGTGGCTGCCGCCGGCAAAGCCCAATCCCGCGCAAAGCGGGCGCGTCTATGGACCGCCCTCGCCGGTCGCTCCAGTGAATCGGCTGGAAAGAATCGAATTCGATGAAGGTCGAATCAACTTTAAGACCGGGAATGATAAGTTACCTTTTGCGTTCACGAGTGTTTCGGGGAGTGTGGAGCAGATCTCGCCTGGGCGCTGGCAATTGCAACTGGACGCCCAGCCATGGCGGAGTGGAGTTTCCCTGCAATCGGCGGGAACGATCAAAGTCCTTGGCGACGTGGCAGGGACTTCGACGCGGTTACAGCCCGCAGCAGTCACTTTGCACTGGAGCGAGGCGTCGCTGGCGGACGTCTTCCGGCTCTTCCGCGGACAGGATTACGGTTTGCGCGGCGTGTTCGCGCTGGATGCCACGGCGAAGAGCGGCGTCGCCACGGGCGATGGTCCAGGAGACTGGGCATTTTCCGTGCAGGGACGCGTCAGGCAGATGCACCGCTGGGATCTGACGGAACGTGCTGACAACCCCCGCCTAAATGTGAACGTGAAGGGACGTTGGAACGTCGGCGTAGCGAGCCTGGTCGCGGAAGAAATCGCTGTGGAAGGGCCGCGATCGAATCTCCGCGGAATGTTCCGCCTCACTGGCGGGAACGCACCGTCGATGGAATTGCGCTTGGATTCGCTGGGGATACAGGCGTCGGACATGTTGGCCTGGTATCGCGCGTTTCATCCGGACGTGGCGGAGGGTGTCACGGCGGAACAGTATTTTACGGGTGGGATGATCCTGCGCGGGTGGCCGCTGGTGCTGGAATCGGCGGCACTTTCGAGCGGCGGCGGAATCGTGAGAGTGCCTGGTTTTGCGGAGCCGGTTCGAATCGGTTCAATGAGCGGAGGCCGCGAGCGCGGCGTCCTGGCAATTGGGCCGGTGCGCGTTGCTCTTGGAGGCGAAATTCGTGACGTAATGGCGCCGAAGCGGCGGCGTGTGGCGCTGGCGATGGAAAATGCCGCGGACCTGACGTTTGCGCACGATCTACATACGCATGCAGGAAGCATCAGTATCGAAGGAAACTTCAACAAGGTAGAGGATTTTCTGAAATTATCTGCGGCGTTTGGCCACCAGCTGAATCACGGCTGGGAATTGAGCGGTCAGGCGACTGCGGTCACGAGGTGGGACTGGAAACAGCCGCTCACCGGCGGGTGGAATGGCAGGATTGTCTTTAATAAAGCGAATTTGACTGTGGCAGGGTTGAACCAGCCGTTGAAAATATCCGAAAGTACGTTGGAGTGGATCGACGGGCGGCGCATCGCGGGCGTTATGAGAGTCGAAGGATTTGGCGGGATGTGGACGGGCAACATTGAGGAAACCGCAAGGGCCGATGGGGAAAATGGGGCGAAGTGGAATTTTCATTTGTACGCGGACCAGTTGAACGCGGCGGACCTGGATCGCTGGGTCGGGCCGAGAGCGCGGCCCAGTTGGTTGCAGCGGCTCTTGCCCCAGCTTCTCGGTGGATCTGCGCCGAGCGCGCCGGCGAGTGAACTGGTCCGCCGCGTGAATGCGGAAGGCGAGCTGGGCATTGCGCAATTGACGATCGAAAAGTTGAAGCTCGAGCAAGTTCTGGCAAAGGGGTCTCTCCATGATCTCCAACTCGATGTGCGTGAAGCGCAGGCGGAATGGGCGGGCGGCAAAGTGCGGGCAAAAATAAATGCAAACTTCTTGCCGCGGCCCGTCTATGAGATCGCCGCGGAAGTGGAACGCGTGAACCTGGCGCAACTGCCGGGAACGGGGCGAATTGCGGAGCGATTGGGCGGCGTGGCTTCGGGGACTTTGCGCGTGAAAACCGAAGGCGTGGGCCGCGACGAACTTTTGGCGAAGCTGGCCGGCCGCGGCGAATTTCATTTGAACAAGGTGGAGTTTCGCGGTTGGGATGTGAACGCCAGCGTCGCGGACGGAGCGGCGCATGCAGGAGTCTCGCGTTGGGCCACGGGTGAAGGCTCACTACGTTTACGGGACAGCAGCATCCTACTGGAGGATTTTCGGCTCGATGGCGGGCAACAGTTGACGCTGGTGAATGGAACACTCAGCTTTGGGCGAAACGCTGACTTAGCGATCGAAACGACGAACGCGCGAAAAAGCAAAGACCACAACGCGATTTATTCCGGAACTGGACACGTGCTGAAGATTTCAGGGCCTCTCGATGGACCGAAAGTTTCGGTAGAAGAGGCGGGCGTCCGGCAGCCCGCGGATTGACCTTCAGACATTTGAATGAAATCCATGAGCGGAGAAGTCTCCGAAGACTTGCGAAGCAGTAGCAGTGCCATGAGACGCCAACTACAACGGATTGCCGGGATGTTTCTTCTTGCAGCCGCCACTCTCTGCGCCGGCGACAGACGCGTCCATCTCCTGCCCAAATTGCATCCCGGACAAACCATCACCTACCTCATCCGCTTTCAGAGCGACAAAACCGTTAAGACTGAAAGCAATGTTGTCGCGCCCATGGCGCCGAATGCGGCGCAGATCGATGCTCACGGTTTGCTGCGGGTTGAAATCCTGGATGCACAGGAGATGGGCAGCAAGGCGGCAATTCACGCGCGTGGTCAGTTTCTGACTTTGGACTCTGGTGTGCGGTTGAAGGCGCCGGGTGACAAAAAGTCCGATGGGGACAAACAGCGTGTGGACCCCGACGGCAAGAGCATCGAGTTCACGATTTCATCGGATGGCTCGGTAAACAGTGTAAAAGGTTTGGATTCTCTTTTTCCCGAGCAGCAGCAGGCCTGGCAGCAGTGGGTGGCGCGTTTTGCGCTGGTGTGGACGCTTCCTGCAAACGGAATGAAGTTCGGCGAAAAATGGAAGTCGCAGCAAGCGGAACAGGCGGGAGCGCCGATCGCCGGATTGCATTGGGCGCGGGAGTCGATCTACGTAAGAGACGAACCATGCCAGGCGAGTCAGCTTTCCATCACGGGAGATGTCTCCGCCTCCAGCGGCCCTCCCGATACTTGTGCGGTGCTCCTAACGACGGCAACGCTGAAACAGAAATCGTCATCGAAAGATGCGACCCCCGAAGATTTTAAACTTCACGAGTTGCGGACCATGGGCACTGCGAAAGGCGCCGGCGAAATCATCACGTATATTTCCCTGAAGAGCGGCCTCGTCGTGCGCGCATCGGAGGAGACCAGCCAATTCATGGATGTCGTGGTGGCCAAAGCCGATGACTCGAACCGCGTGCACTACAACGTTGACGCGAAGAGCCATTCAGAAGTGCTATTAGTGACGGAAACGCCGCTGAAACAACCCTGATTCGAAACTGCGATACTTTTCGCTATCGAAAGCAGAGCTTGCGTGCCGGAGTATAATAAAGGTTTCGCCAGAGGCCGGTAGGACTGCAGGAGACTCTTCCCATGAAATTCAAGCTGCACAGCAATTATCAGCCGCGCGGCGACCAGCCCGCGGCGATTGATCAGCTCTATCGCGGCGTGGAAGCCGGCGAGAAGCAACAGGTGCTCCTTGGCGTGACCGGGTCGGGCAAGACCTTCACCATGGCCAAGCTCATTGAGCAGGCCGATCGCCCCGCGCTGGTTCTGGCGCACAACAAAACTCTGGCTGCGCAGCTGTATCACGAGTTCAAGGGATTCTTTCCAGAGAACGCCGTCGAATATTTCGTCAGCTACTACGATTTTTACCAGCCCGAAGCGTATGTGCCCTCCGCGGATATCTACATCGACAAGGAAGCGACCATCAACGACGAGCTGGACAAGCTCCGCATGAGCGCGACGCGTTCCCTTTTCGAACGCCGCGACGTTGTGATCGTCGCCTCCGTGTCTT
>WNFP01003643.1_pt1 | contig 12395 bp, 12 predicted proteins | sample 5400201 | NCBI WGS metagenome assembly WNFP01 (sample SAMN13153355, study PRJNA577476) | soil metagenome | isolation source: 115 cm saprolite under Madrone tree | place: USA:California | collected 2016-06-14
TCGACATCCGCCAGGCTTTGCGCGATGGCTTCTCGACTTCCGGAAGCCTGGGGCTTGGTTTACCCGGGGTGCGCCGCTTGATGGATGATTTTGAGATCTCTTCCCAACCCGGCAAGGGAACAATCGTGGCGGTGAAGAAATGGAGACAGTAAAAGATCCGATGGTTGAATACGGCTTAGCCAAGCACGTGCTACTGGGCCAGGGTGAGTCCGGCGATCTCCATCTGGTGTGCTGCAACCGAAACGGGGTATTGATTGCAGCGATTGACGGCATCGGGCACGGCGAAGAAGCAGCCAGCGTATCCAAGACTGCAGCAGCTTTGCTCAGGAGCTCAGCCGACGAGCCCGTGATTTCACTCGTGGAGCGGTGCCACGAAAAACTCCGAGGTACACGCGGAGCGGTGCTGAGCCTTGCTTTCATAGCCCCCGCGCAACACATGATGACGTGGCTAGGAGTAGGCAATGTCCAAGGGGTCTTGATGCGCGCGAACGCCAATGGGGGAAACGCACAGGAGTCGCTTCTGCTCCGGGCTGGTGTCATCGGTTCCCAGTTGCCTTCCCTACAGGCCACTGTGTTACCTATCTCGCGAGGAGATACGGTGATCTTTGCAACAGACGGAATCCGAAACGATTTCTCCTCGACTCTTTCTTCCAGAGAGAATCCGCAAAGAGCGGCAGACAGAATTCTGCAACAGTATCGCAGTGGAAATGACGACGCGCTTGTGCTGGTCGCACGGCTAACGGGAATAAACTCATGAAGTCCGCAATTCGACGAAAGAAGCGGGCACCGGAGGAAAGCTTTGAAGAGCAATACCGCTCGTGCCTGCAGGAGTATGCGGAAGGTGGTGGTGAACTGGCGTTAGGCCGGGGGTATGAACTCGGCCGCAGGGCGCTCGCTGAACAAAGGAGCCTCGTGGAGATGGCTTCACTTCATCACCAGGCTGTACTCGATTTGGTTCGCAGCGCGGAAAATGAAGACACCCGGGACAAATTTCTCCGGACGAGTTCCGAATTCCTCGCTGAGTGCATTTCTCCCTATGAAATGACCCATCGGGGCTTCCAGGATGCCGTGAAGGCCTTGCGGCAATTGAACGAGACGCTTGAAGAAGAGATCAAGCGCATCGCGTACGCGGTTCACGACGAGGCGGGACAGTTGCTTGTCGCCGTGCATCTCGCACTGGCTGAAATGGCCCTGGAACTGCCCGAGCCACAAAAAGCACAGGTCACGGGGATCGAGGAACTATTAAGCCAAGTCGAGAAACACTTGCGGCGCTACTCTCATGAGCTTCGGCCAACAATACTCGATGATCTCGGCTGGATTCCCGCGATTCAGTTTCTTGCGGACGGAGTTTCAAGACGGGGAAATCTCCCAATCCACGTCGAGGCCGCCTTTTCCGGGCGATTGCCGGGCGCCATTGAGACAACGTTGTATCGAATCGTGCAGGAATCGCTAACCAATGCCGTCAAGCACGCGAAGGCGAGCAACGTATGGATTCGCGCCTGGAAAGAAGAACGTGTGCTGTGCTGCACCATCCGGGACGACGGCGAGGGATTCGACTCTCACATGACCCAAGGAACCTCGCGCCGGAAAGGACTAGGCTTAATCGCTATGAAAGAGAGGGCGAGCGCTATCGGCGGAATATTGCAAATTCAATCCAGCCCAGGCAACGGAACTGAACTTTCGATTCGACTTCCATTGGAGGGTGACCATGCCAATTCGCATCGTACTCGCGGATGACCACGTTCTCGTGCGTCAAGGTTTAAAGTCATTGCTGGAGCGGGAAAAGTTTCAAGTCATGGCGGAGGCCTCCGACGGGCAAGACGCAGTCCGCCTCACCGAAACGCACCACCCGGATATCACAGTCATGGACATAAGCATGCCCACACTGAACGGAATCGACGCTGCCCGCGAATTAGCGCGTTCCTGCCCAAAGACAAAAGCAATTCTGCTCACCCAGCATGAGGAGGAACAGTACATCCACGAAGCACTCCAAGCCGGGGTGAAGGGATACGTCCTCAAAAATCAGGTTGCCAGCGACTTGATTCATGCCATTCAACAGGTTTGCCGAGGCGAGTTCTATCTGAGCCCGGGGATTTCGCGCGCGGTGATGGAGGCATACCGGTCCAAGTCGGATAGGCCGGCAGACCCCCTAACGATCCGCGAGCGGCAGGTATTACAGTTGATCGCGGAAGGAAAATCCACAAAGGATGCTGCGTCCCTGCTGGGCATCAGCGTGAAAACGGCGGAATCGCACCGCATGCGGCTCATGCAAAAGCTGGACATCCACGAGACGGCAAGTTTGGTGCGTTACGCCGTCCGCCGGGGATTGATTCAGCCCTGAAAGAATTCTGCCGTATCGTTTACTGGCAGCAGATGCCAGGGCTCTCTTCCGGCATGTTGCGATTTCACTGCTTAATGCTGCTGTGAGTCTGAAGAGCTAGCGGCAGGCGGCATAGTTGAGTTTCCGGTATTGCTGCAGCGCCTCAACGTTGCCTTTTTTTGACGCAGCCCTCAAAAGCACCCGCGCTTGTTCACAATTTCTCGGGACGCCATCACCCTTCAAGTAAAGCTGTGCAAGTGCGACTTCTGCGCGACTGTCGCCCGTCTCGACAGCAGACCAAAGCTGCCGTGCGCGTTCACTGTGGTCTAACGTGATTGGCGGACTCTCGTGGGGTTGCGCGACAGTCTGGTGCTCTTCGAGATTGGCGTCCTCGCGCATGACTGTTTCCGGTTTTGTCTGAACCGCTGATGGCTGGTCGGACGGCGTCTCAGCCTGGGTGGCCCGGGGCGTCAAATCCGGTGGCGGAACCGTGGACGCGTCCCCGGAAGTCGGTGCCGACACGGGGGCAGGTATTGAACCGGAAGGATCGGGCGGGGTGTCACGGACCCGTTTGAGCTTCTCCCCCGTGCGGATGAGCGCGTTGCCGAATTCGAGGCGGAAGTTTTGCAGGAATAAGGCAGGCATCAAAAGGAAAATGAAAACAAGAAATACCGTTGCGAAACCCCGCAGCCTCCGTGGATGCGAAAACGAAGCATTTTCCTCCAATGAAGGTAACTCCGGGAAGAATAAGCTTCTTGGAAGGCCTGACGATCGCGGACCAGATCTTCGGGCGGCGTCCGCGTGGGCAGTAGAAATATCAAAAGACGCCACCGCAGGCGGCAGCGGATCAGGAGTCTTGACTTGTGCGACGGGCGAGATCGCCGGCAGTTGACTGGTTTCCCATCTCGGAGGCGCGAAGTCCATCTGCGGCGCGTGGGTTCCCATTGATGGTGATAGCCAGTGGCGGATTTTGTCGCGAATATCCGTCGAAACTTCCTTTAACTCCAGGCCACCGGACTTCTTAGCCGTATCCATCCACGCAATTTCCGCCTGTAGTTCAATCCGCTGCTCCGGATTGGGCGAAACACAAAGCCGGATTGGACTTGATTGCCGGACGGGAGCCGCGGCGTGAAACGCAAGGCCTTCTTCGGAGGCGTTCAAAACAATTCCGCCCCCGGCCGGTTCGAATTGAATGTAGGATACTTCGTCTGGCGTCATTCTCTCAGCGTGCCTGCGTTCGGGTTCCATATTCCTCAATGACTCCTTACGATTGGCCTTGCGAGGTCGGAGGCGAAGAGTCTGATTTGGACACGGCTCAATCAAACGCAACGTAACAACTTGCACGACAGGAGCATTCTACATCTCGTCTGTATGATGGCTTCCGGCGGTTGGTTAGGAATGCCGACAGAGGCAGTTTTGACCCCGCGGGAAGGAACGCGGCAAGTCATGTACGTTCAATGAGATACGGGCCGGTCGCGCGAACAACGTCAGAGGCAGCCTTGCAAGCGATCAGGTCTTCACCGCAGAAAAATGTAGGAGAGCACCCGATTGCCCGGGGGTGCCGGAATTCCATACTCTGCATCGAGACAATGGCCATACGCATTTTGCTCGCCGACGATCATGCCCTGATTCGCCAAGGGCTCAGGGCATTGCTGGAAAAACAGGGTTTCCAGGTGGTCTGTGAAGCCTCAGACGGCCAGGAAACCTTGCGTTCCGTAGAGCAGACGCAACCTGATGTTGCTATTGTGGACATCAGCATGCCTATCTTGAATGGGGTCGATGCCGCACGCCAACTGAAGAAATCGTCTCCCAAGACTAAAGTCATCCTTCTGACCCAGCACGACGAGGATCAATACGTGACTGAATCGCTGCGAGCCGGTGTCACAGGATACGTGCTCAAGAGCCAGGCCGGGTCCGACCTGGTGCATGCGATCCAAGAGGTCTGCCGCGGGTCCGTATATCTGAGCCCAAAAATATCACGCGCCGTGGTGGACGCTTATCTATCCAAGACTTATGTTGCGGCCGATCCTTTATCAGGGCGCGAGCGTCAGGTGCTTCAATTGGTCGGGGAAGGCAAGTCCACAAAAGACATCGCAACGCATCTGGGGATCAGCGTAAAGACAGCCGAATCCCATCGGGCACGACTCATGAAAAAACTGGACATCCATGAAACAGCAAGCCTCGTTCGTTACGCGATTCGCAACGGTCTGATCCAACCCTGAAATTGGTCAGGTTTAGCCTCGAAACTCTTGCCATCTTTGTCCCAGTCGGAAATGGGTTATTCACCCGATTGAGTTAATTTGGCCGCAGGATATCTTGCAGGCAAGAGAGCGGGCCGCCTCCATGGACAGAGCCCCCACCTCGATCACTCCAAATACCGAACAGCGCTGACACGGAGGCGGGCCGAACTCAATCAGTTGGAGGATTCGTTGACCGAAGCACATTGGCAGACGAGAGAGGAAAAGCGAAACGTGGCCCCAAACGCACAGAACAGTTCAACCGAGCACCAAAAGACGATGGTGAGCTTGCTGCGCCATCAGGTGCTCCTCCTCGCGATGAAGAATGGCCGAGCGCCGTTGCCCATTTCTCCGGCCCTATGGAAGGGCTTACAGCGGCAAGGGTTGCTGAACGATGTATACGATCTGGGAAGTCTTGCACGCCGGCTTTTGTTCCTGGGAGACGGGCGCATCCTGCTAGCCGAGCTTCGGGTTCGGGCCGCCGCCAAGGCAACTGCGGAAGAAAAGACATCAAACGAAATGGAGAACGCAAAGGAGAGCCGTCCGCAGTTCGAGGAAGAACGATAATGGCAACAGGATCGAACAGCTTAAGATTCGGCAGCTATATACGGAAGCGGCGGGCGGGAGTGCGCCCCGAAAACAATCCGGCCGATATGGCGATTTTGAATATGACTGTAGATCCCCAGTCATTATTTCGGCGCAGAGTCCCGGGATCGGTATCCGGCCGAAAGAATCGCTCGATTGATGACACTTTCCGGGATCTCCTTTCAGAAGCAAACCGCGAACTCGCCAGTCTGCTTCGAGATGTGCGCACCGGGTCTCACGGTCCGGTGCTCGGCGACGCCAAGGGTCAACAAGTCAGCGAACTCTTGATGCGCGCCGTCCGGTGCGCCGCGAAGCAGTATATGTTGCAGGCGGAGCTGGGGAATTTGGCTCTGACGGACGAGCTCACAGGCTTGTATAACCGGCGCGGTTTCATGGCCGTGGCGGAACGCCAAATGAAGCTTGGGCGGCGATCCGGCCGGGGAATGCTGCTCTTCATGATTGACGTGGACGGTCTGAAGAAAATCAATGACGCCTACGGCCATAGTGAAGGCGACGCAGCGCTAAAGAGCACGTCGGCGGTTCTGGAAGAAACGTTTCGCGACTCGGACGTCGTTGCCCGGTTAGGGGGAGACGAGTTCGCTGTGCTAGCCATCGAAGCCGCGGGGCACAGCGAATCCACGATCGAGACACGGCTCTTGGAGTGTTTGAAATCGGTCAATCGCAGGGAGTCTCGTTACAAAATTTCTATGAGTTTCGGCCTTGCGCGCTTCGATCCTGAAGGCTGCGCATCGATTGAAGAGTTATTGATGAGTGCCGACCAAGCGCTATATGAACAGAAACGACATAAGGCGAATGCGGCTGTGGAGCCCGGCGCCAACCAACTGGAACCAGCGTGGAAGGCGGAGTAGATATATGGCCGCGAGGTCAGGACGACTTGAAAAGCGGGTTCGGCTGGCTGTCCCAATCGAGATAACCAGCCCGCAGAACCCGGCTGCGGCGGAGCGGACTACAACGGAAAACGTCTGCTCGCTTGGAATACGCGTTCTCACGCACCGGGCTAGGAACTCGAACGAACAAATCATGATCAGCTCGCTGGCGGGAGATCTGCGAACATTTGCCCGCGTTGTTTACTGTCAGAGGCTGCCCGACGGACGCTTTGGAGTCGGCCTGCAATTCCAAGGAATCGCCGTGGATTGGCCCAGGAACTCGATGGCCGGTGCGACAGATTGAACTGCGATTTGACGCAGACCCGTGGAGGCCTTCCATCCGGATACTCGAGACTTTCTCGATCACATAAGGTTGGGTATTCACCGCACCGCCCTCAGGATTCACCCGGTGCGCTAATCCGTTAGGCACTGGATTGTTTCTCGAATCGATGGCAGCTAATTTTCGTTAGAGGATTGGACGCTTCCCGGATCGCACGAATCAACGACTCCGAGAAAGCAAACTGATCCTCGCATTTGAATACTTGAGATCAAGAGGCAAACCCTTAAGGGTTTGAATGGGAGACAATGGCAACATGTGATGTAGCAATAGTGGGAGCTGGCCCGTACGGCTTGTCAGCAGCGGCTCATCTCCGGGCCGCCAACGGGCTGGACATTCGTGTTTTCGGCGAACCGATGTCCTTTTGGGAAAAGCACATGCCGAAAGGGATGCTGCTTCGTTCTCCGCTTGCGGGCTCTCATCTGTCCGACCCTGTGCGGTCGCTAACGCTGCAGGATTACGAGAATGCAAACAAAAAACAGATTACAGCCCCCTTGCCACTCCATCGTTTCACCGACTATGGGCGGTGGTTCCAATCACAAGCCGTACCCGATTTAGACGCTCGAAACGTAGATCGTGTCGAGAAAAATGGAGCAGGCTTCCATCTGACATTGGAAGATGGAGATACCTGGAAGGCGCGGCGCGTGATTATTGCGGCCGGGATCATGTCTTTTGCCTGGCATCCGCCAGTGTTCAGGCCACTTCCGATCGCGCTGGCTTCGCACGCGTGCGGCCATCGCGATCTCAGCCGCTTTGCCGGCAAGAAAGTAGCCGTGATCGGGGCGGGACAAAGTGCCTTGGAATCCGCCGCGCTGCTTCACGAAATGGGGACGGACGTTGAAGTGCTGGCGCGCGCTCCTTTCATTCGTTGGCTCTGGCGTCAGAAATGGTTTCACACGTTTCAACCTGTGGCCCGCCTGTTGTACGCGCCTCCGGACGTGGGGCAAGCAGGGCTGAGCCATATCGTGGCCAGGCCGAACTTGTTTCGCCGCATGCCACGGCCATGGCAAAATCGCCTCGGAAAGCGCGCCATCCGGCCGGCCGGGGCAGGCTGGTTAAACCCGCGTTGCGAGCCGATCCGGATTCAAACTGGAACTTCGGTCGCTTCAGCAACTCAGATCGGTGAGCGAGTGGCACTCAAATTGAGCGACGCCACCGAGCGGCACTTCGATCACGTATTGCTCGCAACCGGCTACCGTGTGGATATTTCGCGCTATCCGTTCCTTTCGGGACGAGTGTTGGAATCAATCCGGCGAATCGACGGCTATCCGCAGCTCGATTCCGGATTCCAATCTTCGGTGCCAGGTCTGCACTTCCTGGGGGCGCCAGCGGCGTGGAGTTTCGGTCCTCTGATGCGATTTGTCGCCGGGGCGGGTTTCGCTGCCACGGCTGTGACCCGCGGAATCCTCGGAAAAGCTCATTCGAATGGCGGTTCATAAAAATCTTGGCAGCCGCCGCCACAATTCCGAATCTGATCGAACCCGCGACTCGCGATGCTCCGGCCATCTCCGCCAGTTGCGGCGCACTGGTGATGGGCGCGGACTATCGGGCACTCGGCGTGGCACGAAGCCTGGGGCGACGCGGCATCCCCGTCTGGATTTTCAATCAGGGGGGCCATCTGGTCGCGGCCGTTTCGCGGTATGTGCGCCGCAGATTGGAGTGGCCTGCCGGGAAAGATCGCGAAAAGGTTCAATTCCTGCTGAACCTTTGCGCTAGACACAAACTGAATGGATGGACGTTGGTTCCGACGGATGACTACACGGTTGGCTTGGTGTCTGCCCACCACAAAATGCTTGCGAGCGAGTACCAGCTGACCGTGCCGCCGTGGGAAACGTTGCGTTGGGCCTGTGACAAACGTTTACTGCATCAACTTGCGGAGAAGATTCACGTTGATCAGCCGTGGACGGCTTCTCCCTCAGACCGGGACGAGCTTGCAAGAATTGACTGTCCCTATCCGGTCATCCTCAAGCCGGCAATCCGATTGCAACCTAGCAGCCTTGCCGTTCCAAAAGCCTGGGTAGCCGAGAATCGAGAATCGCTGCTGGCCAAGTACGACGAAGCCTGCACCGTTCTCTCCGCCGATGATTTGATCGTTCAGGAAATCGTGCCCGGCGGAGGAGAATCGCAGTTCTCCTACGCTGCACTTTGTAAGGATGGTTTTTCTCTGGCCTCGCTTGTAGCGCGGCGCACACGCCAATTTCCCAAGGATTTTGGCCAGTTGAGCACCTTCGTCGAGACAGTGGACGCGCCGGAAGTGGTCGCCCCTGCGGAGCGCCTCCTAAGCGCCATCGGCTTCACCGGTCTTGCGGAAATCGAATTCAAGAGAGATCCGCGAAACAACCGATGGAAAATTCTCGATATCAATCCACGAGTTTGGGGTTGGCACACGCTTTCCAGGCGTGCAGGCGTGGATTTTCCGTATCTCCTCTGGCTCCTTGCCAGGGGCGAGCCGGTCCCCTGTTCTCGCGGAAGAGCAGGAGAGCGATGGGTGCACCTGAGCGCGGATTTGCGCATGGCGATCCGGGAAATCTTGGCAGGCCGAATGTCACTGGTGGAGTACCTGCGCTCAATCCGCGGTCCGCTGGAGTCAGCGATGTTTTCCTGGGACGACCCGTTGCCGGGATTACTCGATCTGCCGCTCTTCGCATACGGTGCCGCAAAACGCCTCCTGAGTTCCTCCGAGTCATAGTCCAGCAGAGCTGCGGGAATGCCAGTGGTCAGCCACCCACCCGGGGTTCGTGCATTTTGGTTCTCCATGTTTCCCCCACTCCTGATTTGGGGTTTCCACTGGATTGTGAACTGAGTCCGGATTGCCTAGTGTGGAAAACGGACGGCCGTGGAGGGCGCAAATAAGAACGGCCGGTTCGCATGCTGTGTGGAAGCCGCCGCCATGGTGCTTCGCTTTCCATAGCTCCGGTTTTTTGAGAAGGGGCAGGCTGCCCAGGCCGTCCGCGAGTTGCCGATAGTTTGCCCCAAGGATTTGAACTCGAATCGAACTTAGAAGGCATTCAGAGGAAGTATTGGAGGACTAAATTGCGAATTTCCGTCATTGGTTGCGGATATGTGGGCCTAGTGACAGGAACCTGCCTTGCGGAAGCGGGTCATGAAGTCATCTGCACGGACAATGACCCGGAGCGCATCGCGTCACTGAAGGCAGGCGTCGTGCCTATCTATGAGCCGTATCTCGACGCCATGCTCGCCGCAAATCAACGGGCCCAAAGGCTCTCATTCACCAGCGACGCTGGAGAAACGGTACGAGCGGGAGAAGCCATTTTCATCTGCGTTGGCACACCGCCACTCGAGAACGGTGAAGCTGATCTATCGGCGATCGACGATGTGGCCCGCATGATCGCCTCCGAGGCACGCGAGTCGAAGCTGGTGGTTGAGAAGAGCACGGTGCCCGCGCAAACCGGCCAACAGTTAAAACGCGTGCTGGAAGTTTATCGCAGGAACGGAACTGTGCAGTTTCGTGTAGCCTCCAACCCGGAATTCCTGCGCGAGGGCTCGGCTGTAGAGGACTTTCTTCACCCGGATCGCATCGTCTTCGGAGTGGAGGACGAAGTTTCCGAAAGGCAATTGCGCGAAATCTACCGGCCCATTCTGGAAAGAAAATTCCGGTGCCCGGTGCACAGGAACGCCTGCCCCGCGACGCAACCTCCTACGCTCGTGGTTGCCACAATTAACAGCGCCGAACTGATCAAACACGCTTCCAATTCCTTCCTGGCCATGAAGATTTCCTTCGCCAACATGATTGCCGATCTGTGCGAGAAGGTCGGGGCCGATATCAAAGAGGTGACCCGCGCCATGGGAATGGACCAGCGCATCGGTCCGCGATTCCTAGATGCGGGACTTGGTTTCGGAGGGTTCTGTTTGCCCAAGGACGTTCAGGCATTTATTCGTTTGGCGGAGCGTTCGGGTGTGGACTTCAACATGTTGAAGGAAGCCGAACGAGTGAATAAGCGCCGAATCGATCTGTTCTTTGAGAAAATCCGGCAGGCGCTCTGGGTCGTCAAGGACAAGCGCGTTGGGGTGCTCGGTTTAGCGTTCAAAGCCAACACCGACGATATCCGCTTTGCGCCGTCGCTCGATGTTCTCCGCAAGCTTTTGGCGGACGGAGCAGAAGTACGGGCGTACGATCAGGAGGCGATGGATAGGACTTCGGCGGCCTTCCCTCAGGTTCACTGCTGCCGGGAACCCTACGAAGTAGCGCAAGACGCCGATGCTTTGCTCATCCTGACCGAGTGGGAAGAGTTTCGCCAACTGGATTGGCAGCGCGTCCACGGCCTGATGGCCCGCCCACTGGTGATAGACGGCCGGAACCTGCTCAATCCTGCCGCAATGCTCGAGAGCGGCTTTGAATACTACTGCTTCGGCCGTCCGACGGAATCCGCTGCAGCGCCGTTAGTTCCCGCCCAGGTCTCTAAAACGAGCGCGGTGGGCATCACTGCCTAATGAGCCGGCTGATTTGAGGGTACGTTCTCTTTAGAGATGCGGGTGTGCTACCCGCGCGATTTTGTTCCGCTGGTAGAGCACTTCATCCTGCGGGAGAGCGGGCTTGCCAACGCTAAAACTGCTTGTACCTTAGGTTGCAACACCATCCAGGGCAGGCCGCACCTGTCCTTCCGTTTGCCTGTTTTCCCCTCCAACCTTGGTTGTCATTATCTCCTTGTTTTTCAATATCCTACAAATAAAACGCAGTACGCACATCGGTGTAAGACTTAGGCTGACACCCCTCTTGGGCATAAATCTTACGGCCCAATTTCTGGCCCTCAGAGCAGTTGTGACTTCCATCATTTTCCGTTTACCGTCTCAGGCGTGGCCGCTTGTACCTCGTTCGGAACTGGCCGGCACAACACACATTCCTCGGCTAATTGTTCCAGTGCAATGCTCCCCAGCCGCGCTGAGGAAGATTTCTTGAAAGAGACGAACAATGAATCGTTGGGCCCTGGTTTTGTCGGCGGCACTGCTCGCCATTGTGAATTCTGGGTGCTCTGGGATAACTGCCAAGGTCAACAGCGGCTCGCCCGGAGTCGTGCTGCCATCCATCACGGTGCAACCTGCGAGCCAAACAGTGACCGCGGGACAAACGGCTAGCTTCTCTGTGGCCGCAACGGGCACCGCGCCCTTGACTTATCAATGGATGAAGAATAACGCGGCCATCGGTGGCGCAACCTCGTCCAGCTATACTTCGCCGGCTACGGCAAGTTCCGATAACGGGGCGCAGTTTTCTGTAGTTGTGAGCAATTCTGCGGGAAGCGTTACGAGTGGTGCAGCCACGCTAACTGTTAGTGCCGCGGCGCTGGCGCCATCGATAACGGCGCAACCTGCAAACCAGACAGTGACCGCGGGCCAAACGGCTACTTTCTCTGTGACTGCTGCGGGCACAGCTCCTTTGACCTATCAATGGAGTAAGAACGGCGGCGCCATCAGCGGCGCAACCTCGTCCAACTATACTTCGCCGGCTACAGCAAGTTCCGATAACGGGGCGCAGTTTTCTGTAGTTGTGAGCAATTCTGCCGGAAACGTTACGAGTGGTGCCGCCACGCTCACCGTGAATGCGGCTTCGACGGGGCTGCAAGTGTCCACGGCGCAGTTGCCTGATGGCTTTGTGGCGGGCGGCTATAATTCGACCCTCTCGGCCACGGGCGGCTCCCCTCCTTATTCCTGGAGCGTGCTTAGTGGTTCTCTCCCCAACGGGCTCACCGTCAGTTCTGGCGGGATAATCTCCGGCACGCCTTCTCTTGCCGGTTCCTTTACCTTCTCGGCACAAGTCAAAGACGCTTCGGCGCTAACTGCTTCGAAGAGCTTGACGATCAATGTCGCTTCCCCAACCCCTGCTGTCGCCATCACTTCGCCCGCCAGCGGCGGAACCGTTTCCGGCACCGTTAGCGTTTCCGGTACGGCTTCCGACTCCGTCGCCATCAGTTCCGTGCAGCTCTCCATTGATGGTGGTGCTCTCTCCACTGTTTCCGGCACCTCCAACTGGTCCTACTCCTTAAACTCCAACTCGCTCTCCGATGGCTCCCATT
>WNFP01003645.1_pt1 | contig 12393 bp, 6 predicted proteins | sample 5400201 | NCBI WGS metagenome assembly WNFP01 (sample SAMN13153355, study PRJNA577476) | soil metagenome | isolation source: 115 cm saprolite under Madrone tree | place: USA:California | collected 2016-06-14
GCACGCGACGATCCCGATCACAGTGATCGCCGTCACCACCATCGTCGCCCGCCCGCGTCGGGTCGGTGCCGCCGCGCTGATCGGCGTGCTCTGGGGCATCGGGAGGAGTGCACGCCGCTCGCACGCCTCGACCGGCGTCTTGGGTGGACTCGGGCTCCACCAGATACTCCGCCCGCAGGTGGTGGGGGTGGGGCACAGCTCGCGGGCTTGGCGGCGGCACTGCTCGTCCTCGCCGCCATCCCCGATCCGCTGTAGGGTCGCGTACCTGGTCCTGTTCGGAGTGGGGACGATCGCAGGCATGATGCTCACCACCGCGGCGAGCTCGGCCTCTTCCTCGCCTACCGGATCGGGGTCTTAGAGGGGTCTTAGAGGGCCTGTCCACCCGACATCCGTCCTGGACGCCTCAATGAGCGCCAGTTGAGGTCCGGGGACCCGTCCCCCGGGGGGCTCCGGAGTGCCGTCTTTTCCAGTTGAAATCCGGGCGGGGACGGATCTACGTATCTTCGGGTGCAATGACACCCGTCGACATCGACGCGTACGCCACCCGCTCGCGCGCCCTCGACCTCACCGGCATCGACTGGGACGACGTCCCGCGCCATCCGCTCTCCCCCGAGGTCCTGCGCACCCTCCGCTACATGCAGGACATCGAAGCGCACACCATCGTCTACCTGCGCACCCTCCTCTCGACGCGCGCCATGGACGACCCCGAGGTGGCGACCTTCCTCGCCTGCTGGTTCTACGAGGAGACCTTCCACGGCCGCGCGCTCGCCCGCTTCCTCGCCGCCGCCGGGCATCCGGTCACGCCTCGGCCGCGCTCGCGGGAGAGCTTCCTCCAGTGGGCCGAGGCGCGCGCGACCGCCGTGGTCGCCCGGCTCTGGCCCGACTTCGTCGGGGTGCACATGGCCTGGGGCGCCATCAACGAGCTCACCACGCTGATTGGCTACCAGCGCCTCTCCCAGGTCGCCGGCCACCCCGTCCTGAGCGAGCTCCTCGCCCGCATCATGCGCGACGAGTCGAGGCACTTCTCCTTCTACTACCGACAGGCCGAGCGCCGGCTCGCGCGCCCGGGCGCGGCGCGCGTGGCGCGCTTCCTCGTCGACCGCTTCTGGGCGCCGGTGGGGAGCCGCGTGCAGCCCGACGAGGAGGTGCGCTTCCTCACGCGCTACCTCATGACCGGCGAGCAGGGCCGGTGGGCCGCCCGCCGCGTCGACGGCCAGATCCGCAAGCTCCCCGGCTTCGGCGGCGTGCAGCTCCTGGAAGCCTTCGCCGAGCGCGCGCTCGCGGCGTGAGGGGAGGGCCTCGGCGCCGGCTGGTTGACACTCGCCGCAGCTCCCTCTCTACTCGAAGGGGCCCGCCCTCCGGCGGCGCTCAGCGGGGTGGTGGATCGTTATGGTGACCGTGCGTCGGCCGGGGGGAGCCGGTAGGCTCCTCCTCCTGACCGCGCTCCTCGGCACGGCCGCCTACTTCTGGCGGGCCCGGGCCGTCCCCCCGGAGTCGCCCGCGCCGGTGCCCGTACCGGCCGCCGCACTCGCCCTGGCGCCCGCGAGCCCCCCCTCGCCGCTGCTCGCGCTCCCGCCCGAGCAGATGCGCGACGCGCTGCACGCCGCGTACCGGCTCCAGCCCGACCGGCGCTGCCTCACGGCCTTCGCCGAGGTGCAGGCCTGGCTCGGCGGGCGCGACCCGCTCCCGGTGTCGGCCACCTTCGCCCAGGGCGCGTGGCGGATCGAGATCGCCGGCGAGAGGGTCGGCACGCTGCCCGAGCTGCCCGACTTCGACGACTGTATGAAGGCGCTCGAAAAGTGGGCGGCGGTGGTCGGGAAGGGGAAGGGGGCGGCGCACGGCGGGCGCGGCGCGCCCGCGCCGGGCCCGCCGCGCCTCAACCCCGTCGATCTGCTCGCCGACCTGCGCGCCGCCGACTCGCACGGCGCCGACCCGCGCGAGCTGCCCCGCGTGAGCCGCGACCTCGTCTACCTGACCCTCCAGTCGCTCGACCTGCTCGACGTGACGGACCGCCTGCGCGCCAAGGCGTGGGCCTTCCTCGCCATGTCGGCCGCGCTCGGCGGCGCCGACCTGCGGCGGGAGACGGCGCTGCTCGCCTACCTGCTCGACTACTCGGAGAGCGCGCGGCGCCTGGCCGCGGCGCTGCCGGGCGCCGACCCGGTGCGCGCCTTCGTCCTGCACGACGACCGCGGGCTCACGACGCTGGCGGAGGCGTCGCGCGACGAGCTGGGCGCGCTGCTCGTGCTCCTGCGCCGAGCGGAGGAGCACGACTACCCGGGCTGGCTCGCGTGGGTGCAGGCGCATTACATCGGACGCCCCTTCGCGCTCCCGGTGCTCAAGTCGGCGCTCGAGCTGAACGCCTTCCTGCCCAACCGGGTCTTCTCCGAGGTCATGCCGTACCTGGTCCTCACCTACCTCTTCCGCGAGACCGCCGACACGAGCTGGACGCGCCAGGTGCGCGAGCTCGACCTCTACGCGGGCAGCGACGACGCGGTGGGCGTGATCGCCGCGCTCATCGGCCGCGCGCTGCGCGTGCAGGCCGGCGACCTGGTGCTGCGCTTCGAGGGCGAGCTCGACCTGGCCGGCGAGCACTACCAGGGCCCCGTGCTCGACGCCGACACGTACGCCGCGTTCTACGCCGGCTACTTCTACTCCGCGCTGTGGGCGAGCGCGCAGTTCCGGCTCGATCAGCTGGCCTCGGTCCCCGCCGCCGAGGAGTTTGCTCACACGCTGCCCGGAGACGACATGCCGCGGCCGGCGGCGTTCGCGCGCTGGTACCGTCACCGGATCGACGCGCGTGCGGGGAAGGCCGACGTCCCGCTCCTCCTGGCCGACCTCTCCGCCTCCGCTCCGTTCGGGGCGCGGGCGCGCTTCCACACCTTCGAGGCGCTCGATCCCTACCTCGTCGGCGGGCCGGGGCGCTTCGAGGCCGTGCGCCGGATGGTGAGCGCGATGGACTCGCGCCCGCTCCACGCCGCGTGGCTCGCGCGCACGGCCGAGCGCCACCTCGACGACCTGAACCTCGCCGAGCGGCTCTACCGCCATCTCCTGCGCGTCGCCGAGCGGCGCCTGCCGGACGACGCCGTCTGGTCGGCCTATCTCTTCGGCGACACGCCCCGCCTCGAGCGCTACGTCGACGACCGGACCCTGTCGCTCGACAGCCGGCGGCGGGCGATCGGCTACCTCGGGTCGCTGCGCCCGGCCAGGGACCCGTCGATCGAGCGGCTCTACCGCAGGCTGCTGCGCGACTTCCCCGACAGCTGGCGGCTGACGGGGGACCTGGTGACACACCTCGAGTGGAAGGGCGAGTACGCGACGGCGCGCGCGGCCGCCGAGGCGTGGCTCGCGCGCGGCGTCCCGCAGGCCGGCCTGGAAGGGGTCTCCGCGCGGACGGCGATCGCGCGCACGTACTGCGGGGAGAAGAGGTACGCGGAGGCGTGGGAGGCCATCAAGCCGGCGCTCGCGAGCTGGGACGCCGGCGCCCTGGCGCGCGCGGCGCTGATTCGCGATCGGCTCGCGGACCCCCAGCACGCCGAGGCTTTGTTCCTGCTCGACATGGACCGCTACCCGGACCTGCTGTGGGTGCGGACGTACTACGTGCAGCTCCTCTGGGAGCACGGGCGCTACAAGGACGCGGCCGACGCGCTGCGCGCCTGGAAGGGCCCGCTCGGGCCGCAGGCCTGGCTCGACGACATCCGCGCGCGCTTCTACGAGGCCTTCAAGAAGATGCCCGACGAGGAGGTGCTGCAGGCGTTCGAGGCGCTCGAGCGAAGCGGCCTGCCGGCGCGGGGTCTCAGCCATCTCTGGTACCCCTTCGAGCTCGAGGGACGCCACGAGCTCGCCTTCCGCATGAGCTCCGGCCTGACGAGCGCGCAAAGCATCGCGGGCGTCGAGTTCCTGACCGCGAGCTACCAGATGCTGAAGCAGCTCAAGGGCGAGGCGCAGGCGCTCGACTGGATCCGCGGCCGCCTGCCGAAGGCGCTCCGCAGTCGGGCCAGCGCGGTCTTCTTCGATCGCGGCGAGGACAGCCTTCTCTGGGACGCGATCGACCCCCCGGCGCCGGAGTGGGTGTGGCTGGTGCGCGCCTTGGCCGAGGTGCGCCGGGGGCGCGGCGATGGGGCGCGCCGTGCGATGCTCGCGGATCACTTCGGGACGCCCCGGCCCGGCCAGGCCGAAGTGCTCGGCAACTTCCTGCTCGGAAAGGCGTCGGAGCGGGATGTCTGGCAGCGCGCCATCGATGCCCGCACGCGCGCCGAGGGCGCGTACGCGGTGGGGCTGCGACGCCTCTGCGAGGGGCGCTACCGCGAAGCCTCGGACTGGTTCCGGGTCACGCAGGAGCTCGCGCACGAGAACATGGGCGAGTACCGCTGGGCGACGAGCCAGCTCCGCGAGTGGCGCGAGCGGCAGCAGACCCTCGACCGCATCGCGCCCCGCTGCGGGGCGCCGGCGAGCCGCACGTCGGCGAAGGGCTAGGAGCGTGACCCGAGACTGCCGTGCACGGGAGCGGGGGCACCGTCTCCGCTTCGATTCGGCGCCGCTGGACGCGGGTCCGGGAGCGACCGACCCGTGCGGCGCCTCATAGGCGCTGCGACGGCGCCCCCGCTCCCGTGCTGCGCCGTCACGGACCGCGGGTTCTTCGTGCGGGCGGCCCGCGTGCCAGGCCGCCGCTACGCCCAGCGCCCGCAGCCGGCGCAGGCGAGGTCCCATTCGTCGCGCACCTTCGTCACGCCGCGGAACATGAAGCGACGAAGGCCCATCGCCTGCTTGCTCTCGGCGTGCCGGCGCAAGCCAGGCGCGCGGGGCCGAATAGCGCAGCGGGGAGGCGGGGGCGCCGTCGGAGCGCCTATGAGGCGCCGCGGGCGGCGGTCGATGGAGGCACCCGGCTCGGCGGCGCCGAATCGAAGCGGAGACGGCGCCCCCGCCTCCCCGCACCGCCGTTTCGGGTCACGCTCCTAGAGCGGACTCGCGGGCGCTCGCCTTGCAGTCCGGGCGCGGGTCTCCTAGCCTCCGGCCGCATGGCGCGTCCGCGGGTCGCTGCGGGCGGCGGCCTCGCGGCCGTCGCCTACGTGCTGCGCAAGGGCCGCGAGGCGGGCGGTCTCCTCCGCCTCTACCGCCGGCTCCGCTCGCATAACGCCTGCAAGACGTGCGCGCTCGGCATGGGCGGGCAGCAGGGCGGGATGGTGGACGAGGCGGGCCGCTTCCCCGAGGTGTGCAAGAAGTCGGTGCAGGCGCAGGCGGGCGACATGGCCGCGCCGATCGCGGAGCGGTACTTCCGCGCCACACCCATCGGGGCCCTGGAGCGGCTCGGCTCGGCCGAGCTCGAGCGCCTGGGACGGCTCGCCTTCCCGCTCGTCGCCGCCGACGGCGACACGCACTTCCGCCGGGTCTCGTGGGCGGAGGCGCTCGATCGCGCGGGCGCCGCGCTGCGCGCGGCGCCTCCGGAGGAGGTCTTCTTCTACTCCTCGGGCCGCTCGAGCAACGAGGCGGCCTTCCTGATGCAGCTCGCGGCGCGCGCCTACGGCACGGCCAACATCCACAACTGCTCCTTCTACTGCCACAACGCCTCGAGCGTCGCGCTCGCTCAGGTCTACGGCTCGGGCACGGCGTCGGTCACGCTCGAGGACCTGGCGCAGGCAGACCTCGTGCTGGTCGCCGGGGCCAACCCGGCGAGCAACCACCCGCGCCTCGTCGGCCAGCTGGTGCAGCTCCGCCGCCGCGGCGGCAAGGTCGTCATGGTGAACCCGCTGCGCGAGCTGGGGCTCGTCCGCTTCCGCGTGCCCTCCGACTGGCGCAGCATGCTCTTCGGCTCGACGGTCTCGGACCTCTACCTCCAGCCGCACGTGGGCGCCGACGTCGCGCTCTTCAAGGCGCTGCTCAAGGGCGTGGTCGAGGCGGGTGCGGTCGACCGCACCTTCGTCGCCGAGCACACGACCGGCTGGGAGGCGGTCGCGGCGGACCTGGCGGCGTCGTCGTGGGACGAGCTCGCCCGGCGCTCGGGCGTGGCGCGCGCGGAGATCGACCGGGCGGTCACGATGCTGGGCGAGGCGCGGCGGGGCGTCTTCTGCTGGGCGATGGGGCTCACGCACCACGCGCACGGCGTCGACAACGTCCTCGCGCTCGCCAACCTCGCGCTGGCGCGTGGCTGGCTCGGGCGGCCGGGGTGCGGCCTCCTGCCCATCCGCGGGCACTCGAACGTGCAGGGGGTGGGCTCGTGCGGCATGACGCCCGGCCTGAAGCAGGCGTTCGCGGCCAAGCTGGAGGAGCTCTACGGCATCAGAGTGGCGCCCGGCGTCGGGCAGGACACCTACTCATCGGTGGTCGCCGCCGCCGAGGGACGCATCCAGGCCTGCGTGCTCCTCGGGGGGAACCTCTTCGCGAGCAACCCCGACCGCGCCTGGACCGCCGCGGCGCTGCGCAAGATCCCGACCAGCATCTCGATCACCACCAAGCTGAACGAGGGCCACGTCCACGGCCGCGGCCGGACCGCGGTCATCCTCCCCGTCCTGGCGCGCGACGAGGAGACGCAGGCGACGACGCAGGAGTCGATGTTCAACTTCGTGCGCCTCTCCGAGGGCGGCACGCCGGCCGTCGCGGGCGAGCTGCGCTCCGAGGTCGAGGTGATCGCCGCGCTCGCCGAGCTGATGCTGCCGCCCGGCCGCTTCGACTGGTCGGCGCTCCGCAGCCACGGGCGCCTGCGGGAGGAGATGGCCAAGGTCGTGCCCGGCTTCGGCGCGCTCGCGCGCATCGACGAGACGCGGCGCGAGTTCACGATCGCCGGCCGCACCTTCCACGAGGCGCGCTTCGCGACCCCGGACGGGCGGGCCCGCTTCCACCCGACGCCGCTCCCCGACTTCGCGCCCGCGCCGGGCGAGCTCCGCCTGATGACGCTCCGTTCCGAGGGCCAGTTCAACACGGTCGTCTACGAGGAGGAGGACCTCTACCGCGGCAATCGCCGGCGCGACGTGGTCATGATGGCGGCGGCGGACGCGGCGCGGCTGGGAGTCGTGGAGGGCGAGCGTGTCCTGGTGGAGACCGACGCGGGACGGCTCGAGGCGACGGTGGCCGTGGTCGACATCTGCCCCGGCAACCTGGCGATGTACTACCCCGAGGCGAACGCGCTCGTGCCCCGGCGCCTGGACGGCCGCTCGAAGACACCCGCCTTCAAGTCGGTCGCCGCGCGCGTGCGGCGCGCGGTCGCGTCGGTGGCGCTCGCTTCGTAGCGTCGCTTGCGACGATCGGCTGCGTGGCTACTGCGCTTGCAGGAGCACGCGGCTTCCGGCGCGCGCCACCAGCGCGTGAGGAGCGGGGGCGAGCTTCCCCTCCGCCCCGGGCGGCGCCACGTCGTCGCTCACCCAGAAGCCGCCGCCCTCGCGCCAGACCCGCCCGAGCTCCGCTGGGGACGTGAACAGCCGCTCCGTGCGCCCGGCGAGGAATGTCGGAGGCACCCACCCCGGGGGGGCGAGCAGGTCGAGCGGCCGCCCGAGGTAGTATTCGAGCCCTCCACACAGCTGATACTCGTCCGATGCACGGAAGAAGACGCGGGCCCCGTTCGGAGCGCGATCCTGGATCATCTGCGCGAAGGGACGCCACGAGAAGAGCGCCTCGACGCGTTCGTGGGCGACCTGCACCACGACGAGGAGCATCGCCGTCCCCGCGACGCCGACCCCCATCGCGAGGCGGGGTCGGTGCCTGGCGAGGAGGAGCGCCATGCCGCCCAGCGAGGCGCCGAGGAGGAGCCCGGTCGGCCGGACCAGCGCGTCGAGGCCGAGGCCCGTGAGCGTCGGCTCGATCCAGGCGATGAGCCGACCGGGTGGCAGCACCAGCACGCCGAAGGCGAGCGCAGCACCTGCTGCCAGCGGGCAGACCAGCCAGCCGCGGGCGATGCGAGAGCGAGCGTCCGCGAGCAGGGCTCCGACGAGGAGCGCCGTCGCCGGGAGCGCGGGCAGCGAGTAGTGCTCGAGCCGAGAGGGCGCCAGCGCGAAGAAGCCGAGCACGACCGCGACCCAGGCAGCGATCAGGCCGACGGCGGGTGCACGCACCGGATCGTCGCGCATCGTGCGATAGGCCCACAGACCTGCGGCGGGGAGGAGAAGGCTCCAGGGTAGCCCCCGGGTCAGGAACATGGCCAGGAAGAAGCCGAGCGAGTCCGGGATCGAGTCGCGCGGCAGCTTCTCGTCGAAGAAAAAGAGCACGTGCTGGTTCACCGTGTAGTCCCAGAGGAAGCCGGGGTTGTGAAGTGCCGCGAGCGCGTGCCAGGGGCCGGCAAGGACGAGCAATACGGCGATCCCGAGCGGCGCGCGGAGCGGCCGCAGGCGGGCGAGCAAAGTGCGTGGACGGAGGACGCCTTCCGCGGCCTCCGTCGCGACGATGATCCCCCCCGGAAGCGCGAGGGCGAGGAACCCCTTGTCGAGCACCCCCAGCCCGATGCTCGCCCAGAAACCGACGGCCGTGAGGACCCCGCCGCCGCGTCGCAGCCGAACGTAGCAATAGAGCGCCAGCGTGACGGCGAGCACGAGTCCCATGTCCGCGCGCAGCAGGCGCGCCTCGACGAAGAAGCCGGCGCTGGTGGCGAGGATCAGCGCGGCACGGATCCCCGCGCCTTCGCCGAACAAGAGCGCGCCGAGGGCGCCGGTCGCCGCGACCGTTCCGAGCCCGGCGAGCGCCGGCCAGAGGCGAGCGTGCTCGGTCGGTCCGGTGAGGGTGAACAGCGCCGCGGAGAGCCAGTACATGAGCGGTGGCTTGGTGAGGAACGGCTCGCCGTTCATGCGCGGCGTCACCCAGTCCCCCGTGACGACCATCTCGCGCGCCGGCTCGGCGAACATCCCTTCCGTGTCCGAGAAGCCGGGCCGCCCGAGCCGCCAGAAGAAGAGCGGGGAAACGACGACGACGACGGCGAGCAGCCGCCGGGTCATGCTCCGCAGTAGGCGGCCGCCCAGAGCTGGAACATGAACAGCGTCCAGAGCTCCTTGCGATGGTTGGCCGTGCCGCGCAGGTGCCGGTCCAGCAGCGCGGAGACCTGGCGCGCGTCGAAGATGCCCTGACGGCGCAGGCGGTCGGGCGCCAGCATGTCGGTCAGTATGCCGCGCAGCTCGCCCCGCAGCCAAGCGCCGGTCGGGACACCGAACCCGTGCTTGCGCCGGCGGGTCACGCGCGCCGGCAGGATGGCGCAGGCCGCCCGCCGGAGGAGCGGCTTCGTGCGCCACAGCCCGGCGCGGATGTCGATCGGGAGCCCGAGAGCGTACTCCGCGAGTCGGCGGTCGAGAAAGGGCGCGCGCACCTCGAGAGCGGTCGACATCGACGACCGGTCAGCCTGTACGAGGTTGTCTTCGGAGAGGTAGAAGATCAAGTCGAGCGCGCTGGCGATCTCCCGGGCGGATCGCGGCCGGAGCGGCGCGATGGCATCGTACGCCTCGACGTACGGGTCCGGGTCCAGGACCTCGCGCTGGACTTGCGGGACGAGCAGGCTGCTCAGCGTCTCGGGCGCGAAGCTCCCCATCCAGCGCAGGTGTCGCTCGAGGGCGGGCCGTCGCACCTCGCGCAGGAAGCGGCGCAGCGCGAAATCGAAGCTCAGGTAGCGATGGGAGGTCGGCAGGCGCTCGGCGGCGGCGGCGACCGTGCGATGGAGCGCGGCTGGAACACGCGCGTACAGATCGGCCGCGCCATGGGCGGTCTGCGTGGGGTAGCCGCAGAACAGCTCGTCGCCGCCGTCGCCCGAGAGCGCGACGGTGACGTGTGCGCGCGCCAGGCGGGCGAGGAGCACGGCGGGAAGCGCGGTGGCGTCGGCGAAGGGCTCGTCGAAGATGCGTGCCACGTCGGGCAGGAGCTCGCGCGCCTCGGTCGGCGTCAGCACGACCTCGTAATGCTCGGTGCCGAGCCGTGCGGCGACGTCGGCCGCCGCTGCCCGCTCGTCATAAGTCGACTCGGCGAAGCCGATCGCGAACGTCTTCACAGGGCGCGGCGACTCGGCGACGGCCAGGGCCGTGACGAGGCTCGAGTCGAGTCCGCCGGAGAGAAAAACTCCCCAGGGCACGTCGCAGACCAGGCGGCGGCGTACCGACTGGCGCAGGAGGTCGAGGACGCACTCGCCGGCCTGCCGCCTCGTCGGGCGGACGGCCCCGGGCGCGGGCGGCGTCCAGTACCGCCCGCCGGTCTCGGCGCCGCCGACGCCCACGGCCATCCAGTGCGCCGGCGGCAGCTTTCGCACCGCGCGGAAGATCGCGTGCGGGGCGGGCACGTACTCGTAGGTCAGGTAGCGAGCGAGCGCCGTCCAGTCGAGCTCGCGCGAGACGCGGGGGTGCATCAAGAGCGCCTTCGGCTCGGAGGCGAACAGCAACGTCCGCGACAGGCGCGCGTAGTAGAGCGGCTTCTCCCCGAAGCGGTCGCGGGCGAGCACGAGCCGCTGCCGGCGGCCGTCCCACAGCGCGAAGGCGAACATGCCCTCGAGGCGCTCGAGGCACGCCGGCCCCTCGTCCTCGTAGGCGTGGAGGATCACCTCGGTGTCCGTCAGGGTCGTGAAGAGGTGTCCCTTCCGCCGCAGGTCGTCCCGCAGCTCGCCGGCGTTGTAGATCTCGCCGTTCGCCACCAGCCGGACGGATCCGTCCTCGTTCGCCAGTGGCTGCTGGCCCGTCACCAGATCGACGACGCGGAGGCGTCGCGCCGCGAGCCCGACGCACCCGTCCACCCAGATGCCGTGCTCGTCCGGTCCGCGGTGCGCGATGGCGGCGGTCATGGACTCGAGGACGTGCCGGGACGGCGACGTAGACCCATCGAGCTCGAGCACTCCGACGATGCCGCACATTGTTGCGCCTACCGGCAGGCTAGCGCAGCGTCCATGAAGACATTGTGAAGGCGCCGGCCCTCGAGGGGGCCTGGCGGCGCCCGCTTTTCGGCCGTAGTCCGGCTCGGCTATAGAAGGTGTTCCGCCAGCGAGATGAGACTGCTCGTGATCGAAGACGACCGCGCTCTCCTCACGGCATTGGGCGACGGGCTCGCCGCGAGCGGCTTCGCGGTCGACCGTGCGCCGAGCGCCGAATGCGCCTTCGACCTGCTGCGCGTGAACCCCTATGACCTGGTCGTGCTCGACGTCGGGCTCCCCGGTGTGGACGGTCTGACCTTGCTCCGGGCTCTGCGCCGCGGCGACAACGCCGTGCCCGTGCTCGTCCTCACGGCCCGCGGCGAGGTCGCCGACCGGGTCGCCGGGCTGGATGCGGGCGCCGACGACTACGTCGTGAAGCCATTCGCGTTTCCCGAGCTCGTGGCGCGCGTGCACGCGCTCGGCCGGCGCCGCGCGCCGGTCGTCGCGCTCGTGCTGCGCGTGGGCGACCTCGAGCTCGACCCCCGCCGCTTCCAGGTCCGGCGCGCTGGCGTCCCGGTGTCGCTCACGGCCAAGGAGTTCGCCATCCTCGAGTACTTCATGCGTCACGCCGGCGAGCTCGTGACCCGCACCATGCTCCTCGAGAGCTGCTGGGACGAGACCTACGACGGGCTCTCGAACCTGGTCGACGTGCACGTGAGCCGGGTTCGCCGGAAGATCGACGTGGCCGGGGCCCCGCCGCTGCTGCACACCATCCGTGGCGCGGGATTCGTCCTCGACGAGCGTGCGCGGTGAGCTGGCCGCGGAGCCTCCGCTGGCGGCTGACGCTCGCGTTCACGGCGGTCGCGGGCGTCGCCGTGCTGGCCGCGTCGATCGGCGCCATCATCCTCGTCGAGCATGCGGTGTGGGATCCCATCGATGCGGCGCTCGCAGAGGAGGGGGAGACGCTGATCGCGCTCGGCGACGCGGCCAGCGCCGGGGATTTCTCGCGGGCCGTGGCGCGGGTCGCCGCCGAGCGGGGCTTCGGCGACGGGAAGTTCGTCCGCATGTTGGCCGCCGACGGCCGCGTGCTCGCCGCTTCCGGAGAGACTCCGCCCGCGCTCGCGCAGCAGACGGCGCCCGCCGTGGCGGCGACCCGGTATGCCACGCTCGGGGAGGGAAGGGCTGCGTACCGGATCATCTGGTACGCGGCCCCCGGCATCGGCTGGAGCGAGATCGGCATCCGCGTGGGACGGGAGCTGCGCACGCTGCGCCGGGTGCAGCTCGCGATCGGCGCGTCGGCCGCGTTGCTGCTCGGCGCACTCGCCTTCCTCGCGTGGGCGATCACGACCCGCGCCACTGCCGAGATCGACCTGCTGGCGGCGCAGCTCGAAACGCTCGAAGCGGCCTCGCTCGACCGCCGCCTGGCCCCGGGTCGGACGAGCGAAGTGGACCGGCTCGTCGCGGTGCTGAACCGGCTGCTCGCGCGCCTGGAGACGGCGGTCGGCCACCTGCGCCGCTTCACGGCGGATGCGGCGCACGAGCTGCGCACGCCGATCGCGGCGCTGCGCGCCCACCTCGAGGTCGCCCTCGCGCGTGGA
>WNFP01007537.1_pt1 | contig 12392 bp, 9 predicted proteins | sample 5400201 | NCBI WGS metagenome assembly WNFP01 (sample SAMN13153355, study PRJNA577476) | soil metagenome | isolation source: 115 cm saprolite under Madrone tree | place: USA:California | collected 2016-06-14
CCACTGCGGTTCCGGCACGCGCGAGCGGCGTGACCATGTACGCGGTGCCGGTGCCGTGTGAGGGATCGACGATGACCGGCAAATGCGAAATGCGCCGGATCGCCGGCACCGAGGCGAGGTCCAGTGTGTTACGCGTATGTTGGGCGAACGTCCGAACACCCCGCTCGCAAAGTATAACGTTGTAGTTGCCCTCAGCCATGATGTACTCAGCTGCCAGCAACCATTCCTCGAGCGTTGCAGCCATCCCGCGCTTCAACAGCACGGGTAACCTTGATCGACCGGCTCGCTTCAGAAGCGAAAAATTCTGCATATTGCGGGCACCGATTTGAATTACATCGCCGTACTTTTCGATAAGATCGACATGCGATTCCTCAACCGCCTCGGTGACGATCTTGAGCCCAAATTCATCGCGGACCGCGGTCATGATTTCCCACGCTTTCTCACCCAAACCCTGGAACGTGTAAGGCGAAGTTCGAGGTTTCCAAACGCATCCGCGAAAGAAACGCGCACCGCTTCGTTGCACTGCCTTTGCTACGGCGAACGCCTGCTCGCGACTCTCGATCGCGCACGGTCCCGCGATGATGGCGAGTTCGCTTCCGCCGATCGTCGCGCCATCGATCTGCACAATCGTTTTCTCCGGGCGCAGATCGAGCGTAATCAGCTTATACGGTTTGGTGACACGGATGACCTCCGCAACGCCCGGCAGGTTTTCAAAACGCCGGCCGTCGATTGGACCCTGGTTGCCGGTGATGCCGATAGCCGTGCGCGTGGCGCCGGGCATCGGATGGGGACGGAGCCCGATTGTTTCGATGATCTTGAGTACCGCATCGACGTCGCGCGCGGTGGCGCTGGGTTTCATCACTATCAACATATTTTTAACAACGGGTGGGTTAGTTTCATTGGGCAGAGACAAATCTCCCTTGCGGAGAAGAGAGAGAAATCAGCGCCCGTTGAGAAACGGTCGCTTTTTATCGCCAGACTACGAGCGCCGAGGTGAAGACAAATCGCGAGGTATTTGCCGCGTTTGCCGAACAAAACAAGTCAGCGCTCATTGACCACTACTGTAACGACAGCACGACGGTTGTCGATCACAAATTTGAATCAAGTTGGTAACTATCATGTTACCAAATCGGAGAATTCGGCGCTGATCCCAGTGCCGCCGTCGCTGCGCCCTGACTCGAAACGTATAGAGGGATGCGCACACAAAAAACATTGGCAGCTCTTTGCTCAATCTTTCTTACCGAATGCGTCACTCTGTCCGCCTTCGCGATCGAAGTAACTGAGCCGGCGGCCGCGTCGCACGGATATCCCGGCTTGTGCGACATCAACGGGAAAAAACTCGCTGACGGCGAATTTCGGCAATGGGTAGAAAACGATCGACTGCATGTCGTTATCACTTACAAATTTTCCGCCGGCGAGGTCTACGAGGAACACGCGCAATTTCGACAAGAGCCAGAACTGATTCAGGAAAAATGGTCCTGGAAAGAATCGAAACACGGAAGGTCGCAGCGTGAATTCGCTGCGGATTTTCTGGCTGGAATCGCCAGCGCACACATCCGCCAAGATAACAAGGATGTGTCCAAAAGGATTAATATTGAACCGGGCCGGACGTTTGCCGGGTTTGGGTTCAGCCTTGCCTTGAGTAATCTACGCAAACGCCTCCTGAGTGGCGAACAAGTACAGATCAAGGCAGTCGGTTTTTCGCCGTTCCCAACGCTTGGACCGCAAGTTGTAACAGTGACAATTTCTCACGGCGGAGTTGACCGTATGAGAATGGGCGGACGCTCGCTGAAGGGCGATCGCTTCATCATTCATCCGGAAATTCCGTTCATCGCGCAATTTTTCGTTAATGTGCCCGACACAAAAATCTGGCTGACCAATCCCGCGCCGGCTGGTTTTCTACGCTGGGAGGGCCCAATCGTGCTGCCGACGGATCCAATGATTCGTGTTGACTTGCCTTCAGGAAAAAAAAGCGGACCGGCAGAGTCTGCGGGAAGTTAGCTGCGCAGGTCGGGATAACAGCAGCAGCTCGGGCTATGGCCACCTTACGAATATGCGTGAACCGTTCGGCTGCAGCAGAGTGTGAGGAATCGAACGGAAACGCGCGCGCCGTCGTTCCGGCGCGATTTCAATTTGACGCAGCACGGGGAAGTTATGGCTGAAGCATCGAGCGATTTGGAAGGTCCGGATTTCGAAAAGGGTTTCGAGATCGACACGGTGCCGGATGGAGGAATGCTTCTGGGACACGCTTTTGGCGAAGCAATTCTCGTCGCCAGACAGGGCCCTCAACTTTTTGCCATCGGCGCGACTTGCACGCATTACGGCGGGCCGTTGGCAAAAGGATTGATGGTCGATTGCACCGTGCGCTGTCCATGGCACCACGCGCGCTTTGACCTCCGCACTGGTGGGGCGATTGGAGCGCCGGCGCTGAGCAATACTTCATGCTGGAAGATTGAAAAACGCGGCGAGCACTTTTTTGTGACCGGCAAAATCGCCAAGAAGCCCGCGCGCAGACCGAAATCGTCGCCAGCAAGCGTGGTGATCGTTGGCGCGGGTGCAGCGGGCAACGCCGCGGCGGAAATGTTGCGCCGCGAAGGTTACGACGGGCCGATCACGCTGGTCGGCGCTGAGGAATTTTTGCCGTACGATCGACCGAACCTTTCCAAAGACTATCTCGCGGGTACAGCGCCGGAGGAATGGATTCCATTGCGATCGGCAGATTTTTATCGCGAACAGAAGATCGACACCATCCCAAACACATCAGCAGTCGCGGTCGATCCGAAAACGAAACAGGTGACGCTGTCAGATGGCCGCTCGTTAGGTTACGGCGCGCTGCTGTTGGCAACCGGCGCTCAGCCGGTTCGGCTCTCGATTCCGGGTGACGATCTGCCACACGTTTGTTATTTGCGAACGCTAAGCGACAGCCGGCGTATCATCGAGAAAGCGAAAAACGCGAAGCGCGCGGTCGTGATCGGCGCAAGCTTCATTGGGCTGGAAGTGGCGGCATCCCTGCGCGAACGCAAACTCGAAGTCGAAGTTGTCGGAAAGGGATCGTTGCCGCTGCAAAAAGTTCTCGGACGCGAACTGGGCAATTTGATTCGGGAAACTCACGAAGACCACGCCGTAAAATTTCGTCTCGGGCGAACGCCTGCGACTATCGAAGATGGCCATGTGCAGCTCGATGATGGAACGATTTTGCATTGCGACCTGGTGGTCGTGGGGATCGGCGTGCGCCCGAACACTGCGCTTGCCGAAAAAGCGGAAATCGCGACCGACAACGGCGTCTTGGTCAATGAATTCTTGGAAACGAGCATCCCGGGAATTTTTGCTGCCGGCGACATTGCGCGTTGGCCCGATCCGCGCGCGGGCCGCATACGCGTTGAGCACTGGGTCGTGGGCGAGCGTCAGGGCCAGGCGGCCGCGCGCAACATTCTCGGCGCGCGTGAGCGATTCGCTGTGCCGCCGTTCTTTTGGAGCCAGCATTTCGATCTTCACATTCGCTATGTCGGTCACGGCAGCGGCGAAGATCGCGCGACTGTGTCGGGCGATTTGAAAGCGAAAGATGCTTCCGTGATTTTCCGCGATGGCGACAAACTCACCGCTGTGGCAAGCGTCGGTCGCGATTTGGAGAATCTGAAAGCTGAACTGGCGCTCGAACGCGGCGATGAATTCCATGCTCGTTGAATAGCAGCGCGCGCCTGCTTTCCGTCGCTTCTGTTCGATAGCGTGCGGCAATGCTTCGACGACAATGCTTGCCTTACTCTTTCTTTGGTCCCCGTTGGCTTTGATTACCGCGTCACCGATTCAAGAGCGCGCTGATCAGATCGGGTGGGATTAAACCCAGGGAACGGCGGCTTTCCAGCCGTATCTGCCCTAACGCTGCGATTGATTCAGTTTTGCCTGCGCTTTCATCATTTCGGCCTGCAGCGCCGGCATGACGTCCGCCATATAAGCACCGAACTTCTGCATTGCCGATTTCCCGATCGGCGAGCCATAGAAATCGGCCAACGCCTTTAACTCTTCAGTCGTGAAATGTTTTACCATTGCGTCTATCATCGCTTTGCTTAATGCCGCAATGTCGAGGCCTGTGGTCATCATTTGTTTGAATTGTTGACGTTGATCCGCGGGAAGATTCATCGCCATCTTGTCAGCCATATCCTCGAACAGCGCCTTAGGCGGAGTAGCTTGAAGATAACGCTCGGCTTCATGGCGCCGGGTTTCGGGAGTGTCAGTGGCGCCGAACACGAGCGTGGCGACGCCGATTAACAATATCATTGCGGTTAAGCTCTGTTTTTTCATAAACGAAACCCTCAGTATCCTTCAATAATGCTTTGAGCAATCTGATTCGACGCGCATTTGTCTATCATCGGCGCGCATTGGCATTAATGGAGCAGCCCAACTACGTGATTGTCTACGTTTTCAGGTCAGTAATCTGGCCAACCCAAGGAAGACCACCAGGCATCCCACACCGGCGAACGTAGTTACAACGATACAGGACGCCGTTACCGGATCAGCGCCGAATCTCTTGAGAGCCAGTGGCACCATGGCGCCAGCCACGCCGCTAAAGCAACAACCGATCGTGATAGCGAGGAACACCACCAAACCTAACGTCAGAGCCAGTGGGTTTTTGACCATCGTTGCAAAGATGAACATCGCGATTCCGCCTGTTACGCCGGTCACGGCTCCATTTAATGTTCCAAGCAACATTTCCTTGATTAGGAGCATCCGTTCTCTGCCTGATCTCAAATCGCCCAAGGTCATCCCGCGCAAGCAGACTGCCAGTGACTGCGCGCCAGTGTTAGCTGCCTGACCGATGAGTACCGGCAGGAATACTGCCAGCGCAATGATGCGGTCGATCGTTTCCTGAAAAAGTCCGACTACAAGCGCGGCGAGTAATCCGCAGAATAAATTTACCTGAAGCCAGGGATGCCGAAATTTGAGGCTTCGCAACCACGGCGTGGTAAGCTGCTCCTCTCTTTCTACACCCACCATTACGCCCGGTTGTGCACTTAGTTCGATTGCCTCGGCTTCAAATAGCACCTGACCGCGCAACAGGCCGATTACTCGCCCCGTTTTTTCGCAGACCGGATAAACTGGATAATGCCGAACCAGCACCGCTGTCATTGCTTCAGTCAGCGACATTTCCGGTGTGAGGTAGAACGGATTGATGAGCATGATTTCCTCAAGGCGCTGACTGCTTTGCGCCAAGAGCATGTCGCGCATGACAACTACACCGAGAAGTCTCTCCTCCTCGTCTGTCACAAAGCCGTAGGTAATGATGGCTTTTCTCGAGAGACGTCGAATCTGTTCGGTTGCCTCGGCAACCGTTGTTTGCGGACGGAAAACTGCCAGCGGTGGCTGCATTAGGCGTCCAATGGTCCGTTCCGGGTACGTCTGATTCCGCATCCATTGCTGATTGCTTTCGGGAGAAGCGGTGGCCAAAATCGTTTGCCGCCGCGGCGGATCGAAGCGTTGAAGTATCTTTAGTGCCGATGCGGGATTTAGCAGCTCCAGCACTTGAACAACAAACTCGTCCGGATACGGCTCTAACATCTTTGCCGCCTCACGCGGATCGTGTTCCAACACTTTTGTAAACAGCGTCCTTACCTCTGGTTCAATTTCGCGGATAGCGCTGGACTCTATTTCTTTTGCGGTGCCACTCATGGAGCGAGTCTGGCAAGGCGAGGTTGAGGTGGCAATATTAACTGTCTAAACACGCTCAAATTTGGACGGAGCGGCGATTTGGAAATCGTCGTTCTCTGTCGATCTTACGTTGTGCGTTTTCTCGTTCTGACAGGCGCTGGCGTTTCCGCCGAAAGCGGAATCCCGACTTTTCGCGGCAAAGACGGTTACTGGCGGAACCTTGATCCGGCAAAGCTGGCGATGCCTGAAGCTTTCGCGCGCGATCCGAAATTGGTTTGGGAATGGTATCGCGAGCGCCGGCAGCGCATCCGCGATGCACAACCGAATGCAGGGCGCGAAGCGATCGCGCAATTGGCCCAACACCCTGATGAATTTCTGCTCATCACACAGAATGTGGACGATCTGCACGCCCGTGCGGGAGTAGCAAACGAAAAGATGGTGCAAATTCATGGAGACATTTTCGTTACCAAGTGCTCGCGCTGCGATTTTTCGGAAAAAGGTAGGGGCGGTTCACCCGAACCGCCCGCGCGCGGGCGATTGAGGTCAATCGCCCCTACCTCAGAGAACAATGTCGACCTTCCACGATGTCCTGAATGCGCTGCCCTCATGCGGCCTGGCGTTGTCTGGTTTGGGGAGCAACTCCCTCGGGACAAAGTGCAACGAGTTGAAAGTTATCTCGATCGTGGAGCTTGCGATCTCGTGATGGTAGCCGGAACCACGGCTACTTTCGGATATATCGTCGACTGGGCGCTGCGGGCCAGTGGCGATGGCGGCGAACTTATCGAAGTGAATCCAGAGGAAACGCCGCTCTCGCAATTCGCAACCCGCCTGGTGCGCGAGCCCGCTGCGATTGCTCTGCCGCGCATTGTCGACGCGCTCGTGGATCGTCGCTGTCGCGCGTGAGCTGCGTCGTGCTTTTAACGTGGCTTGCTCGCGTTTAGCGTGCGCACTGGACGCAATGCCCAAGATGCGGACCAGCTAACCGCCAAACTAGCTCAAACCGAGAACGCATCGGCCACGAGGCGAGCTTGCTCGCGTTTATGGCGGGCGAGTGCGCCGACAGCGGGGCTGGCGCTCGCGTCGCGTCCCGCGTAGGCAATTTCACTGCAAAAGAGCGTGCGCAATCGCGGTTCGATGAAAGTCCATGCGCCCATGTTTTGCGGTTCTTCCTGGCACCACACCAGCTTCGCGTTCTTTGGAAATGGCTTGAGCATTTCGCGCAGCCTTTTTTCTGCGAGTGGGTACAGTTGCTCGATGCGAATGATCGCTGCATCGTCAATTTTGCGCTCACTGCGATACTTCAGCAGATCGTAATAGACCTTGCCCGAGCAGAAGATGATCCGCTTCACTTTGTCGGCGGGACCAGCCTCGGGCGAGCCGAGAATTTCTTCGAAGCGGCCATGGATGAATTCTTCCTCAGGCGAGGACGCGAACTTGGCACGCAATAGACTTTTTGGAGTCATAATGATGAGCGGTTTGATGAAGTCGCGTTTCATCTGCCGTCGCAACACATGAAAATACTGCGCGGAGGTGGTGAGATTGCAGACCTGAATGTTGTCCTCGGCACACGATTGCAAAAAACGCTCGAGGCGCGCGCTGGAGTGTTCCGCGCCTTGGCCTTCATAGCCGTGTGGGAGGAGGAGCACAATTCCGCTTGGCCGCTGCCATTTCGATTCTGCTGAGACGATGAACTGATCAACGATAGTTTGCGCGGCATTGGCAAAATCGCCGAATTGCGCTTCCCACAAGCAGAGCATTTTTGGGTAATCCAGCGAGTAGCCGTAATCAAACCCAAGCACTGCAGCTTCTGACAACGGGCTATTGTAAATGCAAATGCGCGCCTGTTTTTCGGCCAGGTGCATGAGTGGCACATAGGGCTTGCCGGTCTTCGCGTCATAAAGGACCGAGTGCCGTGTGCTGAAGGTCCCGCGAGAACTATCCTGGCCCGACAATCGAACCGGAATTCCCTCCAACAGCAATGATCCAAAGGCGAGCGCTTCGGCATAATGCCATTCATAGGGGCCGCCCTCTTCAAAGACTTTGCGCTGGTGATCGAGGACGATGCGCTTGATCTTCGGTTGAACCTCGAAACCTGCTGGTATGCGGGTAAGACCATCGACAATGGTCTTGAGCATTTTCTCGCTGATCGCCGTCGGCTCCGAAGTGCTTGTGTATTCCGGCTGAAATATCGCCGTCGATTCCTTGAACTTCGCCTTTTCACTGGCCTTCCGTTTTTCGATGGCGCTGACTTCGTCTCGCGTCATCTCCAGCCGCAAAGCGAACTCGGTTTCCAGCGAAGCAGCGTCGTCTTCGCTTAGTGTTCCAGCTTCCAGCAGCTCGCGTTTGTAAAGCTGCGTGACCGAAGGCCGTTTCTCGATCTTAGCGTAGAGATCGGGCTGAGTAAACGAGGGTTCGTCGCCTTCGTTGTGGCCATAACGACGATAGGAATACATGTCGATCACCACGTCGCGCCCGAATTGCTGGCGAAAATCGAACGCCAGATCGCTAACAAACTTCATGGCCAACGGATCGTCTCCGTTCACATGGAAAATCGGTGCCTCGATCATCTTGGCAATATCAGTGGCATAGGGAGATGATCGCGCATCTTTGGGAAGCGTGGTGAAGCCGATTTGATTGTTCACCACGATGTGAATGGTGCCGCCGGTGCTGTAACCGGGTAATTGAGATAGGTTGAGCGTCTCGGCTACGATTCCCTGGGCAATGAAAGCGGCGTCGCCGTGCACCAGCAGCGGCAAAACTTTTCGGCGATGCTCGGTATCTCCACGAATCCGTTGTCGTGCGCGCGCGTTTCCTTCGACCACGGGATCGACCGCTTCCAGGTGGCTCGGGTTTGAGGAGAGGCGAATCTCGACCTCGCCCCCTGAAGCAAGTCTGCGCACCGAGTGGTAGCCGAGATGGTATTTCACGTCGCCATCGCCGGCCACCAACTCAGGAATGTAATTCTCACTAAATTCCGTAAAGACGACCTTTAGCGATTTGCGCAAAAAATTCGCCAGCACATTGAGGCGCCCGCGATGTGCCATGCCCATGCAAATTTCCTCGACGCCACCCTCGGGGCACCTGTGCAGGATCGTATCGAGAATCGCCATGAGCGATTCCGAGCCCTGAAGGGAAAACCGTTTTTGCCCCACGTAGCGCGTGTGCAGGAAGATCTCGAACGATTCGGCTTCGAGCAGCGCGCGCAACAGCGCTACCTGAACCTCGCGCGGCGTCGAATGCTTTTGCGGCCGCGTTTCCAGCCGCCGCCGCACCCACTCACGAATCCGCGGGTCCTGGATATGCATGAATTCCGAGCCGATCGAGTCCGCATAAATCCTCTCGAGGCCGGCGACCATTCCGCGCAAGGTCATCGGCTGATTATCGAGGAAAAATTTCGATGAAACGCGAAGATCGAGATCTGCTTCGCTAAATCCGAACTCGTGCAAACTGAGCAACGGATTGTGCGGTCGCGTCTCTGCCAGCGGATCGATGCGTGCAACGGTATGTCCGAGCGAACAATAGGCGTAAACGAGACCATCGACACGTGTTTGCAATGCTGCCTCGCGAGCCTCGGCCTCCGCCACAGCGGCCCCATCGCGCTCCGGCAGATTCCCGAGCTCGAACCCTTCGAAAAAGGCAGACCATCCCGAATCGACTGACTCAGGATTTTCCTGCCAGCGCCGGTAGTTCTCCTCGATGAGGTCGATATTTGCGCGAGCATCAATTGATGTACGCATGGCGATTCAATCTCCGATGATTGCGCGGCGCGGCAAGTTGACAGTGCGAAGGCCGCTTCGTTACTTCCTGCGCATATGGGAGCGGCAACTCTGGGGAGCGCACGCGTAACGCGTGCTGGTTTCGGCGTCGCGCCGAAACAATCTTTCCTTCGATTCTCGCTGCAGCTGAAGACAAGCGATTCCAACAAAAAGTCCGCGATTGCGAGGACGCGCTCGCCAGCACGCGAGGCGCGTGCGTTCCCCAGACACGCAATCTGCGCGCTTGCTGGGCCGTTGATGCTAGCCATGTCGGCATCTTGCTTTGCACAAGCCGAACCGGCTTCGGAACCGGCCGTTTTGGCTGTGGCCAAGGTGTTGCCTGCAGTGGTGAACATCAATACCGAGCGCGTGGTTCGGCGCACGGTGCGCGATCCGTTTGAGGATGTTTATGCGCAATTCTTCGGCTACGACCGCATCCGGCCGCGCCAAATTCGCCAGACGTTGCAAAGTCTCGGCTCCGGTTTCATTATCGATCCGGCTGGTTACATAGTGACTAACCAGCACGTGGTCGAGCGTGCCGCGGACTTGAAAATTCACGTGACGACGAACGACGGCAAAACCTACAACGCTCACTACATTGCAGGCGATGACAAGACCGATCTTGCCTTCATTAAAATCGACGCGCAAACCGCATTTCCCTTTATCAACCTAGACAACATTTCTCCGAACTTGCTTGGCCAGACAGTGATTGTTGTAGGAAACGCTGTCGGCTACGGCAGTTCCATCAGCCGAGGCGTTCTTAGCGCGGTGAAGCGCAATATCACAGTGGACGAAACCGAATACAAAGATCTCGTGCAGACCGATGCGGCGATTAATCCCGGCAACAGTGGCGGGCCGGTGATCGATATCTCCGGCCGGCTAGTCGGCATCGCTTCTGCAAAGATGGCGTTCACGCCTCAAGGGGTTCCGACCCAAGGCCTCGGTTTCGCCATTCCGGCGGAGGTCGTGCGTGATGGTGTGAATCGGTTCAAGAAGACGGCGCGGATACAATCCACCACAAAAACGGCGCCTGCTACCAACGAAACATCGATTTCGAGAGCGGAAAAGTTATTTGGAATACAGCTACAAAATTTGAGCCAGGAACTAAGTGATGCGCTCGGATATGCGCCAGGACGGGGCGTTTTAATTGCTGCGGTCGAACCGGACAGCCCAGCAGAGGAAGCGGGTATTGAACGCGGCCTCGTGATTTATCGTACAGGCAAATCTGAGGTTAATTCTGTTAAACAGGTCGAGGAGCTACTTCAATCCGTAGACAGCGGCGCGGACGTGGAATTTACCGTCGGCGTAATCGGCGCAGAGGGACAAAGCCGGCAGCTTGTGAAGGTGAGCCTAAAGGCGCGCTAAAAAAAATTTAGCAACGCAATCGCGCCTCAGTTGTCTCATCGAAATATCGCACAATGATTAAGGTTGAAAATCTGACAAAACGGTACGCTGGCCAGCCTGCCATTCAGGATTTGAACTTCGAGGTCAGCCAGGGCGAAATCATGGGGTTTCTGGGACCGAACGGCGCAGGTAAGACGACGACCATGCGCATTCTCGCTGGCTTTATGCCGCCTACTTCAGGGCGCGCTACCGTCGCCGGATTCGACGTTTTCGAACAATCGCTCCGGGCACGGTCGCACCTTGGCTACATGCCGGAAAATGTGCCGCTCTACAGCGACATGCGGGTGGCGGAGTATCTCAACTATCGCGCGGCGCTAAAGGAAGTGCAGCATCGCCGGGTTCCGGAACGCGTCGGTGAAGTTGAGGAACTATGTGGTCTCAAGGACGTGAAAAAGAAGCTGATCGGCACTCTCTCCAAAGGCTATCGACAACGCGTCGGTCTGGCGGATGCGCTCTTAGCAGAGCCAGATCTTCTCATTCTCGATGAACCGACGATCGGTCTCGATCCGAATCAAATCCGGCAGGTGCGCGAGCTAATCAAGAACCTGGGCAAGCACCACACAATTTTGCTTTCGACGCACATTTTGCCAGAGGTAGAGATGACGTGCAGCCGGGTGATTATCATTCACAAGGGTCGCATTGAAGCGTGCGATACACCGGATAATTTGCTCGGGAAAATCAGGCAAGCTGGCGGCGTAGTGCTTGAAGCAAAGGTCGGCAAGGATAACGGAGCAGAAGAGCTGATGAAGATTTCAGGTGTGCGAGACGTGGTTACCGACGGGGAGGATGACTGGAAGAGATTTTCCCTGCGCGTGGAGTCGGGTAGCGATGTCCGCGAAGAAGTCTTCCGGCTGGCTGCCGATCGCCACTGGACGGTGCGCGAGTTAACTCAGCGTCGAGCGACACTCGAGGATGTGTTCGTTGAGCTAACGCATCCCGACCTAGTTTAAGAGTGGAGTCGTGGAGTAATGGAACGTTGGAGTAGTGGGATATGAATTACGAGACTGAACTTCGAAATAAGAACCGCGGCTACATGAAGCTGATTGTTTGGCAAAAAGCCATCGAGTTGTTCGAGCTCGTCTGGGCGACCGTTTTCACGGAGAACAAAATTGATTTCAAGCTGCGCTCGCAAATAGCCGATGCCGCGCAGTCGGTATCTGCAAACATCTCTGAGGGATACGGCCGACGATCGCTTAATGAATACATTCAATTTTTGTATGACACGCTTGGTTCATTGGCTGAAACGATGACGCGTGCAATTGGTCTTAAGCAGACCGGGCAAATTACAGAGTCGCGTCTCCACGACGTCGACGTTCTGCATTATGAAGTCGAGAACCGTTTGCTGCGCCTGATTGATAAGCTGGAGCAAAAACGTGGAGACGAAGACTGGATAGACCGTATCGCTGAAGATCCTGAGGAGTACGTCACCACTCCATCACTCCACCACTCCGTCACTCCAGCGCTTCGCGCCCATGCGTAAGTTTTACACCCTGCTCTCGCGCGAGGTGCGCGGCTATTTCCATTCTCCCATCGGCTACATCGTGCTGATCTTTTTCCTAATCGTCAGCGGGATCGATTTTTACTTCCAGG
>WNFP01004413.1_pt1 | contig 12390 bp, 9 predicted proteins | sample 5400201 | NCBI WGS metagenome assembly WNFP01 (sample SAMN13153355, study PRJNA577476) | soil metagenome | isolation source: 115 cm saprolite under Madrone tree | place: USA:California | collected 2016-06-14
TGATCCCCTTCTGCACGAACACATCCTCGCAGTTGGACACCTGGTCTGCCGATCCTGTCGATGCGAGGGAATAAGTGCCGGTCTTGTTGGGGTCGAAAGATAAGGCGCCGATGAGGTAAGATCCGGCCGGCACGATGACCTTGACCCGCGAATCGCTGGTTCCGAAGTCGTCATTGACGCCGATCAGCACTCTTGCAGAGGTAAGAAATGCGAGATAAGTGTCGAACGTCGTTGATGTCTGATTGAAGATGTAGGTGCCGCTCGTCGGAATGGTCACTGTGTACCAGTCGACGAAGGTGCCGTCGGAGAGCTGGCAATCCGTGGATGACAGTTGACTGTCGCTGGTTGAGCCCAATGTGTGTGTCGCTGTCGTGCAAGCCGTGAACGTTACCTGGGGAAGGTTTCCGGTTACTGCCGAAAGTGTATTCACGCCGGAGCCGGCGCCGAGCGTCCAGCTGCCCACCGTCGCGATGCCTGATGCATCAGTCGTCGCGCTTCCACCAGTCACCGTGCCACCGCCACTGGTCACAGTGAACGTTACGGGGGCACCAGCCGATGGTCTGCCGCTCACATCGCTGACAAGAACCGACGGAAGCTCCGTCACCTGCGCTCCCGGTGGTGCCGTGATGGTCGTCGATGAATTCGCGATGATATTCGCTGGCTGCTTGTTAGGACCGGAAGCGTCACCGCCGCCGCCGCAAGAGATCTGGAGCAACAGAACTCCCACGGCAGGCAGCGAGGAGATAAGACGCAGCAGCTTCATGGTTGCCAATATCAGTGAGGGGGAGGGCGCCTGCAAGAACGTTCTCCAGCCCTTCACCGTGCGGGGCGAGCGTTTCACCGTCCGGTAACACCAAGCCCCGCCATTTCTGACGGGGCCTTTCGTTTTCCGCCCGGGGGCATCAGCTGTTACGCTGATAGCCCCGGCCGGTCGTCTTTTTTGTTTTTCTTCTTCTTAATATCTGTAGTGGTCCGACTTGTACGGCCCTTCGACCGGAACGCCCAGATAATCAGCCTGGTCCTTCGACAAGGTGGTGAGTTTTACCCCGAGCTTATCGAGGTGCAGTCTTGCCACTTTTTCGTCGAGATGCTTCGGCAACGTATAGACCCTGCACTCATACGCGTCACAGTTCGTGTGCAGCTCGATCTGCGCCATCACCTGGTTGGTGAAGCTCGCCGACATCACGAAGCTCGGGTGCCCCGTCGCGCAGCCAAGGTTCAGCAACCGACCCTCGGCGAGGATCATCACGCTGTGCCCGTCGGGGAACACGTACTCGTCGTATTGAGGCTTGATCTGAACGCGCTTGATTCCCTTCGTCTTCTTGAGGCCGGCCATGTCGATCTCGTTGTCGAAATGTCCGATGTTGCCCACGATCGGCCCTGACCCTTGAGCGCCTGCGCGCAACCTTTGCCGACATCGCCGTAGCCGCAGATCACCGCGACCTTGCCGGCCAGCATTACATCGGAGGCACGCAGAATTCCGTCCGTGAGCGAGTGACGACAGCCGTACAGGTTGTCGAATTTTGACTTCGTAACCGAGTCGTTGACGTTGATTGCGGGGAAGAGAAGGGTCCCCGCTTCCATCATCTGGTAGAGACGGTGCACGCCTGTGGTCGTCTCCTCGGACACGCCGCGCAGATCTTTCGACATGCGCGTCCAGCGCTGCGGATCCTTCCTGAACTCACGCTTCAGCAGACCGAGGATGACACCGTACTCCTCGGGATCCTTGTTGGGATCGAACTCGGGAACGCGGCCCGCCTTCTCGAACTCCACGCCCTTGTGAACGAGGAGCGTAGCGTCGCCGCCGTCATCCAGCAGCAGGTTGGGGCCCGTGCCATCCGGCCAGACGAGCGCCTGGTCCGTGCACCACCAGTACTCCTCGAGCGTCTCACCCTTCCATGCGAACACTGGAACGCCCTGCGGATCGCTGACCGTGCCGGTCTTGCCTACGACCACTGCCGCGGCGGCGTGATCCTGCGTCGAGAAAATGTTGCACGACACCCAGCGCACGTCGGCGCCGAGCTGTGTGAGCGTCTCGATGAGGACGGCGGTCTGTACCGTCATGTGCAGCGAACCCATGATCTTCGCGCCCGCGAGCGGCTGCTTGGCCTTGTACTCCGCGCGCAGCGACATCAGTCCCGGCATCTCGTGCTCGGCCAGACGGATCTCGTTTCGTCCGTATTCGGCGAGCTCGAGATCCTTGACCTTATACGGCTCCCGTCCTGCTTCGATTGCTGCCGTGAATGCGTTCATCGGTTCTGTGATCGTGCCCACTGTGCGCTCCATTTGAAATCAGCGTTTGTTGGAGATTACGCGGTTTTCATGAGCGGAACCGCATCCGCTTTCTTGCGTGAGCTCTTTGCTGCTACCGCGCTCCGTTTGCCGGAGGCGGCGAAAAGCGTCGGACCTTTGGCGTCGGGATCAGCCGGAAGGCCATTGTACCGAATGCTTTCCAATCCCGCCGCTTGCATCCATCCGCCGAGGGTAGCGGCGTCGAATCCCTGCCAGAGATGTCCCATGGTTTGCCGCAGCTCCTGCCTGTCGTGCGGCATCATGTCGAGCACGAGAAGGCGCCCACCCGGCTTGAGAACTCGAACGGCCTCAGAGATCACCCTCGCCGGATCGGTAACGTAGTGCAGCACGAGGAAAAGAAGCGCGACATCGACCTCCGCGTCGGAGAGCGGCAACGCCTCCAGGCGTCCGTTTCGGATATCGACGTTCTCGACTCCATGGAGCCGTTTTCTCGCCGCGGCCAGCATCGCGCCCGACTCGTCGACGGCAATCACGCGCTCGACAAAGGGCGCGAGCGACTGCGTGATGGCTCCGGTGCCGCAGCCAAGATCCGCGACTGTCCACGATTCGTCGAGAAGCCCGAGAAGTGCGACGTCGGCGCGTCGCCCGAACAGCTCGATGCGCATCCTGTCCCACTGACCCGCGGACGTCGAGAAGAACTGCTGTGACCGCGTACTCCGCTCGGCGAGCACGGCCTGCGTACGACGCGAATCGTGTTCGGCGGCGCTCGTATGCATGACCTCGTCACGCACGATATGCCAGAGTCTGCGGCTGGCGGGATCGAGAGAATCCGAAGCGAGGCGATAGTGACGACTCGTTCCTTCCGCGCGGGCTTCAACCCAGCCTTCAGCGTTCAGCATTTTGAGGTGCCTGCTAATGGTCGACTGGGGAAGCTGGAGGACCGTCCGGAGCTCGTTCACGCTCAGCTCGTTCCGCTCGAGGGCGAGCAGAAGTCGGCTCCTCGTCGGGTCAGCGAGGGCTGTCATCTGGCCAAAAAGCGCCGGGGTGGTCAAATGCTTAATCCGTTCATCCGGATTGAAGGTTATATCATGTTGGATCGGAAGTCAAGTTCTGTATCACCGGCCACGAGCTCGTATCTTCCCTCAATGATTTCGAGCCCTGTGCGGGTCGGCCTGGTGTTCTTTTGCACCGCATGCGCCCAGCATCGGGGAACCGTCCTGATTTCTCAGCAGTGCAACGTTGCCGGGTCTTGCACGGATCAGTTCGGGCGTGTCTCCGCTCTGAAGAGCCTGGCCGAGGAGTCGGACTGGCCGAGTTACGGCCGCACTCTTTACGGCGACCGCCACTCCCCACTCCGACAGATCGATACCAGCAACGTTTCGAAGCTGGAGATCGCCTGGCGGTTTCACACTGGCGAAGGCGCACCAGCGTTTTCGACCCGCGCCCCCACAGCGCTCGAGGTTACGCCACTCGTATTTCGCGGCGCCATGTACCTTAGCACGCCGCTTGGCAGAGTCTTCGCGCTAGATCCGGTAACCGGTACGCAACGCTGGGTTTATGATCCGCAGATCGATCGCACGACGCAGTTCGGCGATTTCGCGAATCGCGGCGTCGCGCTCTGGGCGGACAGCACGGTGGTCAACGGCTCACGGTGCTCACTGAGGGTTTTCGTCGCCACCATCGACACGCGCTTGACCGCGCTTGACGCTGCGACCGGTACGCCGTGCACGGAATTCGGCGCTCGGGGAACCGTGAATCTCCGCGATGGGTTGAGAAATCCGCCGGCGTTTGCCTCGGAGTATGAGGTGACGTCTCCGCCGATAATTGTAGACGGCGTGGTAATGGTCGGGTCCGGAGTCGCTGATAACAACAGGATCGATGCTGCGAGCGGAGAGGTCCGAGGGTACGATGCGCGAACGGGCGCCCTGCGCTGGACATTCGATCCCGTTCCGCAGAGTAGCGCCGATCCGGCGTGGGGTACATGGATCGGCCCCAACGCGCACCGCACCGGCGCCGCCAACTCATGGACGGTTTTCGCCGCCGATCCGGGTCGCAAAACAGTCTATATCGCGACGGGCTCGCCGAGCGTGGATTATTTCGGCGGCGAGCGGAAGGGGCGCAACGAATACGGGAATTCGGTTGTGGCAATTCAGGCCGGCACCGGAAGGGTGCTGTGGCACTTTCAGACAGTCCGACACGACCTTTGGGATTATGACAACGCATCACCGCCCGCTCTTGTCACCCTAAATGTCGGCGGGCGGCCCGTCGACGCGGTTCTCCAGGGGACCAAGACCGGGCAACTCTTCGTGCTCGATCGCGAAACGGGAAAGCCGATCTTCCCGGTGACGGAAGGAGCAGTTCCCGCTAGCGATGTCCCGGGTGAAGAGGCGTGGCCCACTCAGATCCTGAGCTCCGGCCTGCCGTCACTCAGTCCCCAAACTCTTACGCGCGATCACGTATGGGGACCGACCGCGGCCGATCGCGACGCGTGTTTAAGGCGGTTTGACGAGATCCGTCACGACGGTACCTTCACTCCGCCGAGCGTGCGGGGCTCGCTCATTATTCCCTCGAATGTGGGCGGAGCGCACTGGGGTGGCGTCGCCTTCGATCCAGCCAACGAAGTCGTGGTGGTCCCGACCAACCGCATCGCGGCGGTCATCACGCTCATTCCGCGCGCCGAATTCGAGGCGACGCGAGGGCACGAGACGGTGGGCGAGCGGATCGGGACAGAATACGCGATGATGCACGGCACTCCATTCGTGCTCAAGCGCGATCTCTACCTGGGACCATCGAATGCCCCGTGCACACCGCCTCCTTTTGGAGCACTCGTGGCCGTGAGCCTTCGGACGCGACAGATAGTATGGAGCGTTCCGCTCGGAACATCGGAGAACCTCGATAGGATCGGAATCCATGTCCCGCCGGACATCCCGGGGGCGATCAATCTTGGCGGCCCGATCACGACGGCCGGCGGATTGGTATTCATCGGCGCGGCACTCGATCGATACTTCCGAGCATACGATCTGAAAACCGGCCGTGAGCTCTGGAAGGTTGCCCTGCCGGCAGGTGGCAAAGCGACTCCAATGACATACTTGGGAGCGGACGGCCGGCAATACGTTGTGATCGCGGCTGGCGGGGATGGCAAGGCTTGGGGCTGGAGCGATGAGGTGATTGCGTTTGCACTACCGCGACCCGCGCGCTGATATTTCATGTAGATCTCAGCGACCGGCGTATCGCATCAAACTCGTTAACCCGCTTCCCTCTTCCCGCTTCCCGCCTCACCATGACCTTCGAAAAAAGCATCCGTCGCCTCGATGAAATCATGGCCGCTCTTGAAGGAGAGCAGGTCGGCCTCGACGCGTCGCTCAAGCTGTTCGAAGAAGGCATCGAATTGCTCCGTGCGGCGTCTGCCGAGCTCGACAAGGCCGAGACGAAGGTGCAGATGCTCCTCGAGAAGTCCGACGGGGGCTTCGAGTTACGGGAGATGGATCTCTAGGGAAGTGTCCCGTCGCTTCGATGCGGATCGCGAGGGAATCGAGAGGCAGCTCGACGAGATTTGTGCGGGCTATGTCTCCGATCTACCCGTAGGAATCGCAGACGCCGTCCGGTATGGACTGAAGAGTCCGGGCAAGAGAGTGCGTCCGCTCCTTCTCCTGTATGCCTACCGTGCTGCCGGTGGGAAACAAGACGCGACGCTACTCGCGTGCGCTCCTGAAGTCATCCACGCCTATTCGCTAGTGCATGACGATCTGCCGTGCATGGATGACGATGACATGCGCCGTGGCCGGCCGACCGTGCACAAGGTCTACGGGTCGCGGACCGCGATACTCGGCGGGGTCGTCATGATTCCGCTCGCGGCCAAGGTGGTGCGGAACTCGGCGCGGTCGATGAGGCTGTCCCATGAGACGAGAGCAAAGCTTCTGGAAATCTTGCTCGAGGCGTCAGGTTCGCGCGGAATGATTGGAGGACAGCTTCGCGATCTGGCGGGAGAACGATTGTCGCTATCGTTGGAAGACCGTGAGGAAATCCACTCTGCCAAGACCGGAGCGTTGATCGTCGCCTCTATAATGATGGGCGGCCTCGCGGCCGGAGCCGGCGAAGCCCAGATTGCCGCGCTGGAGCGCTACGGCGGCGCGGTCGGACTTGCCTTCCAGATCATGGACGATGTCCTCGATGTTACCTCGACAACGAGCGCCCTCGGCAAGACCATCGGCAGGGACGCGGCTCTCGGAAAGAGCACCTATCCGGCGCTGCTCGGCGTCGAAGGTGCCCGCCAGAGAGCGCAGGCCCTCATCGCCGACGGTCTCGACAGCTTGGCGCAGCAGAAGCTGCTGACGCAGGAGCTTTCACAAGTTGCTAATTTCATGTTAACCCGTACGTCCTGACGACCACGTCCGAAATGTCCATCCTCGATCGAATCCACTCCCCCGCGGATCTCAAGCCGATGACGCGCGACGAGCTTCGCGCCGTCTCCGACGAGATGCGCGTTCGTCTCATCGAGACCTGCTCGCGAACCGGTGGACACATCGGCGCCGGCCTGGGAGTGGTCGAGCTGACTGTGGCGCTGCACGCAGTGTTCGATACGCCGAAGGATCGGATCGTCTGGGATGTAGGACATCAGGGCTACCCGCACAAGTTTCTCACTGGACGCGCTGACAGGTTCGAGACCCTCCGCCAGGAGAACGGGCTGTCCGGATTCCTGAAGCGGTCCGAAAGCGAGTACGACACCTTCGGCGCTGGCCACGCGGGCACGGCGATATCCGCGGGATACGGAATGGCTGTAGCTCGCGATCTGAATGGTGAGGACTTCAAGGTCGTCTCGATTCTTGGCGATGGAGCACTGACCTGCGGCCTCGCATACGAAGGTCTCAACAACGCGGGTGCATCGGAGCGCGATTTCATCGTCATTCTCAACGACAACGAGATGTCGATCGCCCCGAACGTCGGGGCGATGTCGAAGTACCTAACTTCCATTCAGCGGAATCCGCTTTACAACCGCGTTCGCTCGGCGATCGGAGCCGTGATCGATGCCGCTCCGGGTCCCCTTTCCGGAGTGGGCACGCTGGTCAGAAAATGGGAAGAGAGCGTGAAGACGTTCTTCACTCCGGGTGTTCTCTTCGAGGAGCTCGGGTTTCGGTACTTCGGGCCGATCGACGGTCACGACATTGACGCGCTGATGGATACGTTCGCGGCGGTGAGGGACATGAACGGCCCCCGTCTCATTCATTGCATCACGCAAAAAGGAAAGGGCTTTCCCGCTGGTGAGCACATCGAGAAGTGGCACGCGCTTCCGCCGGGACACGATCCGGCCACCGGAAAGCAGCGCAAAGTTTCCTCCGCGAATTCAGCCTACACCGCGGCGTTCGGACAGGGGCTGGTAGAGCTCGCGAGCGAGAATCCCCGTGTGGTTGCCATTACGGGCGCGATGCCGAGTGGAACGGGAACCGCTGCCTTCGCGAAGGCGTATCCGGAGCGCTTTTTCGATGTCGGAATCGCGGAGGGACACGCGGTGACGTTCGCGGCCGGACTTGCCACTGGGGGAATTCGACCGGTGTGCGCCATTTACTCGACCTTCTTGCAGCGCGCCTACGACAACGTCATTCACGATGTCGCCATTCAGCACCTGCCCGTCGTGTTCGCGATGGATCGTGCAGGACTTGTCGGCGAAGATGGTCCAACGCACATGGGTCTGTACGACATCGCGTACATGCTGGCTGTTCCCGGAATGGTTGTCACCGCGCCGAAGAACGGCAGGGAGATGATCGCGCTGCTACGGAGTGGACTCGAGTACGACAAGGGACCCTTCTCTCTCAGGTACCCGCGCGACGCCACGCCGGACACCGTTCCGCCGGCGTCGGAGATCGAAGCGGTTTCGCACGCGACGTGGGAAATCGTTCGACGCAGCACCATCGCCGGACGCGACGCTGACAAGGCCATTGCGATACTCGCGGTCGGTACAATGGTTCTTCCGTCGCTCGCCGCGGCCGACATACTCAACGACAGCGGCATGAGCGCGACGGTAGTGAACTGCCGATATCTCAAGCCCCACGATGCGCGCGCTCTCTCTGAGATCGTCAGCGATCACCGCAACATTCTCGTAGTCGAGGAAGGAACGGTCGTCAACGGCTTCGGCTCGCGCATGGCCGCTGTGATTGCAGAGATGGACTCGTCGGTGAGAGTCGTGGCGCATGGAGTTCCGGACGACTTCGTCGATCAAGCCCCGCGCGCGAAGCAGCTCGCGCGTCTCGGGCTCGACGCGCGCGGAATCGCGCAGCGCGTGGGCGATGCGTTCGGATTGGAGAGCTCGCGGGGCACCCACCTTCGTGCCGTCTGATGCGGCTTGGCGTCATCGGGCATCAGGGATACGATGAGCTGCCCGAAATTCTGCGCACTCTCTTTCGTGTCGCGCCGACACTCGGTATCGAGCCTCTGCTCGAGCAGGGTCTTCACGAGGTAGCGGGAAAGGGCGCCCGACTTGAGGACGCGCAGCAGCTCGACGCACTGGTGACGTTGGGTGGCGACGGAACTCTGCTTCGCGGCGCGCGGTTTCTCGATGGACGGGACATTCCAATACTGGGCGTCAATCTCGGGCGGCTGGGGTTTCTCACGAGCTGCCAGAGCAGCGACTTCGAGCCCGCGCTCAAGAATCTCGCGAGCGGTGACTACGTGGCACAGCCACGCATGGCTCTCACGGCGCGGGCCATCGGCTCCGATGGTGAGGCGCGCAAGCAGTGGCGAGCGCTCAACGATTTCGTTCTCCACAAGGGCGGGTTCGCGCGCGTGGTGCGGCTGAACATTTTCATCGACGATGAAAGCATTGGTACTTATGCCGCTGATGGCGTCGTGATCTCCACACCGACCGGGTCGACAGCCTATAGTCTCTCGGCTGGAGGACCGGTGGTCGTGCCGACGGTCGAGTCCATCATCATCACACCGATCTCTCCACACACTCTGGCGGTACGGTCTTTGGTGATCCCGGCTGACGCCGAAGTGACGGTGGAAGCAAACGAGACTCCGACGGAGCTTCTGGTTACGGTCGACGGCCAGGTGGGGACCAGCTTTGTCAAAGGCGAGAAGCTAAAGGTGCGAAAGGCCGACAATCCCGTTCGGATCGTTCGCTTTCCTGGTGCGACGTTCTTCGAGCGAATGCGGGTCAAACTCGGTTGGGGAGGATTGCCCGACCACGACCAGCCGTACTGATGCTGACAGAGCTGCGCATCCGGAACTTCGCGATAATCGAACAGGTGACGCTTCCGCTCGGCGAGGGATTCAACGTCCTCTCTGGTGAGACGGGCGCGGGCAAGTCGATCATCGTCGGAGCGCTTGGACTTCTGCTTGGCGAGAGGGGGAGCGCGGATCTGATCCGATCGGGAGCCGACAAGGCGACAGTCGAGGGAGTGTTCGATGTCTCGAAGCTGAAAGGAATTGCCGCGCTGGCCGACGATCATGGGATCGATGTCGAAGACGACACACTCGTCCTGAAGCGCGAGATCGCGGCGAATGGTCGTGGACGCTCGTGGATAAACGGTGCTACCGTGACCGCGACGGTGCTGGCCGAGATCGGGCGTCAACTCGTCAGTCTGCATGGCCAGCACGACGCGCAAACGCTCATCGATGGCGAATCGCAGCGCGGGATCCTCGATGCGTTTGGAGGTGCTGAGCCGCAAGCATCCCTGCTTCGCGGCATCTACGCTGATCTCTCCAGCGTGCGCGGAGAAATCACCAGCCTCTCGTCGCGCCGCGCAGAAGCAGAGAAGAGAGCGGACTACCTCAGACACGTGGCGAAGGAAATAGAGGATGCGCGTCTCGCGCCCAGCGAGGACACCAGGCTCGAGGACGAGGCGCGCGTGCTGGAAAACGCCGACGAGCTACGCACACTCGCCAACAGCCTGAACGAGCTTCTTTCCAGCGATGACGCGAGTGTGCTGAGTCAGCTCGGTGCCGCGCAGCGTCCGCTGACATCAATCGAGCGCATCGATCCTTCAGCGGCGCGAATGCAGGAGCTGTTCGACGCGGGCTTCTACGCCTTGCAGGAGTTGGCGCGAAGCGTGGAGGATTACACGGAGTCCGTCGAGCTCGACCCTGCGCGTCTCGAAGAAGTGCGGCAGCGCCGCGACCGCCTCTTTGGACTACTCAAGAAGTACGGCCCGACGCTGGACAACGTGATCGAGGCTGGCCGATCCGCGCGCGAGGAGCTGGATCTGATCGACACCGCGCAATTCGATCTCGCCAATCTCACCGCACGGGAAGTGGACGCGCGTCGCCGTTTGTCCGCCGAAGCCGAGAAGCTTTCCGAGATGCGTCTCACCGCCGCGAAAAAGCTCGCCAAGGCTGTAGACGCGCTGCTACCGCCGCTCGGAATGCCGGATGGTCGTTTCTCGGTCGCGCTGATCGCGCGGGACGAGTCGACCGCGGAAGGCGCCGAGGATGTCGAGTTCCGCGTCGCACTCAATGTCGGGCACGAGGATCGCCCGCTGGCGCGCGTCGCGTCAGGAGGAGAGCTCTCGCGGGTGATGCTCGCGCTGAAGACCATTCTCGCGCGTGTCGATCGCGTTCCGACGCTGATCTTCGACGAGGTCGACGCCGGAATCGGGGGACGTGTAGGCCTCCAGGTCGGTGACACGCTGCGCCGTGTGGCGAAGGAACACCAGGTTTTCGCGATCTCGCACCTGCCGCAGATCGCCGCTCGCGCCCATCACCACATCGTCGTCGCGAAGGGTGCGAGGGGCGGAGTCACGACCGCCGACATCACCGTGCTCGAGGGAACGAGCAGAGTCAACGAAATAGCGCGGATGCTGGGTGGAGATCCGGAAAGCAAGGTGAGCCGGGCGCACGCGAGGGAGCTGCTCGAGAGCGCGGCAGCGCCGATCTGAGTGGCGCTGCAGTTCGCAACTCCAACTGCAACTGAACGGGTGCCAGCGCTCAGTAGCAGAGCTGCCAGTTGCTAGTTCACTACGTCCGGACTCTTCTACCGCCAATCAGAGCAAAGGCAATTGCTCTGTGTCCCTAACGCCACCGAGGTAAGTCCGGGCGTCGTGAACTAATCGCTGGCAACTACGCTACTGACGTCTGGCACCCGTTCAGTTGCAGTTGCCACGTCGAGTTGTACCGCCCGTTCGTTACTTCCCGCCGAACAGTCTGGCGTACAAGCGAAGCTGAATCTGATCGGTGAAGAACTTCGGCTGATTGCCCCCCGCGCCTTTCACCGTCTGCCAGTGCAGGTAAGTCACCTCGAACGGAACCTTTGCCTTCCCCTGCTCGAAGGAATACAGATTCGAGTACGAGAGTCCGCCGCCGAGTCTGTGCTCCGTCTGCTCAGTCTCGAGATCGAGTGTAGCCGCGTTGATGGTCAGGTCGGCGAATCCCGTGACCGCCGCCGGAATGGTGAATGCTCCGGTGTAGTTATCCTGCTGGTGGTGACGGTACAGGTACCAGCCGGAGACGGCCAGGTAGTCGTTGACCACGATGCGGGGTGCCGTCTCGAACTCGAACGTCGTGCCAAGCTGTCGGCTCACGCTCTGTTTGCGGTACAGTGGAGCGAGCTCTTCGTTGGGCAGGTCGATGATGCGCATGTCCTGGGTGTCCGAGAACGGCTTGTTGAAGCGCACGATGAACGACTCCCAGAAATGGCTTCCGACCAGGAGATCGCTGAACCATCTGCCTTCAACCGTCGTCGCCTTACGACCGGTACCGAGGTCAATGAAGTTGTCGGGTGATTCGATCTGGCTGGTCGGGAGGCGGAATGTCACTCCGACCGCGGTGCGGAAGTTCAGGCCCGACGGCGACATTCTCGCCTCGGTGCTGCCGCCGAAGGAATCGAACACCGAGAACTTCCCGCCGATGTCGATGTCCCCGAGGTGGGACCTGGTGACGGACGACAACGGGTCGGCAACAATTCCGAACGCGGAATCGGTGAGAATCCGCTGTGCATCCCGCACCGAGAGCCGGTTCTGCGAAGGGAATGGACCGGTGGTAGTCGCAGCGATGCTGTTCACGCCGAAACTCTGGTAGAGCGATCTGAACGCGGCGACACGCGCTTCGATCGCCAGCTGTGCGTCAGTGCCGACGATTGGAATGAACGGGGAAGTCGAGTAGATCTGATTGACGCCGCCCGCGAACGCCCTCGAATTGGCGATCAGT
>WNFP01003865.1_pt1 | contig 12389 bp, 10 predicted proteins | sample 5400201 | NCBI WGS metagenome assembly WNFP01 (sample SAMN13153355, study PRJNA577476) | soil metagenome | isolation source: 115 cm saprolite under Madrone tree | place: USA:California | collected 2016-06-14
GACGCCGAAAAGCAGTATCAGCAACGGCGTCATCAGAGAACCGCCACCCATGCCGGTCAGACCCACGATGGCGCCGACGACAAAACCGGAGAGCGGATAGAGCCAGTCCATGGTCGCTACAATAGCGCCCTGGTAGATCAGCGCCCTGGTAGATCGTTGCGACATGATACCGGGTTCTGACGGCCGTGACCCGCTACGCGGGTGGCCAGGGGCGTCAAAATGCAGAATTTATTCCACTGATTGCTTCATCTCTCGTTGCCCTATGTGAAGGAGAGGGACAAAGACAAAGAGAGTTCCGCGCCGGCCGGATCGCCGGTAATCGCAGAAGGAGAGCAACACGAGCACCACCGATCTCAAGCGCGAGCTCTTGGGTGACGTCTACGAGGCTGTCAGGCGTAGAGAGCCAAACACCAGAGGGTGAGGCGAAACGAGACGACGCGAATTTCAGCTATACGGCGGCCTGGGAGTGGAAAGGTCCAGGTAAGGCGCCGGTCCTTCATAAGGAACCGCTCACGTTCGAGTATGTACCCCTCGCAAACGCGTCGGGGAGGTTCGTCACCTATGAGGTGAAGGACGTGACAAGGGACATGTCATTCCTAGAAATGCTTGACGCCCTCAACGAGGACCTCCTCACTCAGAATGCACCTCCCGTTGCCTTCGAACACGATTGTCGGGAGGGTATCTGCGGCTCGTGCGGATTCCTGATCAACGGCGTGGCTCACGGAGGCCAACCGGGCACTACCGTGTGCCAACTCGCGATGCGCTTCTTCAAGGATGGCGACTCGCTTACACTCGAGCCGTGGCGGGCCCGCGCCTTCCCGGTGATCCGCGATCTTATTGTGAATCGGTCAGCCTTTGACCGAATAATTCAAGCGGGCGGCTTTATCAGCGCGCCCACGGGAAGTGCTCCCGATGCTAATGCAATCCTGGTCCGAAGAGAAGCTGCGGATACCGCGTTTGACGCAGCCGCATGCATCGGCTGCGGAGCCTGTGTCGCCGCCTGTCCGAATGCGGCCGCGATGCTTTTCACTTCCGCCAAAATTGCCCACCTCAACGCCCTTCCGCAGGGTCAGCCCCAACGCGACCAGCGGACTCTCAGCATGGTGGTCACGATGAGGAACGAACACTTCGGCAGTTGCACGAATCATGGTGAGTGTGAAGCGGTGTGCCCCAAGAAGATACCCATCGAGTTCATCGGAACGATGAACAGCGATCTGATTCGAGCGACATTGCGCCGCCACCGCGAACCATTGGTCACGCCCGGCGTGGTACAGCAGCCATCTCACGAGGAAGCCGCCATCGAAGCAGAATAGGTCCCGGCTCCGGCGTGGTTTCGCGAAATTCCGAGGCCACAACCGTGCAAGAACGCGAGGACTTGCACAGCGTATTGCGGCGTTTATTTGATGACGCGCGTTTCGCTGTAGCAAGCGCGACGTGTGCGCCTCGGCGGTAAACCTGAAAGCTGAGAAGGAGGATTCGCCGATGGACGGTGTCTCTTTGGAACGACGTCTGCTGGTCATGGCACCACTGCTCTCTGCACTCGCTGCCCGGGGGGCAGAGGCCGGTCCGATCGACCAACGTGAGACCCTCGTACTGCCGCCCGACCAGATCCGGTTTCAGGCGTGGGGTAATCTACCTCCCGCCAGCGGCGAGATGGCCAAGCTGTACGGCGACTTTGACGAACCTGGTCCTTACCTTGTGGTGATGAAGTGGAACCCGGGCTGGTTCAGCGCGCCCCACAGCTACAGAACCGACCGAATCCAGGTTGTGGTTTCAGGAACATGGTGGGTCAACAGTGGCGCGGATTTCGACCCTCGGCAGGCGGTACCTGTTCCGGCAGGCGGCTTTGTCCTGCGCCACGCGCGTACCTCGCACTACGACGGCGTGCCCCAGGATGGAAACAAGCCGGCTGTGATCGCCGTCTTTGGGATCGGTCCGGTCGATATCCGGCTGGCGGATCCTGCAAAGCCATCCTGGCGGCATGTTTAGACACCGGCGCGGCCTCGCGCGGGAGGTCCTTGTTTTTGGGGACTTTTGAAGCCCTTTGGAGCTTCTGCTTCCGCGCGGCCGGAACTCTAGCCAGCACGGCGTTAGAATAAAGCCGATTTCAGTTTTTGGAACTTTCTTGCGCGAAATCTATTTTATTATTCGACAGGCAATTTCATAGAACGGCGCTTCCTCCGGCGTATTTCCGACAGCAACCGCATTCGTACACGCGGGGGAAGTACAGGAGGGAGTGAGCCTCGGTCTGAACCCTGCCGAACATTACCTTCGCATGACAGTGACGGCGTGATCCCAAGCAATCCGGGGCCCTGGTTTTCTTACAACATGATGAATAATATGAAAAAAACAATATGAAAACTGTTGCAGACCAATTTTCTGAAACTATTGCCGCGGCGGGTGTCAAACGAATCTATGGTATTGTTGGCGACAGCCTCAACGGCCTGACCGATGCCATTCGCCGCCAAGCCAAGATCGAGTGGGTGCATGTCCGCCACGAGGAGGTGGCCGCCTTCGCGGCCGGCGCCGAAGCGCATCTGACCGGAGCGCTCGCCGTCTGCGCCGGCAGCTGCGGGCCAGGGAACCTGCACCTCATCAACGGACTGTTCGATTGCCACCGCTCGCGCGTGCCGGTGCTCGCCATTGCGGCGCATATCCCCTCCGCTGAGATCGGCGCCGGCTACTTCCAGGCAACGCACCCCGAGAGCCTGTTCAAGGAATGCAGCCACTACTGCGAGCTCGTTTCCAGCGCCAACCAGATGCCGCGCACGCTGGAGGTGGCTATCCGCGAGGCGGTCGGCAGGCGCGGCGTTTCGGTCCTGGTAATCCCCGGCGATGTCGCGCTGCAGCGGGCCTCTGACGCGCCGCCACCCAAGCTCGCAGGTTTGCTGCCGCCACAGCCGGTGACAGCGCCGGCAGCGGCGGACCTCGACCGGCTGGCGGCGCTGCTCAATGGCGACAGCCGTGTGACCATCCTGTGCGGCGCCGGATGCGCAGGCGCGCACCTGGAGCTGTTGGCGCTCGGTGACCGGCTCAAGGCGCCGATGGTGCACGCGATGCGCGGTAAGGAACACGTCGAGTGGGACAATCCCTACGACGTCGGAATGACGGGGCTGATCGGTTTTTCGTCCGGCTACTACGCCATGCTGGACTGCGATGTGCTGCTCATGCTCGGCACGGACTTCCCATACCGGCAGTTCTATCCGAGCGGAGGCGGCGTTCGCATCGCGCAGGTCGATATCCGGCCGGAGCATATCGGACGCCGCACGGCGGTTGACCTTGCGGTGGTCGGAGATGTCAAGGCGACGTTGCAGGCGCTGCTGCCGCGCCTCGATCAAAAGCGCGACGACACGCATTTGACGCAGGCGCAGCTGCACTACGCCAAGGCGCGCCGTGAGCTTGACGATCTCGCCGTGGGCAGCCGGCGAAGTGATATCATCCATCCACAGCAGGTCGCCAAGGCGATCAGCGACCATGCTGCCGAAGACGCCATCTTTACATGCGATGTCGGCCTGCCGACCGTTTGGGCAGCACGCTACCTCGCCATGAATGGCCGCCGGCGGCTGCTGGGATCGTTCTGGCACGGCTCGATGGCAAACGCGATGGCGCAGGCGATCGGCGCCCAGAAGGCGTCGCCCGACCGTCAGGTTGTGTCGCTGTCAGGTGACGGCGGCTTCACCATGCTGATGGGTGATTTCGTCAGCCTCGCGCAACTTAATCTGCCTGTGAAGGTTGTTGTTTTCAACAACGGCACGCTCGGTTTCGTCGAGCTTGAGCAGAAATCCACGGGCTTTCTCGACTACGGAACCGAACTCAACAATCCGGACTTCGCAGCGATGGCTCAGGCGATCGGTATCCGCGGGATCCGGCTCACAAATCCCGCTGACGTCGATGACGGAATTGCCAACGCGCTGGCGCATGATGGTCCGGTTCTTGTCGACGCCGTCGTCGCGCGGACCGAGCTTGTCATGCCGCCCGCGATCACCGTCGAGATGGCGAAGGGTTTCTCGCTCTACATGGTGAAGGCGATCATGAGCGGTCGCGGCGATGAGATCATCGATCTCGCGAAAACCAATCTGTGGCGCTGAGGAAATTGGCCATGGAGCTCACAGCGCTTCTCCTGTCCCGGATACAGTGGGCGTTCACGATTTCGTTTCACATCATCTTTCCGGCGTTCACCATCGGGCTCGCAGCATGGCTCACGGTTCTGGAGGCGATGCACTTCGCAACCGGTCGCCCCGCCTATCGACTAGTTTTTGAATTCTGGCTGAAGATTTTCGGCGTGGCGTTCGGGCTCGGCGTTGTCTCCGGGATCGTCATGGCGTTCCAGTTCGGCACCAACTGGAGCGAGCTGTCGCGGATATCCGGACCCATCCAGGGCCCGCTCTTATCCTACGAGACCTTCACCGGCTTCGCCCTGGAGGCCAGCTTTTTCGGAATCCTGCTGTTTGGCCGGTCTCGCGTGCGGCCGTGGTTCTACCTGTTTTCGACCGCGATGGTCGCATTCGGCACCGCACTTTCCGCGTTCTGGATCATGACCAACAACACCTGGATGCAGGTGCCGGTCGGCTACGCCAGTGAGCAGGGCATGTTCGCTCCGATCGACTGGTTCAAGATCGTCCTCAATCGGGTCGTCTGGGCACGCTTCCCCCATATGGTTCTCGCGGCGTTCCTTACTGGCGCATTCTGCGTCGCCGCAACCGGCGCATGGTACCTGCTGCGCGGCAGGTTTGCCGCGGAGGCGAGGATCATGCTGAACATGGGTCTGTACCTTGCAGCAATACTCCTGCCGATGCAGCTCTTCTTCGGGCATCTCAACGGCGACTACATCCATGATTTTCAGCCGGCCAAATTCGCCGCCATCGAAGCCCGCTGGCATGACGAGCAGCCGGCCGCCGAGGTCCTCATTGGAATTCCGGATCCGGCGACGGAGAGCAACAAATATGCGCTCACGATCCCTGTCCTGGGCAGCCTGATCGCAAGCTTGAGTTTCACCTCCAAGGAGGTGGGCCTGACCAACTTTCCACCCCAGGACCGACCTCCTGTGCTCATCCCATTCTTTGCATTCCGTATCATGGCGGGCTGCTGGCTGATCATGCTGGTGCTCGCCTGGGCCGGGTCGTATTTGATCGCCAAGGGCCGTATCGAGGAAAATCGATCGCTGCTGTGGGCGACGTTTCTTAGCTTTCCCCTGCCGTTCATTGCGATCTTGGCCGGTTGGTTCACGGCCGAGGTAGGCCGCCAACCCTGGACCATCTACGGCGTACTGAGGACCGCGGACGCCGTGACGCCGTTCCTGACAGCTCGCTCGGCGATGATCTCGGTCCTCGTCTATTTCGCAATCTACATCTTCATCTTTGCTTTCGGCAGTTTCTACATCCACCGGCTGCTCCGCACGGGACCGGTCGGGCATCTCGTTCTGCCCCCCACGGCCGCTATCCCCAACCGGCCCATGTCGGTCGTCGAGCCGCACACCGTGGACGCTCTTCACGTATCGGCGGGGGAATAGCCATGGCCATGTTCTGGATATCGGTGCTCGCCATCAGCATTCTCCTCTACGTCCTGCTCGACGGATTCGACCTCGGCGTCGGCATGCTTTTCGGCGTAGTGCGGGGCGAGCCGCAGCGGCATGCCATGATAAGCGCGGTGGCGCCGATCTGGGACGGCAATGAGACCTGGCTTGTCGTCTCGGGCGTGATCCTGTGGGGAGCGTTTCCGATCGTCTATTCAATGCTGATGTCGGCGTTCTACCTGCCGGTTCTATTGATGCTGGCGGGGCTGATCCTGCGTGGCGTCGCGTTCGAGTTTCGGCGCAAAACCGAGCGGATGCGCTGGATTTGGAATGCGAGCTTTGCCGGAGGGTCGCTCGTTGCGGCATTCATGCAAGGCGTCATGGTCGGGGCCCTGGTGGAGGGCCTGCCGCTCGCCGACGGTCGCTACGTTGGCGGCGAATTCGGTTGGCTCAGCCCCTTTGCGGTGCTCTGTGGCGTTGGCCTGTGTGTCGGCTACGCGCTCCTCGGCGCCTGCTGGCTCGTCAGAAAATGTGAAGGCGAGGTCCGCGACGAAGCCTATCGCCTTATCCCCTATCTGTCGCTTGGGCTACTCGTCTTCCTGGTCGTCGTGTTTGCCTATGCCCTGGCCGAAAATCTGGCGGTCATGAAGCGATGGCTTGAGCGGCCATATTTGTTTGTTTTCCCCGTCGTCGGCGCCCTTGCCGCGATCGTGCTCGCCGCAAGCGTTCGCCGCCGTCAGGACGGACCACCCTTCGTCATGGTGGCTCTCATTTTCATAGCGGCATTCGGGACGCTCGCGCTCTCGTTCTGGCCTTACATGATCCCGTTCGCCATCACCATCGCGGACGCCGCGGCCCCTCACTCCAGCCTTGCCTTCATGTTCTGGGGTGAAGGGCTTTTCGTCTTCCCACTCATGCTGCTCTACACGGCGATCAGCCTGAGCGTCTTCAGAGGCAAGATCAGAGTAGCGGCGGACCACTATTAGAACGGAAAGACTTGCCATGAGCAATCTCCAAAGCGTCTCCGGCCACTTGCAGAACGAGGATTCCGATATCCGCCGCAGGCGCCTCTTGTTCTGGTGCTGGCACCGCGGAACGCAGGAGAGCGATGTCATGCTCGGCAGATTTGCCGAGGCCTATCTCGCTGACTTCGAAGCGCGCAACTCGAGCGGTTCGAAGCTTTGCGCGATTGCGCTGACATCGATGTGTTCGACTGGATCATCCCAGCGGGGCGTTGACGCGTCCAAAGGCACAAGGGTCGCGCCCCGACTCCCTGTGCAACTACGGATACCAACAAACAGCTTCTGAGGTGTTCATTTAATCAGAAGGCACCCCAATGGTTCGAACCCACCAGCCAGGCCAAGAAGTTTTCAGATCGATCCTGTCGGAAAGCATTGACTGGAAGCCGTTCTCAGCGTTTCCGCCGGCGGCCCGGCTGGCCGTGCTTTTGGAGAGCCGAGTCAACCGGGACCTTACGTCATTAGAGTCAAAGTGCCATCTGGCGTGCGGCTGATGCCGCACAGACACCCGGAGGACCGAATCTACACAGTGATATCCGGCGTCTTCTACATCGGCCTGGGATCTCAGTTCGACGGCGACAAGGTGCAGGCGTATCCGCCTGGTAGCGTGATTATCTTGCCCGGCGAACGGCGATCCATGTCACCGCCGCGGTGGGGACACCTAGCGCAATGATCGAATGGCGCAGTTTCGATCTCGAAGCACAGCTTTATAGCGGCGCGCTCGCTCCGGAGGGCGGCCGGATCTTAGTGCCTCAAAGTCCGGGTTTGGGAATGGAGCCTGACCCCGGCGTAATTGGCGCCTATTTGAGAGTCTGATCTACCTACCGGATTGGGCACGCAGACTCAACGTTTGCTCGTCTATTTCTCGACCGGCAACGGCGGCCACCGCCGCGCGGTGCCTGACTGAAAGGAAGACATCATGATCCGGTGTGTGAGACTGTGGACCGGCGACGATGGCAACTCGCATTATGAGGAAGGAACAATCGATCTTTCCCGGGGCCAGAGAGACGACCTTCTGAGCGACGTGCTCGGCGGCATCAGTCTGTCCTTCCAGGAGACCAAATCCGGGGGATCCTATGAGTGGCACAAGGATCCGGTGCCGCGCTTTGTCGTCACGCTCAGCGGTACACTGGAATTCGAGACGCGCGGTGGCGAGCGCTTCACCATCCGTCCGGGTGACATCCTGCTGGCGCAGGACAACACGGGTACGGGACATTGCTGGAAGCTGATCGGCGATGAACCTTGGCGGCGCGCCTACCTAGTGTTCCCGACGGGCGCCGCGCTTCCGTTCAAAGCCAATTCGGCCCACGCGGATTCCGCATGACCAAAGGCAGGGAGGTCGCGAAGGGCGTTTAGCCGCCTTGGATCCGCGCCGCGGCTGAACGCCATCAGACGCGACAAAACAAGGCGAGGTCTTCACAAAACCTGGAGAGGCCAGCATGAGTACCGAAGCGGACGTCGTCCTGATTGGCGCAGGCATTATGGGCTCGACCGTCGGCGTTTTCCTGAAAGAACTGGAGCCGTCGTTCTCCATCGCCATGATCGAGACGTTGGAGGATTGCGCGCTCGAGAGCTCGGAAGCCTGGAACAACGCAGGTACCGGCCACGCCGCCAATTGCGAGATGAACTACACGCCCGAACGGCCGGACGGCACCGTCGACATCTCCACAGCCCTGGAGGTCAACGTCGAGTTCGATCTGTCGCGGCAGTTCTGGACGTACCTGGTGAAGAAGGGCGCCATCGCCGACCCGCGCAGCTTCATCCATCCGGTGCCGCATATGAGTTTCGTGCACGACGCCGGCAACGTCGCGTTTCTCAGGAAGCGGTACGCCGCGATGTCGGCCCATCATTGCTATGAGGGCATGGAGTACAGCGAGAACCGCGGCCAGATCGCCGGCTGGGTTCCGCTGTTGATGGAAGGCCGCGCCGCCGATGAACCGGTCGCGGCCACGCGCATCATCTCCGGCACCGACGTCGACTATGGCGCGCTCACGCACCATTTGGTGCACCACCTCGTCGGCCAGCCCGGTTGCAGCGTGCACTACAAGACCCGCGTCACCAACCTCGTCCGCGCCGACAACAAGCGCTGGCGCGTTGAGGTGCAGGACCTCGACAGCGGTGAGAGGCGCTCGGTCACCGCCAAATTCGTCTTCATCGGAGCAGGCGGTGGCGCGCTGCCGCTGCTGCAGAAATCCGGCATTCCGGAAGGCCACGGTTACGCCGGCTTCCCCGTGAGCGGAATCTGGGTGCGCTGCGATGATCCCGCGGTCAACAAGCGCCACCACGCCAAGGTCTACGGCAAGGCCGCGGTGGGCTCGCCGCCGATGTCGGTGCCGCATCTCGACACCCGCGTCATCGGCGGACAGCATTCGTTGCTGTTCGGTCCCTATGCTGGCTTCTCCAGCAAATTCCTGAAGCACGGCTCGCTGTTCGATCTCGTCGAGTCGATCCGTCCCGCCAATATCGAGCCGTTGCTCGCAGTCGCCCGCGACAATTTCGACCTGACCGAATACCTCATCGAGCAGGTGCTGCAGTCCGAAAGTCACCGCCTGGCGACGCTGGACGCGTACTACCCGAAGGCAGATCCGAAGGATTGGCGGCTGCAGGTCGCCGGACAGCGCGTCCAGATCATCAAGCCCGACGTCAAACGCGGCGGGCTCCTGGAATTCGGCACCGAGCTCGTCGGCGCGGCGGATTCTTCCCTGGTGGCGCTGCTCGGCGCCTCGCCTGGCGCCTCGACGGCGGCCTTCATCGCGATCGGCGTGCTGCAAAAGTGTTTTGCGAGCGAACTGACGGAGCAGGCGTGGCTGCCGAAACTGAAGGAGATTATCCCTTCCTATGGCATTTCGCTGATCGAGGATGCCGCCTTCACCCGCAAGATCCGTTCCGAGACCGCGCGGGCTCTCAAAATCGAGGACGTGAACTCGAAGTCGATGCAGGCACAGGATCGAACGGCGGCCGTCCGATAAAGTCGCGGGCAATGTGGCGCAAGTCCTGCAAGCCCGGCTACAGCTGAAGCGCAGCGCAAAAGTGCGATTTTGTTGAGCGGATTCAGGCGCCAAGAGCGAGCCGCTTGCAGAAATCAAGCCATTTAGTGACCAGCGCATAATGGAGACGTCAAAATGGGTAGCATGAGAAACGAGACCGACAGCCTCGGTGTGGTCGAAGTGCCCTCAGACAAGCTGTGGGGTGCGCAAACCCAGCGCTCGCTTGAGCATTTCAGCATCGGCCAGGATCTCATGCCGCGCGAGCTGATCACGGCTTATGCGACGTTGAAGAAAGCCTGTGCCATCGCCAACCATGACGACGAGCGGCTCGACGATCAGCGCTACAAATTGATCGTCCAGGCCTGCGACGAAATCCTGGCCGGCAATCACCACGACATGTTTCCGTTGCACGTCTGGATGACCGGCAGCGGCACGCAGTTCAACATGAACGTCAATGAAGTGATCTCCAACCGCTGCTGCGAGCTCGCTGGCACGCCGCTCGGCAGCCACGCGCCGGTTCATCCCAACGATCACGTCAACATGGCGCAATCGTCGAACGATACTTTCCCTTCGGCGATGTACATCGCCGCCGCCGTCAACGTGAAGCAGCGCCTCGTTCCGGCGGTGACTGCGCTGCGCGATGCCATCGGTGCCAAGGCCAAGGCGTGGGACGACATCATCAAGATCGGGCGCACCCATATGCAGGACGCCACCCCGCTGACCCTGGGGCAGGAATGGTCCGGCTATGCCGGGATGTTGTCGGACGAGCTGGAGCGCATCGAAGCGGCGCTTAAGGGCGTATACCACCTGGCGCTCGGCGGCACCGCGGTCGGCACGGGCATCAACTCGGCGCCCGGCTTCGCCGAAGCGGCAGCGGCCGAAATCGCGAAGCTGACCGGTCTGCCCTTCGTCACCGCGCCCAACAAGTTCACGGTTCAGGGCTCCCACGATGCGCTGGTGCAGCTTTCCGGAACGCTGCGGACGCTGGCGGTCTCGCTCTACAAGACCGCCAACGACATCCGCCTGATGTCGTGCGGGCCCCGTGCCGGATTTGCCGAGCTGGAGATCCCCGAGAATGAGCCGGGGTCTTCGATCATGCCCGGCAAGGTCAATCCGACCCAGTGCGAGGCACTCACCATGGTCGCGGTGCAGGTGATGGCCAATGACGTGGCCGTCGGCTTCGGCGGCGCCGGCGGTTACCTGGAAATGAATGTCTACAAGCCGTTGATGATCTTCAACATCGCGCACTCGATCACCATCATGACCGACGGCTGCACCAATTTCCGCAAGTTCCTTGTCGAGGGCACCAAGCCGAACCTGAAGAAGATCAACGAATATGTCGAGCGCTCGTTGATGCTGGTGACGGCGCTATCGCCCGTCATCGGCTACGACAAGGCCTCGAAGATCGCCCACTACGCCATGGACAACGACCTCACGCTGAAAGAGGCCGCGTTGAAACTGGGCTTTGTCAGTGAGGCGGAGTTCGATCGCGTTGTCGACCCCAAGAAAATGGTGAAGCCGTACGTGGCGGGTTCCACCGCGCATTGAGCCACTGAACGCGTTGCGGCCGGCACACTCGACGCCGGCTGCAACCGCGCGGCAGATCCGACGCATCGACTGTGGGAAGATTCGATGACTGCGGATGAGCGATCTCGATTGGTCCTTGCTTTTGCCAGGGTTCTCTACGTCAACGGACAAGCCACGGAACGGACCGTGAGCGCGGCCGAGCGCCTTGCTCGGGCGCTGGGACTGCGCGCGACCATCGTGCCGCGCTAGGGTGGGCTGGAGCTTCTGGTCGACGACCAGCAGGGCATGCTGACGGCCCAGGTGGCGGCCGATCCGGCGAGCGTGGAAATGGATCGCGTGGCTTCGGCGATGCGGGCGATCGACGCTATCGAAGCAGGTCGCCTCACGGCGGATGCCGCTATGGAGAGCATCGCAGACATCTCGCGCGCGACACCGGCGCCGACATGGCTCTTCGCGCTCGCCGCGGCGTCCGGCGCAGCGGCGCTGGCGGTGATCTTCGGCGTCCAGCATATGTCGGCCGCGACTCTGATATTTGTGAGCGCCGGTGCCGGCGCATTGTTGCGCCGCGCTTTGGGCCGACTGAGCCGCAATCTCTTCCTGCAGCCGTTCTGCGCGGCGGCCCTTGCCGGCATCGTCGGGGCGCTGGCCGTCCGGTACGACCTGAGTTCATCGTTGCGCCTCGTCGCGGTCTGCCCGTGCATGGTGCTCGTGCCCGGTCCGCATTTTCTCAATGGCGCGCTCGACCTCATCAACGGCCGCATATCGCTTGGCGCCGCCCGCTTGATTTATGCCGGGCTGATCGTCGTCGCGATCTCGGTAGGATTGCTCCTTGGGCTGGGGCTGCTCGGCGTATCCTTGCCGACCGACCCGGCTGGCAGAGCCATCCCCCTGTGGCAAGACGTCATTGCCGCCGGCGTTGCCGTTGCCGCATACAGCGTGTTTTTTTCAACGCCGCTCAATATGCTGCCGTGGCCGGCTGGCGTCGGCATGTTCGCCCACGCTTTGCGATGGGCGGCTATCACGCAGCTTGGCGTTGGCGTGGCGACCGGCGCCCTGGTCGCTTGCGTTGCCGTGGCGTTGGCCCTCACCCCTGTCGCACGGCGAACGCATATGCCGTTTGCCGCCATCGGCTTCGCCGCCGTGGTGTCGATGATTCCTGGCGTCTACCTCTTCAGGATGGCGAGCGGCCTCCTGCAGATCACAAGCCAGTCGCAAACGACATTGGAGCTGCTCGGCGCGACGGCGGCCGACGGGCTGACCGCCGCGATCATCATCCTGGCGATGAGTTTTGGCCTCATTGTTCCGAAGATGGCCATCGACTATTTCAGCGCTCGTTTTGCGCGG
>WNFP01009182.1_pt1 | contig 12384 bp, 8 predicted proteins | sample 5400201 | NCBI WGS metagenome assembly WNFP01 (sample SAMN13153355, study PRJNA577476) | soil metagenome | isolation source: 115 cm saprolite under Madrone tree | place: USA:California | collected 2016-06-14
TCAGAGGTTGCTACCTTCGCCACCGTGCCTGCCGCCTACAGAGCATCGGAGCGGCGATGACCCTTCGCGCCCGTCAGATCGTCGCTCTCAGTCTGCTGAGCTTGTGCATCGTCGCTCTCAGCACGGCGGTTCATCTCTACCAGGTGCGGCAGATCACCTCCTCCTCCGGGACGACGGAAGTCGACCTCGTCGCGCGCCAGGTCCGGTACGGCCTCGCCGTCGCCGCCATCGCGCTGGGAGCGGCTCTTGCGGTCGCCGTTTCGCTCTCGAATGCGACGCTCAAAGAGCTCGGCAAGCAGATGGAGTCGACCAGCGCGCAGTTCCTCTCCGAGCGCACCGAGCTCAGCTCGGTGCACGCCGCCGTGGATCACCTCGACGACGGCATCCTGTTCGCGACGGTCGATGGCCGGATCGTGTTCGCCAATCGCTCTGCCGAAGCCGTGCTGGGACGGCCGGCCAGGGACGCGATCGGCAAGCATCTCACCGATGTCTTCGCGGCGGATCACCCCGTGCGGCTCATGATGCAGAAGGCCATGGAGGATGGAGCGCCCGCCCGGAACGCGAAGATCGAGGTCCCGGCTGAGGGCGATCCCCTCGAGCTGCTGGCCTCGGTCTTCCCGGTCTCCGACAGTGGCGCCGCGTGCGCGGGGGCGATCCTGATCATGCGGGATCTCATGTCTGTCGCGGTCCCGGCGAGCACCTTCGAATCCCTCCTCCAGTATTCGGCCCAGCTCGCCGCGCTGGGCGAGGTCACGGCGAAGATCGCCCATGACGTCAAGAATCCACTGCAGGCGATGGTGGTTCGCATCGCGTACTTGAGGGAGCGCCTGGCGAGCCCGGCTCCCGATGTGACTCGGAGCCTCGAAGTGCTCGAGGCGGAGATCAATCGGGTCTCGGCGGTGGTCGACAGATTCATGGAAGTCGTCTACCCAGCCGACGCGGCGCGGCTGCCGGTGGACGTCAACGCCCTGCTCCGCGAAGTCACGACCCTGGTCCAGGCCGACTGGCAATCCAAGGGCGTGACTCTGACGCTTCGAGAGGCCTCGGACCTGCCGGAAATCACGGGCGACGAGGATCTGCTGAGGCGGGCGTTCATGAATCTCATCGTGAACGCCTGCGAGGCGATGCCGCGAGGCGGGTCCGTCACGATCACGAGCGAGGTCGAGATCGGCGCCTACGTGAAAGTCACCATCAGCGATCCGGGCGTGGGCATCGCCAGGGAAAACGTCGAGCGGGTCTTCAGGATGTACTATTCGACCAAGCCTGACGGCACGGGGATCGGGCTGCCGCTGGTCCGCCGGGTCATCGACCTCCACCACGGCAGCATCGAGATTCTCTCAACGGTAGGCCGGGGCACCACCGTCAGCGTACGGCTGCCGGTGCACTCGACGGAGCGGCCCTAGATAGGACCGGGTCGTCAGCCGGCGGCGCCGAGCGCGGCCGCCCACTCCGGCCGGATACCAAGTCCATCGAGGGTCCTGGCGACGCGCTCGGGTGTGCCCAGGTCGCACCATGAGACCCCTGACAGCCGCATCACGGCGAGCTTGTCGGGGCATCGCTCCAGGATCGCCCGTGAAAAGCTTGCGCGCTGCGCGAGCTCATAGGCCTGGCCCAGCGCCCATCGCTCGTGCTCGGTGCCAAGGAAGGAGTCGAGGCGCGCCAGGCGCTCGTGAAGCGACGGCAGGCAGGCCCGCCCTGCCTCGACGAGGACAGCCGCGCGACCCGCGAACACGAACGTGTTCCACAGCGCGCCGCAGCCGAACAGCAGATCGGCCGCGGCCTGTGACGGCTTCTCGCTGAAGCTCCGGACGCGGTACATCGGGCTCCGTCCCGAGCGGGCCACGGGCTCGCCGAGCTCTATCCAGCCATAGTCCGTCTCGGCCTCGCTCGGCTGCGCCCCCAGGAGCACGATGCGCTCGGGGTGGTCCTCCAGAAACTCGACGGCGTCCGCGACGTGCGCCATGAAGACTTCGTCGTCGGCAACGAAATGGTCCGACGGCAGCACCACGAGAATCGCTTCGGGATCGCGTGCCAGGACCCGGTGGGCCGCCAGAAGGACGGCCGCAGCGGTGCCGCGGTCCTTGGGCTGTTCGAGCACGTGGGGCGCCGGCGACTCACGGCGCAGCTCCGCCGTCATGTAGGAGCCTTGCCCAGCCATGGTGACCACGACGGTCCTCTGCGGGGGAACCAAAAGACCGACTCGGTCGAGGGTCTGGCGCAGGAGCGACTTGGGCCCGGTGAGCACGGCGTACTGCTTGGGCCGGTCCTCGCCGTACAAGCGTCGCGTCAGCCCTGCCAGTCGCTTCCCCTTCCCGCCGGCGAGCACCACGCCCCAGGCGTGAGGCGGCCCGTCGTAGTCCCGCGCCTTCTCAGCGGCCGGCTGCAACCGTCGGCAAACGCCCATCATGTTTACCTCCCGTGATCGGAAGCCATGCCCCGTTCGAAACTGCGCCTGCCCCATCGCAACCGTCATGCCAGCGTCGCCCCTCGTCCACGGAGTGTAACTTGCGGATTTCTCGGCTGAGTCGTCACCGCGCGCGAACTGGCGCCGACTCGCGACCCGACTCGGAAAACCCGGCGTTACCGAATTACCGGGTAATTCTCGGACTGCGGCAATCTGCGGGGCGCCGGATCGCGTTTTCGAGCTATTGGCCGCCGCGCTGGATGTAGTTGTCCACGACCTCCGCCGCGTTCTCCTCGAGGAGCCCGTCGATCCCGGCGGCTCGGCTACGAGCCGGGTCGAACTTGCCGGGTCGAATCGACCGGAATTCTGCGCGGCGTCGACAGCGCGTGGCCTATCTCACGAGAAGCGAAGTCTTCGTCGGCCGATCATGTCTGGCACCTCGGTTGCACCTCTGTGCGGCATGGGACTTCTCTCGCTCCTCGGCTCGGTTTTCGCAATTTTGCTCGTCGGCGAGACCATCGAGAATCGGCCGAGCGGGCATTCCTTTTCGCCTCGTGACCGCGCTCTGGCCCGCCTCTCGATATCGCCCATGTCGCCGCTAGCGTCCTTGCTGGCCCGCTACGCCGTGGCCATCGGCGCCACGGTCCTTGCAGTCGCGCTCCGTTCGGCCATGACACCGATGTGGGGCAGCACCCTTCCGTTCATCTTTTTCTACCCCGCCATCATGCTCAGCGCATGGTTCGGAAGGCTCGGACCCGGACTTCTCGCGACCATCCTCTCTGCGGCGGCCGCGGTCTTCTTGTGGCTGCCTTCCGTGTCCGCCGTGAGCCTGCACAACGTGGCCGACGTGAGCGGCCTCCTCGTCTTCGTCGCGATCGGCATCCTGCTCAGCGTCCTCACCGAGGCGCTGCACCGCACGAGGGGTCGTCTCGCAGCCAAGGTCCGGGACCTCGAGGCCGATACCGAGGCGCTGAGGCAGGGAGAGGAGGTGCGGGCCAGGCTCGGGGCCATCGTCGATTCCTCCGACGACGCCATCGTCAGCAAGAATCTCGACGGCATCATCATGACCTGGAACGCGGCCGCCACGAGGATGTTCGGCTACACGGCCGAAGAGGTCATCGGGCGGTCGATCACGATCATCATTCCCCACGAGCGGCTGAACGAGGAGACGCGGACACTGGCCCTGATCCGCCGCGGAGAAGCCATCGAGCACTTTCGGACGATCCGGCTCCGCAAGGACCGAACCCCGATCCCGATCTCCCTCACCGTGTCACCCATCAAGAATGCCGCCGGGCAGATCATCGGCGCGTCGAAGATCGCCCGCGACATCTCCTGTCAGGTGCAGGCCGAGACGGAACGCGCCGCCCTCTTTGCGCGGGAGCAGGCGGCCCGCGCGGACGCGGAAGCGGCGAACCGCGCGAAGGACGAGTTCTTGGCCATGCTGGGGCACGAGCTGCGGAATCCGCTCGGCGCCATCAGCAACGCCGTGCAGGTCCTCGAGCGACTCGGCCAGCCGGGCGACGCGACCGCCGGAGCGCGTGGCATCCTCGCCCGGCAGACAATTCACCTGTCGCGTCTCATGGACGACCTTCTGGACATTGGGCGCGTCATGAGCTCCAAGATCGAGCTCAGCCGGAAGCCGACCGACCTCTGCGAGGTCGCCGACACGGCCGTTATCACCCTTCGGGAGAGCGGTCAGCTCGACCGTCACGTCGTCACGTTTACCGGAGAGCCGGCATGGATCAATGCCGATGCCACGAGAATCGATCAGATCGTGATCAACCTCGTCACGAACGCCTTGAAGTACACGCCGGCGGGCGGATCGATACGGATCCACGTGACCCAGGCAGATGGGACCGCGGAGCTGCGGGTGGAGGACAACGGGATCGGCATAAGCGCGGATTTCCTGCCTCGCGTCTTCGATATCTTCGTCCAGGGAGCGGCGCCTCTCGACCGGCTGCAGAGCGGACTCGGTATCGGCCTGACGCTCGTCAAGCGGCTCGTCGAGCTTCAGGAAGGCAGCGTCGAAGTGAAGAGCGAGGGACAGGGGGCCGGAACGGTGGTCACCGTGAGATTCCCGGCGACCGCGACGGCCACGAAGGCGACCGAGGAGCCCCGGCCGCCCGAGGGGGCCGCCCGGCGCATTCTCATCGTCGAGGACAACGACGACGCCCGCGAGATGCTCCGAGCGCTGCTCGAGCTGTCGCATCACACCGTGTGTGAGGCGACCGACGGTCCGGGCGCCATCGAAGCGGCCGGCCGGTTCCAGCCGGAGGTCGCGATCATCGACGTCGGCCTTCCGGGGCTCGACGGCTACGCGGTCGCCCGCTCCCTGCGGGCCTCGCCGGAGACGAAGCGAGCGCGCCTCGTCGCCCTCACCGGCTACGGCTCGCCGAAGGATGCGGTGCGCGCGCGCGAAGCGGGCTTCGACGCCCACCTTGTGAAGCCCGTCGATCCTGGTCGCCTGGCCGAGGTCCTGGCCATGGAGCCATCAGGGCTTCAAGCGTAGCGTCACAACAGACGGGCGCGCTCGAGTATCTGGTCGCGGGACTCGCGAAGACTCGTCCCGACCGCCTCCGCGCCGGCGCCGAGAAACAACTCACGATCGCCGTCGATCGCGCCGTTCTGCCTCGGGCCGTCAGTGGATGAGGACCGGCGCCTTTGCCTGGATGCTCAGCAAAGCAACGACCTCGGCAAGCTGAGCGAGATCCGCGGGCTTGGCGACGTGATACTGAAAACCGGCGCGCAGCGCCTTCAATCGGTCTTCGCGAGTCGTGCAGCCCGTGAAGGCCGCAGCGGGGATGTTGCCGCCTTTTGCGTCGGACAGGCTGCGCACCTGGCGGATGAGCCAGTAGCCATCGTGCTCCGGCATGGCCAGGCTGCTGATGAGGACGTCCGGCCTTTCGCGCTCGAGCGCCTCCAGGGCCTTGACCGCGGAATCGACAGCGATCACGCTGGCGCCCCAGAGTTCCAGGGCATCGCTGACCACCGCCCTGACATCGTGCAGGCCTTCGACCACCAGGACGCGAACGCCATCGAGCCTTGGGCTTTCGTCCCAGAAGCTCATCAGATCGTGACCAGGTCCACGTTGTGAGCCGTCAGCCATTCGGAAACTCTGGCCCAGTGCCCGGGCTCCCGCTGCTCCCAGGCCATCACCGCCTTCCTGGGCACCACGACATACGGCGACCGGTCGCGGAGGACTGCCGCGACGAGACGCCAGAGATCGGTACTGGAGGCCTGGAGATTGCTGAGAAGCTCCTCGGTGTCGATGATCGCGGATTCAACTGGGGTCATTCAGCTCATTCCTCCCACGATGGAATGGTGGTCTTTTGACCGAATCTTGCGTAAAGAAAGCAAATAGAATGCCGGGGAAATCCCTGACGCAATCCGTCGTAGACTGACGCGCTCCCGACTCCATCGGTGGGGAATGAGCGGATTGATTCGGCTCGATTCCGCGAGGAAGCGGGTTGAAACGACCGGGATAAAAATTCCCTCTCCGCGTCGTATCGACCGGGCCGGCGGGACTCTCTCTTGCAAGGCTAGAATGCGAAGGGCATAGGCGGACGGCGCGAGGTCGTCCAGAGGAAAGGGAGCGATGATTCAAAGAGCACATGCGAGAAGGACCCTGGCCGTCGCGCTCCTGTCCGCCCTGACCCTGGTCCTGGCCGCCCTGGCGGGGGCGAGTCCAAAGGTCGACGGCATCGACGATTCGCGGCTGGGGGCGGAGCTTCCCCGGGCGCCCAGGAAGGACGGCACGTTCCGCAACCTCGACCCCGACTTCCGGAGAGCCTCGGGCTGGACCCGCGTGCGCTTCTACCTCTTGGGCTTCTCGTCGCTCCTGACGGGCGCGCGCCACTTCGAGCCTTTGCCGAGCGCGCCCCCGGACCTCAAGGCGCTGCGGCGGAACCATCACGGCGCGACGGTCACGTGGATCGGGCACTCGACGCTCCTGGTGCAGCTCGATGGCGTCAACCTGCTCACGGATCCGATCTGGAGCCAGCGGATGGGCCCTCTCTCGGGAACCGTCGGGGTGCGGCGCTTCACGCCGCCGGCCATCGCGCTTGAGGACCTCCCGCCGATCGACGTCGTCCTGATCTCCCATGACCACTACGACCATCTCGACGAACCGACGGTGCTGCGGCTGGCCGAGGCCTTCAATCCCCTCTTCGTGGTGCCGCTCGGCATCAAGGAGTGGCTGGCCGACCGCGGGATCACGAACGTCGTCGAGCTGGACTGGAGCGAGTCGATCAGCATCAAGGGCCTCCACATCGTGTGCGCCCCCGCCCAGCATGGCTCCGGGCGCTCGCTCACCGACGGCGGGCAGCGCCTGTGGGCGTCCTGGGCGGTCATTGGTACCAAGCGCTTCTACTTTGCCGGCGACAGCGGCTACGCGTCGCACTTCGAGATGATCGGCCATGCGCTCGGGCCCTTCGACCTGGCCGCGCTCCCGATCGGCTCCTACACACCGCGCGTCATCGCGAAGCCGGTCCACATGTCTCCCGAGGAGGCTCTGCAGGCATGGCGGGACCTCCGGGCGACCGACTTCATCGGCATCCACTGGGGCACGTACAAGCTGGCGCGCGAGCCCTACGACGAGCCGCCGCAGCGAATCGCGGCCGAAGTCGCGCGCCTCGAGGTCGATCCCGCCAGGATCTGGCTCCCGAAGCCGGGCGAGACGCTCGACTGGTGAGCGCGGCGAAGGGGCACACTGCCGAAGATAGGACGCTCTGGCTCATCGGCGGCTTCAAGCTGATCAAGGGCTTGCTGCTGCTGGCCGTCGGATTCGGGGCGCTGCACCTGCTCCACAAGGATATCGACGACGTGACGGCTGCCTGGGCCGCCCGACTCCATCTGGACGTGGGCAATCGTTATGTCGATGCGGTGCTCGGCAAGCTCCTGTCACTCGACGACCGAAAGCTGAAGGCGATCAGCGCGGGCACGTTTTTCTACGCGGCCCTCTTGAGCACCGAAGGCATCGGGCTCCTCCTCCGGAAACGCTGGGCCGAGTACTTCACGATCATTGTCACGGGCTCGTTCATTCCGCTGGAACTGTACGAGTTGGTCCGACACGTCACCGTGACGCGGGCGGTGTTGCTCGGCATCAATGTCGCGGTTGTCTGGTACCTCGTGGTCGTGTTGCGGCGCCACAAGGGCAAGAAGGGCTAGTCCAGCGGCTCAGGAGCTCGCCTGCTTGCTCCCGTCCCGATGGCGGCGCTGAATCGAGGCGATGACGTCGGAGAGGTGGTTGGGATCGACGGGTTTCACGAGATGAGTGTCGAATCCCGCTTCGAGTGACTTCCGGCGGTCCGCAGCCTGGCCGTATCCGCTGAGCGCGATCAGGCCCACCTCGGCGCGGAGGCGGCCTCGCAGCTGCCGAGCGACCTCGTACCCATCCATCCCGGGCAACCCGAGGTCGATCACCACCATGTCCGGGTCCGTCGCCTGGGCCAGCTCGATGCCGGAAGGGCGCAACATCTCGCGCGCGTCCTCATTGTCCTCGATGAGCAGGATGCGACAGCGCCCGGACTCCGTCGCGCCGGCTGTGATCCGCGCCTCTCCGGAGGGCGGCGCCGCGCTTCGGGGCAGGCGCACCGTGAAGCGGCTCCCCCGCCCTTCGCCCTCGCTCGCCGCCTCCACGCTTCCGCCGTGGAGCTCGACCAGGAGGCGCGACAGTGACAGGCCTATGCCGAGGCCGCCCTGGCCGCCGTCCGCCGGTCGCTCTGCCTGGAAGAAGAGGTCGAAGGCGTGGCTGAGCGCCTCCTTCGACATGCCGACGCCAGTGTCCTCGATCTCGAGGACGCACTCGTCGCCCGCCGGATGAACCCGGATATTGATCTTTCCGCCTGTCGGCGTGTACTTCAGCGCGTTCCCGATGAGGTTGACCAGGATCTGGTCGACCCGGACCGGGTCGGCCTCGATCCAGGTTTCCTCGGTCTCCAGGGTGATCGCGTGCTGGAGGATTCGCTCGGTGCCTTCGAGCGTCCTCAGGCAGCGCTCCACGCTCTCGGCAAGATCGACGTGCGAGCGGGTCAGGCTGATCTTTCCCGTCGTGATCCGGGCGACGTCGAGCAGATCGTCGACGAGGTGCGTCAGGTTCCCCGCCTGGCGCCTGATGACGCCGCGGGCTCGGTCGGCCGGGTCTCCGCCGACCCGCTCGAGCACCCCGATCGCGGAGGTGATGGCGCCCAGCGGATTTCGCAGCTCGTGAGCCAGCATGGCGACGAACTGCTCCCGCCGGAGGTCGCGCTGCTGGATCTCGCCGTACAGGAGGCAGTTGTCGATGGCGATCGCCGCACGCCCGCACAGGTCCTCGACCACCATGGCATTGGTCCGGTCCTGGAGCCCGTTCGATTCCTCGACCGCCACGGCGAGCACGCCGAGCGTCGTTCCCCGGGCGAGCAACGGGCACGCGAGGCCGCGCATGGCCCCGGCCACGCCCGGGAACTCCTCGATCACCTGCGTGCCCAGGGAGCGGACGGCGCGATCCATGCTGTCCGCCAGCCGCGCGTGCAGCTCCGCCGGCTCATCCCGGATCTCTGCGTGACGGGTCTTGACGATCTCGCCGCCGCCGACCGAGAGGCGGAGGACGGCGAAGGCCGCGAGATCGGGCACGACGAGGTCGAGGATCGTATTCGCCGTCGTGTCCAGATCGAGCGAGCGGACCAGGCGCTTGCCCGCCTCGGCCAGGAACACGGCCCGCCGGCCGGCGTCCTCGGCGGCGGCCCGCCGCGCGCGCTCCTCGGCGAGCGCCACGCGCTCCTCCGCCTGCCGCTTGAGCTGGGCCGTCATCTTGTAGAGCTCGACGAAGACCTTGACCTTCGTCCGCAGGACCTCGGGGACGACGGGCGTCAGGATGTAGTCCACCGCGCCGAGGGAGTAGCCCTGGAGCGCGTGCGTGTCGTCGCTCCCCGCCGTCATGAAGATGATGGGGATGTGCTGGAGCCGCGGACGCTGGCGGATGAGCGCAGCCGTCTCGAAGCCGTCCATGTCGGGCATGTTGACGTCGAGCAGGATGACCGCGAATTCACGCTCGAGGAGCTGGCGGAGCGCGTCCTTGCCGGATGAGACGCAGACGACGTCCTCGCCGAAGTCCGCGAACAGGGCCTCCATCGCGATGAGCTTCGAGGCCCGGTCGTCGACGACCAGGATGCTCGCCCGATCCTGCCCCGCCGGAATGGGCGGCGCCATGCCGGTGCGCTACCTCACGACCCAGTCGCGCAGCTTCGCGACCAACACCTCGGGATCGACCGGCTTCGACAGGTAGTCGGACGCGCCGGCCTCGATGCACTTCTCGCGGTCGCCTTTCATCGCCTTGGCCGTGACGGCGATGATCGGAAGCCTCGCGAAATGCAGCTTTTGCCTGATGGCCTGGGTCGTCTCGAAGCCGTCCATCTCGGGCATCATCACGTCCATCAGGACGACCTCGATGTCCCGGTGCTTCTCGAGGAGATCGACGGCATCCCGGCCGGTCTCGGCGGAGACGATGTTCATGTTCTGGCGCTCGAGGATGCTCGTGAGCGCGAAGATATTCCGGATATCGTCGTCGACGATGAGCACCTTGCGGCCCGCGAGCGCCTGGCTGCCGTGGTGAAGGGCGTCGAGCACCTGGCGCTGACGCTCCGACAGTGTCGCGACGGGCTGGTGGAGTCTCAACGTGCACTGGTCCGCCAGCCGCTCCGGCGAGGTGACGAGCGTCACGGGAACGTCGCTACCACACGCCCTCAAGATGGCTTCCACATGCGCCTTCAGCTCCTGGGGACCGTAGACGATCAGCGAGATCTCACGGCGGCTCCCGTCGCGGCCGTCCCCGAGAACCTCCAGCACGCCCTCGTCAGGTACACCGCCCACGATCAGGCAGTCGACCTGCCCGGCGCGAAGCCGGTCGGTCGCGTCGGACAGCCCAGGCACGGCGACGACATTGACGCCGTCAGAGGCGAGCAGCGAGCGCAGCTCTTCCCGCGCCGACTCATCCGGGTGCACGAGGACGAGGTCCTTGCGCGGCCGCTCGACGTACTGCCGCAGCGCCTCGATGGCCTCGAGCAGGACCTCCCGGGTCCGAACGGGCTTTGCGAGCACCGAGAGCGCGCCGAGCGCCCGGCATCGAGCCAGGTCCTCGCCGGTGGTGATGACCTCGACCGGGATGTGCCGGGTGTCGAAATCGCCCTTGAGCCGCTCCAGCACCCTCCAGCCGTCGATGTCAGGGAGCGAGATGTCGAGCGTGATGGCCGACGGCACGTACTGGCGCGCCAGCGACAGCGCGGCGGCCCCGAAGGACGTCACGAGGGTCTTGAAGCCGGCGTCGTGGGCCACGTCGACCAGGAGCTTCGCAAACGCCAGGTCGTTTTCCACGATCAGCAGCGTTCGATCGCCCGAGCCTATCATGTCTCGGTCGTCGCCCGCCTCGTTCACGGTGACGCGCTCGAGATCCTCGTCGCGATGCTGGACTTCGGGCTGCTGGACGGCCGGCCAGGCCGGTGTCGCGGTAAGCACCGACGGGATGCGCCGGGCCGGAGCCTGCGCGGGATACATCTGCGGCAGGAACAGCGTGAAGACGCTGCCGCGGCCCGGCGCGCTCGTGAGCTGTATCTCTCCGCCCAGGAGCCGCGCGATCTCGCGGCTGATGGCCAGCCCCAGACCTGTCCCGCCGTACTTCCGGCTCGTGCTGCCATCCGCCTGCTGGAAGGCCTCGAAAATGATCTGCTGCTTGTCGCTCGGTATCCCGATCCCGGTGTCCGAGACCGTGAAGGCCAGCACGGCATCGGCATCCCGGAGGCCCTCGCGGTAGGAATCCGCTTCGGCCCGCGTGATCGACAGCGCCACGTGACCCTGGCGGGTGAACTTGAACGCGTTGGACAACAGGTTCTTGATGACCTGCTGGAGCCGCTTGGCGTCGGTGAGCATCGCCCGCGGGACGTCCGGGTCCAGGTGGACCATGAACTCCAGGCTCTTCGACTCGGCCACGTGCCGGAAGGTCCGCTCCACGTAATTGTGCAGGTCGGCCAGTCTCAGCTCGGTCACGTCCACCGCGACCGTGCCCGACTCGATCTTCGAGAGGTCCAGGATGTCGTTGATCAGCATGAGGAGATCGGTCCCGGACGAGTGGATCGTCTTCGCGAACTCGGTCTGCTTCGAGGAGAGGTTCCCGTCCGGGTTCTTCGAGAGCTGGTCGGAGAGGATGAGGAGACTGTTGAGCGGCGTCCGGAGCTCGTGGGACATGTTGGCGAGGAACTCGGACTTGTATTTCGAGGTCAGCGCGAGCTGCTCGGCCTTTTCCTCCAGCGCCTTTCTGGCCTGCTCCACCTCCTGGTTCTTGCGCTCCACTTCGACGTTCTGGTGGGCGAGGAGTCGGGCCTTTTCCTGCAGCTCTTCGTTCGTGTTCTGCAGCTCCTGCTGCCGGCTCTGCAGCTCGGAAGCCAGCGACTGGGACTGCGCCAGGAGGCCCTCGGTCCGCATGTTCGCCTCGATCGTGTTGATCACGATCCCGATGCTCTCGGTCAGCTGGTCGAGCAGGGCGTGGTCGCTCGCGCTGAAGCGCTCGAACGAGGCCAGCTCCAGGACGGCCTTCACCTGGCCCTCGAACAGGATCGGCAACACGATGATGTTGACCGGCACGGCATGGCCGAGGCCGGACGAGATGCGGATGTAGTCGGGCGGCAGGTTGCTGAGCATGATCTTCTGCCGCTCGAGCGCGCACTGGCCTACGAGGCCCTCGCCCAGGAAGAACTCGTCGGCCATCATCCCCGACCGCTGCTGCCCGTAGCCCGCGAGCAGCGTCAGCTTCGCGGGCTCTTCGGCCGCCTGCAGCATGTAGAAGACGCCGTGCTGCGCCTTCACGACGGGGGCCAGCTCGGACAGGATGAGCTGTGCCACCGTGAGCAGGTCCTTCTGGCCCTGGAGCATACGGCTGAACTTGGCCAGGTTCGTCTTCAGCCAGTCCTGCTCGCTGTTCTTGAGCGTCGTGTCCTTGAGGTTGCGGATCA
>WNFP01004848.1_pt1 | contig 12382 bp, 9 predicted proteins | sample 5400201 | NCBI WGS metagenome assembly WNFP01 (sample SAMN13153355, study PRJNA577476) | soil metagenome | isolation source: 115 cm saprolite under Madrone tree | place: USA:California | collected 2016-06-14
GCTGGCGGGAAACAAGGTCGCCCTCAACGTCGATGGGGTGGAATGGGAGCGATCGAAGTGGGGACCAATCGGCCGCCGTTATTTTCACTGGAACGCGCGGCTGGCGGGCAAGATCTGCTCCGACGGAATTATCACCGACGCGGTCGAGATGCAGCGCATTTACCTAGAACAATTCGGGACTCGTTCCGTCTGCATCGCCTACGGTGCCAACATCGAGACTTCGACCAATCCCGAAGCAGTTCGACAATATGGATTGGAACCATTTGGATATTACTTGATCGCCAGCCGGCTCGTGCCGGAAAACAGCGCCGACCTGATCGTACGAGCCTTCGAGCGCTTTCGCAGCGATCGAATTCTAGCCATTGCGGGAGACGCAAACTATCGCAGCTCCTTTGTGGATGCCCTCCGTCGAACGCAAGATCGCCGGGTTCGCTTCCTCGGCCATGTGAGCGACAGTGAACATGTAAAAGAGCTTCACTGCAACTGCTACGGTTACATCCATGGGCATAGTGTCGGAGGCACGAATCCAGCCCTCCTGAAGGCGTTGGGCTATGGCAATCTGGTCCTGGCGCTGGACACGCCTTTCAACCGCCAAGTCATGGAAAGGCACGGCATCCTTTTCAAGAACGATGCGGACGACCTTGCCAGCAAGCTTCAGTTCGTGGACGACCAGCCACAGGTCGCCGAGAGGTACCGCAGACAGGCCACGCAGAGAATCCTGGAAGAGTACACATGGGATCACATTACGGACCAATACGAGGACTATTTCTATCGTCTGGTCGCAGGGGAGAAACCGGCTCTGGACCGCGAACTTGGCATGTACGTTCCCACGCAACGTGTCGACGCAGCAGCTGGTGTTCTGACGAGAGCTTCGTAAACCGCCCTACCTTCGGGCGTGGCATTTCACTCCGATCGCACAAACCGGAGACCTGAAGTTGTATTTCGCAACGCAGGCGCCTCGGCGTTGATTCAGTTTCGGGCCGCGGTTGATCCGAAGATGGTCGATACCAGGTCGTGGACCTCTCCCACAGCTTCATCGATTCAATCAGTTTGCCGGCGATTTCCTGGGATTGCTCAGATCGGCACCGTTGTTGGGGTGTTGTACACTACCGCAACCCTAAGCCCGGCTTGAGGGAAACCCGCTTGGCGGAAACACGCCCGGCGAAAAAGGGAGCAGCCCCGCATGGAGCGAGTGGTACAGGAATCTTCCCGGACGGCAAGCTACGGTTTGCGGCGCGGGGTTCTCTCGCCGATGGAGACGCTGGCCCAGTCCGTCTCCACCATGGCGCCCACTACGACCCCGGCGGCTACGGTTCCGCTGGTCTGCGCATTGGCCGGAAACGGTACCTGGCTCGCGTATGTGCTGGCGACGATTGCGGTGCTGCTAGTGGCGTTGTGCATCGCTCGCTTTGCCCGCCACTCGGCCTCTCCTGGCTCGCTATACACCTACGCTTCAATGATCCTGCCACCGTGGATGAGCGCAGCCGTTGCCTGGAGCTTGCTGCTGGCTTATGTGGCCACGGGGTCGAGCGTCATCGGTGGTTTCTATCACTGGGCAAACCTGCTGCTCCGCGATGCGACAGGCCATGGCTTCTCAGCTGTATTGCTGGCTGTCATTGTGACCGCCGTTTCCATATGGATCGCCTGGCGAGATGTGAAAATCTCGGCGCGTCTGATGCTGTGGATTGAAGCCGCCTCAGTTTCAGTGATCGTCGTCGTCGTGGCCCTGCTGCTGGTGCGCCACGGCTGGCACTGGGACTCGGATGAACTGCGTCTGCGCGGTATGACTGGCAGCGGCTTGCGGCTCGGATTGGTGCTCGCACTCTTCAGCTTCGTCGGTTTTGAGAGCGCGACTACGCTTGGTTCCGAAGCCCACAATCCGCTGAAGACGATTCCCCGTGCAGTGATTCTAAGTTCCGTTCTTGCCGGCGCTTTTTTCACCGTATGTGCCTACGCGGAAGTACTCGGCTTTCACGCCGTGGGACAAGATCTGGGGAACAGCCCGGCTCCGATGCGGGTGCTGGCTGCCGTCGGTGGTGTCTCGGCCCTGGGACTGTTGATCGACATTGGTGCGCTGGTGAGCTTGTTTGTCGGAACGCTGGCTTGCATTACTGCAGCCGCGCGCGTGCTGCTGCTGATGTCCCACAACGGCCTGGCCCACAGCTGGCTGCGCACCACACACGCCAGTAACAAAACGCCCGGTCGCGCGATCATGGTCACCGGGCTGGCTGCCCTGTTCCCGGTGGCTGTGCTGGCGGCGCGGGGTGCGAGCGGGCTGGACGTCTACGGCTGGATGGGTTCGCTGGCGACCTATGGTTTCATCGTCACTTATGCCTTGGTGTGCAGCGCGCTGCCACGCTACTTGCGCGACCGCGGCATCTTCCGCCAGGGAGCGCAGATCATTCCGTGGCTGGCGTGCGCTGCGATGGTGCTGGCGCTGGTGGGTAATCTCTACCCAGTGCCCGAGGGACCTTACGGTAAGCTGCCGTATGTCTATCTGGCATACCTGGCGGCGGGATTGCTCTGGTTTAAGCTGCGGGGCAAGAGTGCAGTGCTGGCTGAGACCTAGGGTTGCCCTTCCGATTCCGGCAGCGCGACCAGCAACAGCACAATCCCGATCACAGTGAACATGCGGAACGCAGCCTCCTGACCGTTCCACATCTTTGACTGCCACATCAGGAACCACTCACCGCCAACGCTCAGAAAGGCTACGAGCCACATCAAAAGGCTGAGGGTGAGCGCTGCAATAGCGATGCTCTTGGCGTGATTGAACGCCGCCGCGGGCCCATGCAAAGTCCGCGCAAGCTGTATCCCACCCCACCATGAGAGGAGCATGGTTGTGGCCTCCCAGGTGATAATCGACAAATAGAACACCGTGTGCCAAGCCGGCGAGTTTAGGGCGCGCCACATGCCTCGATTATCGGGAAAGGTCGAATCCATCATTAGGACATGCCGGATGAATTGGTAATTGGAGTTGTAGTCGGTCGTATTGTCGAAGACAACGAAGGAATAAAACAAAGCTACCGCGAGGACCAGCGACAGCTTGGCTGTGCGCAGCATCATGGTTTTTCTGTTCCTTGTGGCGAAAACGTTTGAAAGTAGGCGACCAGAGCCCGAACGGTCGCAACGTCGTATCCAGGATTGTCGGGCATCTGCGCGTGCGGGTTTTTGGCTCGCGGATGATGCACGTAGGCGGCAAAATATTCGGGCGAGGTTGTAGCCCAGGCGGAGAGCACCGGCCAGGGATGACCCGACTTCTGGCCGCCTTCGCGTCCCATGTTATGACAGCGGAAACAGTTCTGCTGAGCGATGCGATAGCCGGACTGGACGGCCGACTCTGCCGCGTGCGGGCCACGCGGCGCAATCGCGCCGAAGACCGCCTTCTCATCTCGCAACTCGATAGGCACCACTCCCCAGGGAATTTGCGGCTCGTCCTCATGGGACAAGATCTTGAAGCTCGGCGTGAAGTTGTGATGCGAAATCATGTAGGGGCCCATATTGCTGCCGTGACCTTCCGCGTCCTTCGGCCAACCCGCGGGTGGCTTTCCGTTGACTGTGAGCACCAGCAGGGGATGAGGTGCGGCAATATATGCGCGGGGATAGTTGGAGTGGTACTGGTCAGCGCATATCGCGACCATCAAATCCGAGTCCGGCGTCGCGCCCAAATGCCGGATTAACTCTTCGAGAAGCACGCCACTGATCTGGGTTGGACCGGCGAAGTTGGGATCGCCGGTTACGGTGTAGCTCGCTTGCGGCAGAGCCAGGAGAGCGTCGCGCCCAATGTAGCGAGTCGCTCCCGCAGGCAGACCTGCAAGCTCGCCGCCCAACTCGAGATCGGAAGGCGAAAAGCGTTCGACATGCAAGGTAGCGGGAAAAACCGCGGAACCTGCGGATCTTAGATTGCCCGCGGAATTTAGTGCTATGCCTGGCGCGAGGAGAAGAGTGGCTGCCAGCAAGCCTCGGCCAAGTGGTCGCATGGTCCATGTTAGCGCGCAGTAGCGTGAACGCAAGCAAGAATCTCGTTAGACCCGTGTGCTAGATTCATTTCACAGGCACACACCGGAGGCTGCAGGACTTCATGGCAGGGGGAATCGAAGCGGGGACCATAGAAGCGCGGCTTAAGGAATTGGGCATCGTTCTGCCTCAGTTGCCCCAGGCGGGTGGCAACTATCTCCCAGCGAAGACGGTCGGCCAGATGGTTTACCTTGCCGGCGTCATTTCCTCAAGCTCCGCGGGCGTGACCACAGGCACGGTGGGCCTCGACCGCACGATTGAGGAAGGTTACGCCGCCGCGCGAGCCTGTGCTTTGACGCAGTTGGCTGTGTTGCAACACCATCTCGGTTCACTCAATGTGGTGAAAAGCATTGTGAGCGTCAACGGGTACGTGAATGCCGTGCCCGGATTTTTGGATTCAGCCAAGGTCATCAACGGCGCGTCGGACCTCTTGGTGGAAATGTTCGGCGAAGCCGGACGTCATGCGCGGGCAGCCGTGGGCGTCTCTGCTTTGCCACGTCACGCCCTGGTCGAAGTGCAGATGACGGTCGAGGTGTAGCGGCGCATGGCCGAACACGTTCTCTCCGCCGAGCCCACCCATTCACGATGGAATCGCGCTCTGGCGCCTCGACTCAGCATCGCGCCCGGGGACACCGTGCACTTGCAGTGTGTCGATGCCAGTGGCGCGCAAGTTCGCCCAGGCATGACTCTGGCGGAGTACGTCGCCATCGACCGCGGGCGTATTCATGCGCTTACCGGCCCCATTTATGTAGACGGCGCTCAACCTGGAGACGTGCTGCAGATCGACGTTCTTGCAGTAGCGCACAAGGGCTGGGGCTGGTCAAGCGTGGTCGCCGGACTCGGTTTTCTCAAGCAGCGATTCACCGAGCCCTACCTTTTTCACTGGCAACTCGAGCCCACAGTCAGCCGATCACTGGTGCCTGCGATCGTGCCGCTGCGGCCGTTTTGCGGGGTAATGGGTGTCGCTCCAGCCGAAGACGGCGAGTTCCGCACGCGGCCGCCCGGCCCTTTCGGTGGCAACATGGATGTGCGAGAACTGTGTGGCGGGGCGAAGTTGTATCTGCCTGTGCTGAATCCGGGCGCGCTCTTCTCCGCGGGCGATGCGCACGCCGCGCAAGGCGATGGTGAGGTCTGCATCAACGGCATCGAATGTCCCGCCGACGTGACCTTGCATTTCCATCTGCACCAGCAGCAGCCGCTGGCGGGACCTCTGGTCGAATCCGCCGCGGCTAGTAAGCAGGATCTAGAATCGCATGCCTGGATTGTGGTCGAATCCGCGACGGATATCACCACCGCGGCCCGTGGCGCTAGTTCGCGCATGATTGATTTGCTGGTCGAGCGGTGGGGCTTCAGCGAGGTCCATGCCTATCTGTTGTGCAGCGTGGCCATGCACCTGCGGCTGAGCCAGGTGGTCAACGAGCCCATGTTTACGGTCACCGCGGCGCTGCCAAAATCGGTGCTGCCGTCGCGAAAAATCTTCTAAGCCGGCGAATTCGCTCCACCCGCGCCAGCCGATGCGTCGCCGTAAGTTAATTTGATCCAGGGAGTTACTGATTATTCGCCGCGATAAAAATAATTAATGTAGGGCAAAGAAATTTTCATTGGCAGTCTTGCTTTCGTTCCCGGCAAAACTAGCGTACATTCGGTCAACTCTTTTGCGCGCTGAAAAGCAGAGTAATGCAGTTCACTCTCCGCCCTGAGGCGAGCATATCGGCTCTGCACGAAGCAGCACACCATGGCTGCCAAGACGCAGTCCAGCAATTCCTGCCACGACGCAGTGCGTCCCATCCGACGCAATCGCTTACGAACCAGCTGCGGCTTAACACCGGAATGGGTATTCGGGAGAGGTGTAACTCCAACACTTTGAGGTTTCGCGATGTCTAAGAGCCAGAGTAAGACAAACACAAGACTGTTCGTACTGTTCCTCACGTTGTCGGTGGGAACGCGGTTAGCCTTGGCACCGTACGCGCAAGCTCAACAGACTCTTGGCGGCGTAGTCGGCACGGTCATGGAGAGCACCGGCAGCGTGCTGCCGGGAACCGCGGTGACGATTGTGGGTGACGAGACCAAGCTCACCCGCACCCAGACGAGCAGCGGGAATGGCAGCTATGATTTCGTAAACCTCCCCATTGGAACCTACACGCTCACTTTCACCCACGACGGTTTTCAGACGCAGAGGGTGCCGTCGATTCTGGTGCAAGCAAACCGTACCGCGACGGTGAACACGACTATGCAGGTGGGCCAGGTGGCCACGACCATCACGGTGCAGGAAAGCCCTCTGATCAATGCCGTGGACACTACCAACGGCTACGTGCTGGACAAAGAACAAATCGAGGCGGTCCCCCTACCGACCGGTAGCTTCACGGGACTGGCCATTCTCTCGCCCGGGGTGAATGCGGAACTCACCGGCGGAACCGGCGTCAACAGCGGCATGGGCAACGCCCCCATCTGGGCCAACGGACAGCGCGACACCAGCAACAGTTTCCTGCTAAACGGCGTCGACGCCAGCAACCTGTTTAACGGCAAGAGCACCAGCCAAGTGGCGTCAGCCCGCATTGTGAACAACACTGGCTCCGGCAACCAGGGCGCCAATGGAGTAATCCAGACCAGTGCGTCGGTTTATTTGGCCGTCGGCCAGGCCTTGCCGACACCCGCCCCGGAGACGATTCAGGAAGTTCGCGTGAACACCTCCATGTACGACGCGCAGCAGGGTTCCACCAGCGGCGCCCACATCGACATGAGCACGGCTTCCGGCACCAACACGCTTCACGGTAGCGGCTACGTGCACCGCGGAACGGATTGGCTGAACGCTGCGCCTTTCTTCTTCAATAAAGATCCCAATATCCCGGCCGATCAAAAAGTGCCGCAACTGCACCGCTACACCGCTGGCGGAACCCTCGGAGGTGCGCTCATCAAGGACAAGCTCTTCGGTTTTCTCAGTTACCAGCACATTCATGTTTCTGATCAGGAGATCGGCGACTCGCGGCTATCGGTTCCATTCGGGCTCACCAATACGAACCGCACGGCTCAAGGACTGGCCGACATCGCCAATGCAAACTTCGGCACCAGCCTTACGGCTGCCGACGTGAGCCCGGTCGCGCTCGCTTTCTTTCAATACAAACTGGCCAACGGTCAGTACCTGATCCCATCCGCGACGGGCACGCCCTCGCTTGGCGTTCCAGACAACTCCTTCATCCCGGGCACGGCATATTTCTGGTCCGACCAGGCGGTCGCGAACCTGGACTGGAACGCCAGTTCCAGGGACAGCCTGCAGTTCAAGTACTACTACCAGCACGATCCAAGCATCGCTCCCTTTGCTTACTCCAACGTCCCGGGATTCAGCCAACACCTGGACGCGGGCAGCCACGTGGCGTCGCTGACCAACACCCAGAGTCTCAGGCCGAACCTGAGCATTACCGAGACTCTCGGGCTGTTACGGGAAAAAGCGTATAGCACCAACAAGCAGCCTTTCGGCCCGTCGCAGTTCGGCATGAGCACGTTCGGTTCGTCTTATTTTCCCGGCATCAGCATCGTGGACATTCTGGGAAACGGTTCGCCAAACAATCCGGGCGTCTTCAATGCAAATCTGAACATCGGTCCTGGTCCAACGAGCCAAGGCTCGCTTACTGGTGTCTTCCAGAACCGCATCATGCCTTCGGCCAACGCCATCTGGACTCTGGGCAAGCACACCCTGACCTTTGGCGGCAGCTATTCCTATACTCAGCTCAACATTCGGGACGACCGAACCGACAAGGGAGTGATTGCTTCATTCGATCTCCCCCAGTTCCTTCAGGGCCAGGTCATCAACTACACACCCGATGGTTTCGTCACTACCGCGTTTCTCCGGGGCAATGCCAATCGCTACTACCGCGCGGGCCAGTCGGGCGCCTATATTCAGGATAAGTACCAGTTCCGATCCAATCTCAGTCTCACCGCCGGGTTGCGCTTTGACTGGAACGGTGGTCTCACGGAGAAGTACGGTCGCATCACCAATTTCGATCCCTCGCAGTACTCCTACGACGACGCCAGCGGCACGGTAACCTCCACCGGCTTCATCATCGCCGGCAACAACAAACTCTTTCCCAGCAAGGGCGTCAGCAATACCACGCTGACCGGCCGCCAGTGGGGATTGGCCCCGCGCCTCGGACTGGCCTGGAGCCCGAGGAAGTTCAATGACAAACTTGTGGTTCGCGCCGGCACCGGCTTCTACTATGATCGCGGCGAACTCTTCACCTATCTTTCCCCGGGTTTTGCCGCGGGCAACATTACTGGCGGTCCGTTCGGTGTGGTTCAGGCGCCGCCGTTCGTGAACAGCCAGGTTTGTCCCACCGCCTCCTTCTACATGGGATTCATCCCCACTTGCGATCCCGCGAGCTACAACCTGGCGCAACCTTTCGGCACCATCCCAGGCCCATCACCCACTGGCAATCCCGCGGATATCATCAACTTCTTGCCGAGCCGCGACCAGATCACCAACAATGCGCAGGTATTCGCCTTTGCGAATTATGACCGCGACAACAAACTTCCTTACACCATCAACGATACCCTCGACCTGCAATGGCAGCCACGCAACGACCTGGCCATCGACGTCGGCTACGTCGGCAACCTAGGACGGCACGAAGTCATTCCCGTTCCCTTTAACCAGGCGGGCATTGCTTCGCCGACGCATCCCATTCATGGTCAGGCATACACCTACGGCTACCAGGTTGGCCAGTTTGAGTTTGGTCCTCCCATCAACCTACCCAATGGCCAGCCGATGCTCAATACGTATGAAGGCGGCAACATCGACCTGCGCGTTCCTTACGTCGGTTATTCGGCGGAGTCTGAAGGCTACAAAGCCGCCGGTGTCTCCGCCTACAACGCATTGCAGGCGCACATCGAGAAACGGATGAGTCACGGGCTGCAGCTGGGTTTCTCCTACACGTATTCCCACGCCCTCGATGAGCAAAGCGCTATGGGCCTGTTTTACAACGGTAACAACCCGCTCAATCTGCGAGATGCTTACGCTTCTTCGGACTATGACCGGACGCATGTCTTCAACTTCAGCTACGTCTACCAGCTTCCTAAGTTCTTTGGCGCGTCTTCGCTGAAAGGCAAGCTGGCCAATGGATGGGCCATCCGGGGCATCACCGTGATTCAAAGCGGTCAGCCCTACAGCATCATCGATTACAGCGGCGCTGTGGGAAGCGTGTACTATGGCGTTTCCGACGGCATCACCAACCCGATCGTGCCCCTGGCCCCAGGCTGCACTCCGCAGAACGCGGTTACCGGCGCGTCGGGTGCGTTCGACACTCCGGCGCTCAAGGCATCCTGCTTCACCCTGCCGCTACTCAGCCCTGGTGACCTGGGCGGAGCGATTCCCGCGGGCGACACCTTCGAGACGACCTTTACCACCGGTCAGCGCAATATCTTCCGGCAGGCTTACCAGAAGCGCGCTGACATTTCCATCGCCAAGGACACGCAACTCACCGAGCGGGTCTCGCTGAAGTACTCGCTCGACGTTTTCAATGTGACCAATACCACCAGTTTCGACGTCCCCGGCGATAACGTTACCCAGAACGAGAACTTCAACGGCTTCCCGGCACAGGGCCAACCGTTGTACAACGCGCCCTCCGGCTTGGGCGTGACCACCAAAACGATTGGCAGTCCGCGGCAGATTCAGATGAATCTGCGGGTCCTTTTCTAGTTCTAGTGCGCACAAAACGAGCGGCGGCCGCCAGGCCGCTGCTCTCGTTTTCCTGCCACACTCCTGACGGCAGGTAGAGCGTGTTCAGCCGCCTGTGCTGACGGTGACCGACAGCATTTCCGCTGGCGCCGCATTGAACCGTTCCTGCAGTTCCGCCGAGGACGAAAAGATATTGCCTTTCACGGAGCGGGAGGGGAAGTGGAAGGTGAGTGAGGGTTCGGCAAAGGGATAGGGATCGAGTACAAAGTGCCGCGGACCGAGAGAGTGTACCAGGACCGTGGTGTGTCCGCCATCGCGCAGTGGCAGCGGGTGAAGCAGGTGGGCCGGTTGGCGAAAGTCCACACAGGTGAGCAAAGAGAGATTGTCGGTGGCCTGCAGCAACCGGAAATGGTCGAGAATCGTGTTTTCGCTGGCTTGCTCCAGAGTGAAGCGGGTGTCAGCGGCAATCTGCCGCAGCAGCGATTGCTGGAGAGTCTTCTGCTCCTGCAAAAACCGATCGAATAGCGGTAACTGTTCCGGCAGGATGCTCGACCGGTCGGCGTGCTCGGTCAGCAGATTGTAGGTGTGCATGGAGATGAGGACCGCGGCGTAGGCATCATCGGCGGCCATCAAACGAACGGCGCGGTCGCGCACGGCCAGGTAGTCGGCGAGGTCGATCTCTTCAAAGGCGGAGTACTTGCCCACAAGTTCAACCGAGAACGCGCTGGGCTTGCCTTGGCGGGTGATTTGCGGTGCGGCGTCGCGCAACGCCCAACCATTGTCGTGGCAAGCGATACCACGCAGCACGTTAGTGCGCGGCTCCGGCGGTAAGAATCGCTCGTTGCCCCAGTGCTTGGCAAAGGCTCCGGCCAGGCGCGCATGGTCGGGATGTGTTACCAGCCACCACCCGGTTTCGGTTTCTGATCGCAGCATCGTTTGTTCTCCTCACGAAGCTTCACCGTCTCACTCGGCCTCGGGGGAGCGGGCCGACTCGTGCCAGCGATGAAGGAAGTACCATTCCAGAAACATGACCAGAAAGAAAAATCCGAAGCCCAATACCGTGGCGGCCAGCACCAGCGCAAATAGGTAGTCGGTCTGCAACTGCGACGAGGCATAGAGAACAGTGACGGCACGGCGTGGGGCAGGCGCAGCTTGAACAGCAGCTGGTCGGGCGAGGCATTGTGCATCAGGAAAAGATGCACCAGGTTCTCTTCCACGCTGATGAGACCTTGTGTCGTGTTGGCGATGACCGGCGCCAGCGAGATGATGAACGCAATAAGCCCTACGGCCGTCATGCCCGCGCCTACCCACATGAGAATTAGCGGCGCGATGGCGACGACGGGCACGGTCTGCAACAGGATGGTGTAGGGATAGAGCATCCGGCGAACCCACCGCGACTGAGCGAACATCAGGGCAATGACCACGCCGACGGCAACGCTGGCAATCAGACCACCGCCGGCCTCCGCCGTCGTGATTGCCAAAGCGGCGACCAGCGACGGGAAACGTGTGCCCACGGCGCGTGCAACCGCCCACGGCGAAGGCAGCATGTAGGGCGGCACCCGAAAGATCCAAAGGATAAGCTGCCAAATCGCCAGCAGGGCGGCGAAGACGGCCACGGCATTGGCCAGCGTAATCAGCCGGGATTTCACGATGTGAGCGCCTCCCGCAGCGCGTGCGAGACCCGGGCCACAAGCGACTCGAACTCGGGTGACGTGCGCAATGCCGCGGTGCGTGGCCAGGGCAGATCGACCGTAAGCGCGGCATGAACGCGTCCGGGATTGGGCGCGAGAACCATGATCCGTGCGGAAAGAAAGACGGCCTCGGCGACCGAGTGGGTCACGAATACCGCGGTCCATTTCCGTTCCTCACGCAAGCGCAGCAACTCTTCGTTCAACCGGTCGCGGGCCATTTCATCTAATGCCGCAAAGGGCTCGTCCATTAGCAGCAGTCGCGGGCTGGTGGCCAGAGCGCGCGCGATGGAGACGCGCATCTTCATGCCGCCGGAGAGTTCTCGCGGAAAGGCTTTGGCCACATGGCTCAGTCCGACCAGATCGAGCAGTGCCGCTGTCTTCTCATCGCGCTGCTTGGCGGCCCCGCCTTCCAGTTCCAGACCCAGGCCGACGTTCTGCCCAACCGTGCGCCACGGCAGCAGGGTGGCGTCCTGAAAGATGTAAGAGATGGTCTGCCGCGCATTTCTCGGAGTCATGCCATCCACCCGGACCGTCCCACTGTCCGTCGCGGTCAGTCCCGAGATCAATTTCAGCACGGTAGATTTCCCGCAACCCGAGGGGCCGATGAGAGTGACAAAATCCCCCTTAGCGACGCACAGGTCCACCCCATCCAGCACCACGCGACCACCATAACTCTTGCTGACGCCCGCGAATTCCACCTGCGGGACCGCGAAATCGGCAGTCATTCCCCAGGCTCACTCAGCGGCAAATACAGAGCCGAAGGATAGTTATGGTTGTGATAAAGAATCTGTGTCGAGCGCTGCCAGTCCCAGGAAGTAGCGCGGCAGGATGGCACCGCGGTGCCTGGATTGCGGTCGTAGAGGGGAAATGCGCTACTGGCCACCTCCAGCCGAATGCGCTCGCCCTCGGCAAAACGGCACGAGGTGGGCTCCAAGTCGAACTCCCAACGATGCAGAGTGTCCGCGCTGTAGTTTCCGGCAAAGAGCCAGCTTGACCTTGCGATCCCGATGCA
>WNFP01003656.1_pt1 | contig 12381 bp, 9 predicted proteins | sample 5400201 | NCBI WGS metagenome assembly WNFP01 (sample SAMN13153355, study PRJNA577476) | soil metagenome | isolation source: 115 cm saprolite under Madrone tree | place: USA:California | collected 2016-06-14
TCTCCCTTGTCGCCGATCTCATCGAACGAGGCGAAGCCGAATTTCAACCCAACTGGTTGCCCTCTGAACGCTACAACCAAATCGCCGCCGCCTGCCAACAACTCGGAATGGACCGCCTCAAGCCCCTCAAAGAAGCCCTGCTGCCCGAAATCCCCTACGAAGAAATCCGCCTCGTCATTGCCCGCCTCCATCGAGATAGGCACGCATAATTTCGGCTCCGAGAAGTGCTATCTGTGCGGCAGGAGGAGACGCAACATGACAGATAAACTTGCTAGTGGCAACTCCTTCGACACGATATATCGCGGAACGCGGCGCGGCGATCTACGAAGAGCAATACATCTCAAACTTTAAAAAAGAACTTCCTCTCGGATGGGCATGGAGTGAAATGGCGCGGAAAGATTCTAGCATCGACGGCGCATGGAAAAGCAATCGCGGAAGTCAGCGCAAATAAAAAGAGACGGCAGCGGATTGCGACAGCGCTGCCGTCTCGTTACGCGTTTTTTGAGCAAAGAACTTCTCGTGTTTACTCTTCGTCGCCGTCGAGGCCGTCTACGGGCGTGATGGTCCCGAAGAGGCCGTGCTGTTCGCCGTTAGTGCCGGCAGTGAAGAACAGAGTGTTGGCCGGTCCAGCGGTCCCATCGTTGCCGAATGTGAGGGACCACAGGCCGTCAATGAACATAAGAGAGTCATCGGGATTCTTTACGAAACCGATGAATTTATGCGTGAAGCCGTTGAACGCAGCGATCCAGCCGCTGCGGAAATTGCCGACGAGAATGGCGTTGCTGAACTCGCCAAAATCACGCGTGGTCCAAACGACGCCCCACGGGGCGTTGAACCAGTCGCCGTGCTCGAGGTGGCCGATGTGCTTGCCCTCGGGGGAAAAGAGTTCGACAAACCCCAAACCAGCGCCGCCGACTGGGTCATGCCGGGGAGCGTCTTGCTTGGCGTAAGTGACAAAAAGAGTCCCGCCGATGTTCTGGATGTTGAATGGGGCAAAACCACGGGGAACGTGCTCGGCGTCAAAAGCGTCTTCGTCCAGTCGCACACGTTTAAAATTCGTATCATAGACCTCGACTTTCGCGGAACGGAAATTCGTGACGTAAAGAAATTTGTGCCCGTTGATTTCGCCAGACGTAGCACCTTTGTAGACGGCGCCATTGGGACCGCCTTTTTCTGAATTGTCGACTTCAAGAACCGCGTTGATGGAAGGTGGCTTGGCGCCCATGGCCAAGTTGGCGCCGGGGTTCCACCCGGAAATGGTGCCATCTTCGGTGGCAAAGATGAAAACGGCAGGCAAGCCCGAAGGCGTGCCTTTGTCGAGCAGAAAATCGGTCTTGCTGCCGTTAAAGACGACTCCTGTCGGAGTAGACTGCGTGCCGGGCGCAAAACCGGGAGGGGGAACAATGACAAAATTTCCAGGAACACCACCGGCTTCCGTGAAGATGTTGATGGCATTTCCCGTGCCGCCGTAGAGACTGGAGGTGCCGGAATTATTGTTGCCAATCCAGAAAGGGCTTCCGCCGGGAGAGCGGGTGAGTCCCCAGGGATTTTTCAGATTGGGGTCGGTTACCGGGGCTATTCCAGGGAGGTCGGAGACCAGATTGGTTTGTTTGTAGTGCTGCGCTTGGGTTACAACCGGGAGGACAAAAAGCGAAAGAGCAAGGACAGGAACAAAGTTCCATGACTTTCTGATGGACAACATTGGTGAATCCTTCCAAAGCGAGATTTTCGACGCGAAACACGTCCCACGCGTTCGCAGACGAACTTCTGCCGCCTGGACTCCAAGACATTCGGTGCAAGCCGAATTCCAAGGTTAGACGATCGGATTCTGGAATAGCAGCGATTGAGAACAAGGAACTTGCAGCAAGTGTGGCGTGCGGCAAGTGGTCAAGTTCCAAGAAATTGAATCCAGCCTGCGTGGAAAGTACTAAAGATTGGAGGGATTTATTCCACGATTTGAATGGCGGCAAAGACAAATGCGAACGGCCGGAGCGAGATGGCTAGGCGGCACGGAGGACGATCAAGCTGATTTCGGGAGGGACTCCGAGACGGACGGGGGCGCCGACAGTGCCGAGACCGCGATTGACGTAAATATGCGCCATGGGAACGGAGGTGGAATTGAAGAGCGAAGGGCTGAACGCGCGAGTGACGGAAGCGTTCGAGTCGGCGCGCTGATTCGGAGCGGAGGCAAAGAGCGGGCGCTGATAGAGACCAGCGATGTAGTCGGTGATAAAGCGCGCGGGGCTGAGGCGATGGTCGAGGATCTCGACCTGGATTTGTCCGCCATGGGTGTGGCCAGCGAGAGAAAGCTCGATGCCGAGTTCGGCGGCGCGATTGAAAGTGTTGGGATTGTGCGAAAGGAGGATGTTGGGCATGTCGCGCCGGACGAGAGGCTCGACGCCAGCTAGAGTCTGCTGACGCTGGCCGCGGGAAGTGCGCTCGCGCTGATAGTCAACGCCGATGAGATTGAATGAGGCGCCCTTGAAAGTAATTTGTGCGTTTTCCTGGCGAAGCAATTTCATGCCAGCCTGCGCGTAGAGATAACCTGCCTCGTCTTCCGCGCGCGCGTAGATTTCGTGGTTGCCATTGCAACCCCAGGTTCCGAGGGGAGCGTGAAGACGGCGAACTTCTTCGACGCAATCGGCGATGGAATCACCCGAGCCGGTGATGAGATCACCGGTGACCACGGCGAGATCGGCACCGAGTTCGTTGGCCATATCCACGGCGCGGCGCACTTGCTTTGTGGACATATAGCTACTGAGGTGGATGTCGCTGATTTGAACGATCTTCAAGCCGTCGAGAGCGGCGGGCAAATTGGGCAAGGGAATCTCGATGCGGCGAACCTGGTAGTTGAGGCGCTCGGCGGCAAACCCATACATGGCACCGAGGAATGGGGCGGCACCGGCAGCGGCCGTGGCGGCGCGGAAAAAGTAGCGGCGGCCCGGGTCTCGAACGGTTTCGGCAGAGGCTGACACTGAATGCGCAGCAATTGGCTGGGGGCCAGCTTTTTTCGAGGCGGCGGCGTGCAACAATCGCCAAATGCGCTCCAGCGCATGTACCGCCTTGACGGCGATATAGGCGAAGAGCGCGCTGAAAAACCAAAGGCCAGCGAAAACACTGATCATGGAGCTGTGACGGGTGAAGGCCGCGCGCCCGAACACCAACCCTTGCATCAAGGTAACGATGACGAGCAGAAGGAGGACAATGTAAGCCAGGCGGGCACCGACCCGGAGAGGCAGGCGGCCCCAATGCGCGGTGACGCGCCAAATGGCGCGATACCAGAAGCGCTGCGAGAGATAGAGCAGCGTCAAGAGGCTCAAGCCGATGGCGATGCGCAGCAGCAAAAATCCCCAATTCACAGTAATATGGCCCCCAGGCTCAAACCATAAGTTTAACATGCAGGGGCTGGGAATATTGCATGACGGGAGCGCTAGTACTGCGTAAGATGAACCCCGCGGATAGCCGCGGCCAGCAGCCCAAATCATCCTTGGTAGGGGGAAACGCCTAGCAGAGTTGTGCGTCTGAGGGAGAGAACGCCCCGGCCAGGCCTGGGCGTAACGGAGGAGAGAAAAAATGAAGAAGCTAAAGTGGGTGGCGGGGTTGGCATTGGCCACGGGGTTAGCGGTACTGCCGGCTCTGGCGCAGGATGCGGCAAAGAAGGAACCGCCGAAACCAGCGCCGAGCCCTTCGCAGGCAGTGTTGGAGCAGTGGAATGACATCGGGCGGAAGCTGATCGTGATCGCGGAGGATTTGCCCGAGGACAAGTACGATTACAAGCCTAACCCGGATTCGAGGACGTTTGTGGCGCAGTTGCTGCATGTATCCGCGTCCATGTATTACTTTACGGACACCGCGCAAGGGCAGAAGCCGCGTTATCCGGACGATCCGAAGCGCGACAACTTGAAGACCAAGGCGGAAATTGTGACGTTCGTGAAGAAGTGCGTAACAGATGGCGCGGACTTAATCAAGGCAAAGGGCGACAAAGGGTTGAATGAAAGCGTGAACGACGGTGGGCCGCATTTGAACCGGCTCTATGACCTAGCGTACGGTTTGATCGAGCACTCCGGGGAGCACTATGGCCAGTTGGTGGTGTATTACCGGGCCAACGGGATGGTGCCGCCGGAGTCGAGGCCGAAGAAATAGATGATTTCGTTTGCTTCTTGAGTCATAAGGGGGGACGGCTCTCTATGCTGTACCCCCCGTTTTGTAGCAGCCATCTTGGAACTTGCAGTAATAAAACCACTTAAATACTTCTGAGAAACCACCACGGGTCTGGCGACCCCTCCCTAAAGATACGACATTTGATGTCAGCAGCGGACTGGCGTGCCTTGTCGCTTGATAATCCCGCAGGTTGACCGTAAACCTGAGCCTGGAAGCGAACGGGTGTCAACCCTGGACTCCTGCCGAGGTGCACTGTGCGGCGACTGATCTGGATACTATGGATAGTGGTTTTCACCAGCTTTTCAGGCGAGGTTCCGAAAGGACTCCGGCCATGAGCCCGCTGCGAAACTGGACGAAGTTGAGAGTTCCATTGTTGCTATCTGTAATCGTGTGGCTCGGTGGATGCACCTGTGCTGGCTCACTTCAATCGCTCGAATCGGGCGAGCCTCTCTTGGAATCGGCCAACTTGAGAGGGAAATGGGTGACCACGGATGCCGACAGCAAGGAGCAGGAGTATTTCCTGGTCGATAAGGCGAGCGCTGACACCTATCTCGTGAGCAGTCTAAAGTCGGACGGAAAGGTAAGAGAGGTCTACGAAGTCTCTCTCGTGCAAGTAGGCAGCTACACATTTCTGGATGCAGCGTTCGAGGGGATCGAGAGCAGTCAGGAACACAGCAGCGTCCATGACATGGCAGTGCTGCCGATTCATTTTATCGGGCGGGTTTGGGTTGAAGGAGATACCCTGCGTTTGGGACTCCTAAACTATGATTGGCTGAGGCAAATGATTTCGAGCGGAAAGGCGAAATTGTCCTTCATCGAACGTCACGAGGACAACGATTCCCTTCTCCTTCTGACCGCGGAAAGCGACAAGCTGGCGGAATTTGTGCGTCAGTATGCGGAAGACCCGGACGCGTTTTCGACGGTACTGACCTTCCATCGCGTCGGGCCGTTAGAAAAAGCTCCGGCTGATTCGAATCCCTGAATCATGAGAAGTCAAAGAGGTACGTCAGGCCGCGGCGATGGAGTGCCCGGCGTCCTCGAGGAGGGCGATGAGTTGCGCAGGATCGTTGGTAGGAGGCAGGCAGGTTTGGCCGGAACAGACTACGGCGAGAGCTTTGTTGGCTGGCAGATGGGGGAGAGTTTCCTTTAGGGCGCCGGTGAGATGGACTTTGGGAGTTTGGGGATTGACGCGGAGGACGGATTTGCCGAAGCGAAAAACGCGGTGGGCGGCGGCTTCGAGGGCTAGGGCGGTCGGATCATTCGAATCGCCGGTAATGACGACCTGGATTGGGTGGTGAGAGAAGAGCGTGGCGGCGAGGCCGTAAGTCGCGGCGAAAAGGCCGTACTGCGGGGCGATGCCTGCGAAGGCTTCGAGCGTTTTTTGGGCCAAGGCGTGGTAGCGTTCGTCGCCAGTGAAGGCGTGCATTCGAACGAGGGCGATGGCGGCTACGGAATTGGCGCTGGGCGTGGGGGAATCCTGGAAGGGCTTACGGCGAACGTCGAGACCGCCCATGGGTGCGGCGTCGGAAGGACGATCGAAAAAGCCTCCGCCTTCGGCGTCTCCATAACGGGCGGTGGCGAGGTCCGTTGTTTTTTTAGCGGCCATGAAATAGCGAGGATCGAGCGTGGCTTCGTAGGCGTCGAGAAGCGCTAGGACGCTGAAGACTTGATCGTCGAGGGAGCCTTCGAGGCGAGCGCCACCGATGCGATGGCTGAAGCCGCGGGTTTCGCTCCAGACTTCTTTCAGCATGCGGTCGAGGGTTTTCAACGCAAACTTGCGACAGTCTTCCGCGATCGAACCTGTGCCGATGACGCGAGCGGCTTCAAGATAGGCCGAGACGAACATCGCGTTCCAAGAGACGTACATCGTCTTATCAACGAAAGGCGTAGGACGTGCGCGCCGCGCCTTCATCATCTTGGCTTCCGCGTCCAGCTTGATGCGGACGATTTCGTCTTCCTGTTTTTTGAGAATTTGAGCGATCTCTGAAAACTCACGAGCGATCCAAAGAACGTTCTTGGCCGGATTGTGATGCATCTCTCCGTGTGGTTCAACATCGTAGTAGAGCTCTATAACGCGGGATTCTTCGGGTGTGAGGGCGGCACGAACTTCGTCGAGAGACCAAGTGAAGTAGTCCCCGTCGTCATCGAGCGAGTAATCGGCGTCCTGGCTGGCGTAGAAGCCGCCGTTTTCCTGATCTGACAAGACCTGGTTGACCCAAATAACGATCCTCTCCGCGACTTCTCCGAAAACGGAAAACTTGGGGTACCAATTTGCATCCGGCTTGCGGAAGGAATCCTCTTCGTCGCTCCATGAAAATCGAGAGGCGTGGAGATAGTTCTTCAGGAGCTCGGAATTATCGTAGGACATTTTTTCGAAGTGGGGGACGAGCCAGCGCTCATCCACGGAATAGCGATGGAAACCGCCGGCGAGCTGGTCGTAAACGCCGCCGCGGGCCATTTTTTCCAGGGTAGTTTCGGCCATGGCGAGGAGATGCTTTTCTTTGGTTTGCTGGTAGCGCTCCAGGATGAGATCAATGGCCGAAGAGTGCGGGAATTTCGGGGCGCTGCCAAAGCCGCCGTTCTTGATATCGAAGAGCTCGGTGATGGATTTGATCTGGGCGTCAACGACGCCGAGATCGAAATCGGCGCGGGCGCCGGTGAAGACTTCGGCTTGCGAGACGGCGTCCGCGAGAGAGTTTGCGGCGCGCTCGAGTTCGGCGCGCTTGTTGCGGTAGGAATCGGCGACGGCGAGAAGGACGCGGCGGAATCCGGGGCGGCCCATCTGGTCTTCGGGAGGAAAATAGGTGCCGCCGAAAAACGGCTTGCCATCGGAAAGCAGGAAGCCGGTGAGGGGCCAGCCGCCCTGCCTGGAAATGAGGCTGATGGCCGATTGATAGCGAGAATCCACGTCAGGGCGCTCGTCGCGATCGACTTTTACGGCGACGAAATGTTCGTTGATGATTTTGGCGATTTCGGCGTTCTCGTAGCTTTCGCGGTCAATGACGTGGCACCAGTGGCACCAGACGGCGCCGATGTCGAGAAGGATGGGCTTGTCTTCGGATTTGGCGCGGGCGAAGGCGGCATCGCCCCATTCGTGCCAGTCGATGGGTTGGTGGGCGGCGGAACGGAGGTACGGGCTGGCGGAATCCTTCAGACGGTTTTCAGGATGGTCGGTCAAAGAGGGTCCTTTCACACGCGCGGGCGAGGCAAGCTCCGCCCCCACAAAAACGGCCACCGCGCGGAACAAAAACGACTACTGAATGGTGTCGCCGGGGCCGAGGTCGCGGGGGTCGAGCGGCTTGCGGCCAGCGAAGCCTTCGTCCTGGCGATGGTAAAAACGAATGCGGTCCTCGCCGAGTTTCCAGCAGAGATACACATCCTGATGGTTGATGACGGCGGGAAAATCAAGGAGGCCGACGTCGAGGTCCTTGATGATGCACCCGGTTTCGAGAATCCGATTGAGGGCGGACTTGAGAATCTCGCCCAACTGGTTGTGCTCCAAGCGGACGGCCGCGAGTTTGTCGTAAGGGACGATGACGCCGCCCATCATCATGATGCGCGCGGCGACGGCGGAGAGCTCGTTTTCCAGGCCGGACAGCCTTTTGCGGGAGTCCATGGCTTCGACGAGGAACGGCTCGAGTTCCTGGCGCGTCCGCTCTGCTTCGGTCAGCGTAAAGAGCCGCTGCGGTGGTTCTGGAGTTTCGTCCTGTTCCTGATCGTCGTCGTCTTCGTCTGCCATCGTGTTTCCGTTCTGGGGACAGGGTTCCATCGAGAAAGGAAAACAGGCTGAAGCCTGTTCCACTTGATGCTAGCGCAAAGCGAGCATGCGGTCGAGAGCAACGCGCGCATGGTGGCGGGTGCGCTCGTCAACGGAGATGCGGTTGACGACATTGCCTTCGCCGAGATTCTCGAGCGCCCAGAGGAGGTGCTGCGGAGTAATGCGGAACATCGTGGTGCAAACGCACACGCTGCGGTCGAGCGAGATGACCTTGTGGTTTCTCAATTCCTTGCTGAGGCGATTGACAAGATGGATTTCGGTGCCGACGGCCCACTCGGTGCCGGCCGGAGAAGCCTGGATGGCTTTGATAATGCCTTCCGTCGAGCCGATTTGATCGGCGGCCTGGGCGACCTCGAAGCGGCATTCAGGGTGAACGATGACGCGAATGCCGGGATGCTCGCGGCGGACGCGCCCGACCTGCTGAGGCGTGAAGCGCTGGTGCACGGAGCAGTAGCCCTTCCAGAGGATGACGCGGGCGTTGCGAATTGCTTCGGGCGTGTTGCCGCCAAATTCCTGGTAAGGATCCCAGACGATCATTTGTTCGAGGGGAATGCCCATGCGGTAGCCGGTGTTGCGGCCGAGATGTTCGTCGGGGAGGAACAGAACTCTTTCGCCGATCTCGAAGGCCCACTTCATGACTTCGGCGGCGTTGGAGCTGGTGCAGACGGAGCCGCCATGCTCGCCCGTGAAGGCTTTGATAGCGGCAGTGGAGTTCATGTATGTGACAGGGATGATCGTGCGCGAATCGAGGAGAGAGGAGAGTTCGCTCCAGCAGGCTTCTACCTGGCCGATGTCGGCCATGTCGGCCATGGAGCAACCGGCATTGAGGTCGGGCAGAATGACGGTCTGATGCTGACGGCGAAGGATGTCCGCGCTTTCGGCCATGAAGTGCACGCCGCAGAAGATGATATAGCGGCCTTCGGCCTGGGAGGCCTGGAAGGACAGCTTGAGGGAGTCGCCGCGGAAATCGGCGAATTTTACGACTTCGTCGCGCTGATAGTGATGGCCAAGAATCACTGCGTCTTCGCCCAGGCGAGCTTTGGCGGCGGCGATGCGGTCATCCAGGGCATGGTCAGGCACGAGGAGATAGGAATCGAAGTCGCAGCCTACCCCGGCTTCGATTTCCGGCGCATGGAGGGTTGGCGGCTGGTCTGCGCCGACGAAGGTGCCCGAAATGGATACTAGGTTGCCCATGGAGTGATTTCTGTCTGCCTGGCGGCTATTGCTTTGACTACTGCCTTGCGGTCCCTGGCCCCTGCCCGGGAAGTCTTATTTTCTCATATTCGAGAGAAATTGCCACTATCCCCCGATGAATACCATGGTGCGGGAGGGTTGGATGAAGCCGGGCTCGTTAATGCGGTGGCCCTCCTCCTTTTCCATCACGATTGAGCTGATATAAGTGACCAAATCGTCGTCGGAGGCGCCTTCACGCAGCATGGCGCGGAGGTCGTGGTCGTCCTTGCTGAAAAGACAGGTGCGGAGTTTGCCGTCGGCGGTGAGGCGGATGCGGGAGCAATGGCCGCAGAAAGGCTGAGTCACTGGGGCGATTAGGCCGATTTCGCCGAGGGCACCGTCGGCAAAGCGATACTTGCGGGCGGTTTCGCTGCGCTCGTGGGGAATCTGCTCGAGCGGCCAGCGGGCATGGATGCGCTGGTGGACTTCGGCGGCGGGCACAACCAGGCCGCGCGTCCAGTGGCGGTCGGCGTCGAGCGGCATGAACTCGATAAAGCGCATGATGACGCCGGCTTCGCGGGCGTAGGAAGCGAAGGCTTCGACTTCGTCGTCGTTGATGCCGCGGACCAAAACAGCGTTGACTTTGGCGGGGGCGAGGCGCGAGTTCTGGGCTGCGGCGATGCTTTGCATTACGGTGGAGAAGGATTTGGTTCGGGTGATGCGCTCGAATTTGGCGGGATCGAGAGAATCGAGGCTGATGTTGATGCGGCGGAGGCCGGCGGCGATGAGGCCGTCGCAGCGTTCGGCCAGGAGATGGCCGTTGGTGGTCATGGAGAGGTCCTCGACGCCGAGGGCGTGGAGGCGGCCGATGAATTCCTCGACGCCTTCGCGGACGAGCGGCTCGCCGCCGGTGATGCGGATTTTGCGGATGCCCAGGCTCAGGAAGATGCGGGCGAGACGGTCGAGCTCAGGCCAGGAGAGAATTTCGCCGTGATCGCGGTAGTTTTCCGGGTCGGCGGAGCGGCAGTACACGCAGCGGAAATTGCACCGGTCCGTGATGGAGATGCGCAGATCGGTGATCTGGCGGCCGAATTTGTCGTGAAGGGTCATGTTGAGCTGTGTTTCTTGGATGCGGCCCCCCGCTAACTGGACGCAATCGCGCGGCAAAACAAAACCGCCCGATCCAGTGTTGGGAATCGGGCGCTCACCGAAAATGTAGGCATTTTCGGAGGAATCGCTCCTTTCCAAACACGGGAGGCCCGGGCGTTTCCGCCCAAACCCTGGGCCCCGATGATTTCTCGAGGCCTCGCCCCGGCAGCCGTGGGTTGACTCTCCTGTAGGCGGCAGGGGTCGGAGTTACAGTCACAGTCTACGCCGACCATTTGGAGTAAGCAATTGGGACACTTGAAACCACGAGTGAGGTTGATTGTTCGGATTGTGATAGAGTTTTGCGCACGCCATGCGGATCTTCGTTCTAGGGGCCGGAGCGACCGGCTCACTTCTCGCGCAATTGCTGGAGCGACAAGGACATACGGTCTGGTGCGGAGACCGCGATCCGGAGCGCGCGCGGCGCTTTCTAGGCAAAAAAAGTACCATCGCCGTTACGCAAGTGAACGCGCGAAACTTGCGCGGAACCGTGAAAGCCGCGAAGGGCTGCCAGCTGATCGTCAACGCTTCGGCTTCCGTGTTCAACGAAATTGTCATGCGCGCGGCGCTGCGGCTGCGGGCGCACTATGCGGACCTGAGCTCGCACCTGACGCGCAATCCCTTTAGGGCCGAGCAGCTCCGCTACATGAAGAAATTCGAAGAAAAAAACCGCGTGGCGCTGATTAACACGGGGGCAGCGCCGGGGCTGACCAATCTGCTGGTGAAACGCGCGGCGGAATTGCTGGACGAAGTCGCGGCCGTGCACATTCGCCTTTATGAAAGCAGCGAGAGCGACGATCCGTTTTCACAATGGTCGCCGGAAGTATCGTTCGACGAGGCAGTCTCGCATCCGCGGATTTATCGCGACGGAAAATTTCATTTAGGAAAGCGCTTTTCGGAGATCGAAAAATTCCGCTTCCCTGATCCCATCGGGAACTCGCGCGTCGTCCTCGCCGCACAGGATGAAGTGGCCACGTTGCCTCATTTCATTCCCATGCGGGAGCTCGACGTCAAAATCGGGGGGAACGAAATCGACCGGCTGAGACGCTGGCACCGGCTGGGGAGACTCTCAAAGTCGCGCGGACTCCTGAGGCGTCATTTCCCGCAAACGCCGTCACCACGCATGATCGCCAAGCTGATTCGGCAAGGGATTTTGCAGAATGCCCGCTTCGCCGCGGCCGTTCTGGTTCGGGGAGTGAAGCGCGGCAAGAAGGAAGATCAACAGATACTGATACGGAGCGACTGCACGTTTCCCACGCTCTACCAGATACGGCAGCAAGGACGATTCACGACGCCGGTGGCGTATGCGACGGCGCACGTCGCCGCGCAGTTTATCAAGCATGTTCCGCGCGACCTTGCGGGAGTCTTTGCACCAGAGATGCTACCTGCTGAAACCCGGCGAGCTATCTTGGCCGGAATCGGCAACACCAGCATCCGAGTCACGCACAAGACAACCGTACTGAAACGCAGGAGTGAAGACGAGGAAGATTTTTAGCCCGGCAAGCCACGCTTTATGATTTGGCGGCAAAGCGCGGCCGCCGGCGCCGATTTGAACCGAGAGTCAGTCCGCGGAGGCGGGCTTGGCATTTCCCGAATAGTGGATGGTGATCAGGAACCCATTCGTCCCGTCGTAGGAAAACTTGTGGCCGTCTCCTTCGAAGGCTTCGTGTTTGCTCTTCCACATGCGGAAGCCGTCGTTGGACTGCGCGCCCCAGTATTTCAAGTTGTGGATGACGACTTCGTGGCTGGAATTATCGCCCTTGACACGTTCAAGGATGACTTCGCCTTTGCCGTCGTTCATCTTGGCTTGAGCCACGCCGGTTTTGGCGTTAACACTCCAAGAAAATGCACCGGTCTGCACGGCCTTTTTCTGCCACGGAATTGGATAGAGCTGGCCGAGTATGTCGGCAAGAGCAGCTTGTTGCTCCTTGGTGACGCTGGGATCGAAGTTCACCACCAGCCAGGAGTCCTTGCCGGTGCTCCAGTCGCTGCCCAGATCGCTGCCGATCCAGACCTTGGCGCCATCCAGCTTGGTGTCTTTGTAATAGCCCTTGTCCACTTTGAGAACAAGATTGGCACGGCAGAAGTGCTCTTCCGCATGGTGCTCACCCATAGCCATATGG